>Ga0255777_10002001_pt1 | contig 18590 bp, 17 predicted proteins | sample 101ome_15_FD_179975 | JGI IMG/M metagenome (GOLD analysis project Ga0255777, IMG submission 179975) | Coastal salt marsh microbial communities from the Groves Creek Marsh, Skidaway Island, Georgia - 101402AT metaG (version 2) | ecosystem: Environmental > Aquatic > Marine > Intertidal zone >... | reverse complement strand
CGCTCATCGACGACTTTGTATAAACGATCACTCCTACTGAATCGCCCGGCCGTTGGCCGGGCTTTTTTTGATCCAATGAAAGCGTCTGACTCGAAAAACGGCGGAAAAACCCATACAGTTAGTATGTAGCCTTCTGAAGATTAGGTCCCTACGGAGAAAATTATGAAAAAAACTGCACTTGCGATGGCGACCGCCGCCATTTTTGCATCCTCCTTTGCATTGGCCGGTGGTCATGCGAAATCCGTTAAGCTCGGTGTCGTTCTTGGCTTTACAGGTCCTGCGGAGTCACTTGCTGAATCCATGGCTCGCGGCGCGGAACTTGCCATGAAAGAAGTCTCTGCATCGAAGCTGTTACTGGATAGTGCAACCGTCAGTCACGTCCGAGCAGATTCGACTTGCGTCGATGCCTCAGCCGCAGCTGCCGCCGCAGAACGAGTGATTGCCTCTGATAAAGTGGATGCCATCATTGGTGCCCTTTGCTCTGGAGCCACCATTTCAATTCTACAAAACGTCGCCATGCCGAAGGGTGTGTTGCTGTTTTCGCCATCCGCAACCTCACCTGCGTTATCAACCTTGGAAGACAACGACCTCTTCTTCCGTGCCTCACCGTCTGATGCACGCCAAGGACAAGTAATTTCAGAGGTGCTTCAAGAGAAAGGCATTCAGTCGATTGCGATGACCTACACCAACAACGATTATGGTAAAGGTCTTGCTGACTCAATTCAGTCAAACTTTGAAGCAGCCGGCGGTAAAGTCACGATTAACACGCCTCACGAAGATGGCAAAGGCGACTATGGCGCCGAAGTTGGGGCACTCGCCCAAGCAGGTGGTGATATCCTCGTGGTGGTTGGTTACTTAGACCAAGGCGGCAAGGGAATTATTCAATCATCTCTCGATGCCGGTGCTTTTGATCAATTTTTCCTACCAGACGCCATGATCGGCGAAAGTCTTGTCAAGGCCATTGGCCCAGACTTAAACGGCTCGATCGGGACTGTCCCTGGCACCGATTCCAACGGCGCTCAAATCTATGCTGATTTGGCGAAGAAAGACGGGTTTGACGCAGGTCCATACTCGCCTGAAGCCTATGATGCCGCTGCGCTAACGCTTTTGGCGATGCAGGCTGCAAACTCAACTGACAGCAATGCTGTCAAAGCAAAAATCTTTGATGTTGCCAATGCACCCGGTACACCAATTCTTCCTGGTGAACTCGCAAAGGGTCTTCAAATCCTAAAGGACGGTGGTGAGATCGACTATGTCGGTGCAACCGCTGTTGAACTGATCGGTGCCGGTGAGTCTGCTGGTAGTTATCGAGAAATCCTCGTCAAAGACGGCAAAAATACAACGGTTCGCTACCGCTAGTCGTTGCTTCAAGGGCGGCGTAGGGTTACTCTCTGCGCCGCTTTTTTGTTAAATAAGTTCATGATAGTTGTCGAAAATTTACACAAGCGCTTCGGCGGAGTTCATGCTGTTAACGGAGCGAGCCTCACCATTCGTCCAGGCTCGATCACCGGCCTGATCGGACCTAATGGTGCTGGAAAGACAACGCTATTCAACGTCATCGCCGGTCTTTACCAACCAACGGCGGGGCGAGTCTTCTTGGATGGCGAAGACATCACCGGACTCAAACCTCATGAGTTGTTCCACAAAGGCGTATTGAGAACCTTCCAACTCGCCCATGAATTCAAAACGCTAACCGTACGCGACAACTTGATGATGGTTCCGCCCAATCAAGCCGGCGAAAGCTTGTTGAATACCTGGTTTCAGCCAAGTCTTGTGCGAGCAAACGAAGAAGAAGTTCGAGCCAAAGCTGATGAGGTCATCGAATTTTTGGAAATTGAACATGTCGCCGATGAATTTGCTGGAAACCTCTCTGGCGGCCAAAAAAAATTACTAGAACTCGGTCGGACCATGATGGTTGATGCCAAAATCGTGTTTCTTGACGAAGTCGGTGCGGGCGTTAACCGCACGTTACTGCACAAAATTGGAGATGCCATCATCAAGCTCAATCAAGAACGAAACTATACGTTTTGCTTGATCGAACATGACATGGAATTCGTTGCGCGACTCTGTGACCCTGTGATTTGTATGGCCGAAGGTGCGGTCTTAGCGGAGGGCACAATTGACGAAGTGAAAAATAACGACCAAGTGATCGAAGCCTATCTCGGGACTGGATTGAAGCATAAGAAATAAGATGAGCTTTTTACTCGGCGAACACATGACAGGCGGATATGGAGCAGCAGACATTCTCCATGACTGTTCCATTGGCGTCGAAAAAGGCGAAATTGCCGTCATCGTTGGACCCAACGGTGCCGGTAAATCAACCGCGATGAAGGCCGTTTTTGGCATGCTGCCGTTACGAAAAGGTCGGATTTTGTTCGACGGCTCAGATGTCACCGCATTAAAACCCGAAGAACGTGTGGTCAAAGGCATGGGGTTTGTGCCACAAACTCACAATGTCTTTACCTCCATGACCGTTGAAGAAAACCTGGAGATGGGTGCATTCATCCGAACCGATTCCATCAGTGATTCTATCAGTCAGGTCTATGATCTATTTCCGATCTTAAAAGAGAAAAGAAAACAGCCTGCAGGCGAGCTCTCCGGTGGTCAACGACAGCAAGTAGCAGTTGGCCGTGCACTGATGACACACCCAAAAGTCTTAATGCTTGATGAGCCAACCGCTGGCGTCTCACCAATCGTCATGGATGAGCTGTTTGACCGAATTATCGAAATCGCTCGACTCGATGTTGCGATCTTGATGGTTGAGCAAAATGCCAAACAAGCACTCGAAATTGCTGATAAAGGCTATGTACTGGTGCAAGGGCATAATCGATTTACAGATACGGGTGAAGCGTTACTCGCCAACCCAGAAGTTCGCAAAGCGTTTTTAGGAGGCTAGGGATGGTCGATGTGCTCAATGCCCTTTCTGTGCTCGGCAACTTCCTGATCATTCCGGGCTTGACCTATGGCTCTCAACTCGCGCTTGGCGCACTCGGCGTCACACTCGTCTACGGTGTCCTTCGTTTTTCAAACTTCGCGCACGGGGAAACTATGGCCTTTGGTGCGATGATCACCATTCTAGTGACCTGGGGGCTGCAAGCAGTAGGGATCAGCATTCAGCCATTACCGACCGCGCTGTTAGCCATTCCCGTCGGCATTGCTGTCACCGTGTTACTGACACTACTGATCGATCGATTTGTCTATCGTTACCATCGGGAGCGTAAAGCCAATCCGGTAATATTTTTGATTGTCTCCATTGGGGTCATGTTCTTCATGGGCGGCTTGATCCGCTTCATGATTGGTCCAGGCGACCAAATCTTCTTTGATGGCACGCGTTTTATTCTGAAAGCGCGTGAATTCAAACAAATGACTGGTCTGGATGAAGGGCTATCACTGAGAATGACCCAAGCCGTAACCATCATCACCGCGGTGATCATCGTCGCTGCGATGTTCTGGTTTTTAAATCACACGCGGACAGGCAAATCCATGCGAGCCTATTCAGACAATGAAAACCTCGCTTTACTATCAGGAATTAATCCTGATCGCGTGGTGATGATCACTTGGATTTTAGTTGCAGCACTCGCAACCATTGCCGGAACACTCTATGGCCTGGATAAAAGCTTCAAACCCTTTGTCTACATGCAATTGTTGTTGCCCATTTTCGCATCTGCGATCGTCGGCGGAGTGGGCAATCCCGTGGGTGCCATCGCCGGGGGTTATGTCATTGCGTTCAGTGAACTCATCCTGACATTTGCCTATAAAAAGATCATTTTATATTTAGGGCCTGAAACCTTAGAGCTCGATTCATTGGTTCAAATTTTAGGAACCGATTATAAAATTGCCGTGTCCTTCATCATTTTGGTCATCGTATTAATTATCAAACCCACCGGGTTGTTTAGCGGGAAGACCATCTGATGCATGCCCTCTACTCGCAGTATCGCAATCAGATTCTATTTGGCTTGATGGCCGGACTTTTGATCTTAGTCGCGGTAATCCAGAGCCCGTCGGTGGCTCTGACCATCCTAAACCTGTGTTTAATCAGTGCGATCATGTCACTCGGCGTCAATATCCAATGGGGCTATGCTGGGCTCTTTAACGTCGGGGTGATGGGTTTTGCGGCTTTAGGTGGGTTAGCCGGCGTACTGGTCTCGATGCCTCCTGTATCAGAGGCATGGCAGGCCGGAGGCTTTGGTATCTTACTGGGTCTTTTGATCACCGTTGGGACCGTGGTTGCCTGCTTAATGGCCTGGTCATCGATCAAGCATCTGACAAGATTCCGATACTGGATCATTGCCGGCATTATCGTGGTGGGTTACACCCTCCTTCGATTATTTTTTGATCCGGGCGTTGACGCGATTGAAGCCATCGACCCATCAGTGACCGGATATTTAGGCGGGCTCGGTCTGCCAATCGTAGTGGCTTGGCCAGTGGGCGCCCTATTTGCTGCAGGTGTTGCCTTTGTCATCGGTAAAATTGCCCTAGGGTTGCGATCCGATTATTTGGCCATAGCGACGCTTGGGATCAGCGAAATCATCATTTTCTTTATCAAAAACGAAGAATGGTTGACCCGAGGGGTGAAAAACGTCAATGGGCTCCCACGGCCGGTCCCCTATGAGATCGACCTGCAACAAGCCCAATGGTTCCAAGAATGGGCTTTGGCTCTCGGTTTACCGGTTGACGACGCCTCAGCAATGTTTGTCAAAATTTGTTACGCACTCTTATTTATTGCGGTCATTGGTGTGTTGTTGTGGTTATCAGAAACCGCGCTGAAATCACCTTGGGGTCGGATGATGCGCGCGATCCGCGATAACGAAACAGCCGCTGCCGCCATGGGAAAAGACGTCACATGGCAGCATTTGCGAGTCTTCATTTTGGGCTCAGCGGTCATAGGTCTTGCCGGTGCCATGTTAACCACCCTCGACGGTCAGTTCACACCTGTTGGCTATAATCCCCTTCGGTTCACGTTCCTCATTTGGGTGATGGTGATCATTGGAGGGTCTGGTAATAACTGGGGTGCAGTCCTTGGGGGCTTCTTTATTTGGTTCTTTTGGATCGAAGCAGAGCCTATTGGACTGTGGCTGATTGAGACGCTTACTGCTGGAATGGATCCACAAAGCGTCATCCGGGCTCATTTACTGGAAGGGGCTGCACACATGCGATTGATGACGGTTGGATTGATTCTTCTTCTGACCCTTCGCTATGCACCTGAAGGGCTCATCCCGGAAAAGAAACGGCTTTAGTTCAACGGCAACCATTCACTCAGGTGACAAGTCATCCCACAGCCGAAAACTTCAGAGGTTATGTCAACTAACCAAGAGTTATTCACCAGCCAATGGCTTGAATTGAATCTCTAAGACGCGTGAATGACGCCACGAGTAAAAAGCGCTTCGATCTGGTTGTCTGAATACCCAAGCTCAGAAAGGACATCTCGCGAATGCTGACCGTGCGTCGGAGGTGGTTTTGATTTGACAGTTTCAGTGCCATGAAATTTCACAGCCATCCCAAGCCCTTTCACTGGACCCAAGTGTTCATGGGCCGTCTCCACCACCATGTCACGCGCGATCGCCTGAGGGTGTTCAAGCATCTCACCAATCGACAAAATAGGTCCCGCAGGAACACCCGCTTGGTCCAGTAGATCAAGCCAAACTTCTGAGGTTTGGGTACGAAAATAACCGTTTAATACACCAACCAACGCTTCAAGATGCGCCATTCGATCTGCGTTGGATGCAAACCGCGGATCTTCATTGAGTTCCGGCGCACCGATCACGTCCAATAATCGTAGCCAGTTGCGCTGATTGGCAGCGCCAATATTGATATAGCCATCCGCTGTTGGGAACGCTTGATAGGGGGCATTGAGCGGATGCGCAGATCCAAGCGCAGTCGGCGACTGACCAGTGGCTAGTGCAATGGCCGATTGCCAATAGGTGTGGGTGATGCCGGCTTCAAACAGCGAGGTATCGACTCGTGTACCAAGACCAGTTTTTTGCTTTCCAGCATAAGCAGCCGCGGCTCCCATCGCCGCAAGGATCCCCGCCGTAATGTCCGTTACAGGGGCACCCACCTTCACAGGTCCATCATCCTGGCCAGGCCCTGTAATACTCATCAAACCCGAGGCTCCTTGTGCGACCAAATCAAAGCCTGCTCGTTCGCGATAGGGGCCTGTCCTTCCATATCCTGAAATTTCCACATAGATCAAACCGGGATTGATCGCTGTCAGTTCGTCATAGGACAGGCCTAAACGCTCCATCGTGTCATGGCGAAAGTTTTCAATGACGCAATCAGCATTCTTCAACAAATCCTTGAGAATGGCCCTCCCGTCATCCGATTTTAAATCGAGCGCGACCCCGCGTTTATTCCGATTCATCATCAAAAATGCGGCAGATTCATCACCAACCTGCGGTGGCACCATCCGTCTTGCGTCATCGCCGCCGTCGATTTTTTCAACTTTGATGACTTCAGCACCCATATCGGCAAGCATCATGCCGCAAAGTGGGCCTGCCATAATATGCGCGAGTTCGATCACACGCATTCCAGACAGAGGTTTTGGCAGATCACTCATCGACCCATCCAATTCGCTTTTCGTTTCGCGAAAAATGCGTCAATTCCTTCGGCAAAATCGTCGCTTAAATAACACCGCTGAATTAAATCAACATCCTCAGGGATCGGCCGATCTGACAGACGTGACAACCCTTCTCGGGTTGCTGACACCGTTAAAGGAGCCAGTGTCGTCAAATGACGCGCAAGCGCCCGGGCACGCTCATCACAAGCTTCAGGATCATCCATCACTTCACTCACGAAGCCTGAATCCATCAACGGCTGTAAATCGAGAAACTCAGCCGTTAACAACAGATACCGTGTGCGAGATTCGCCAAGTAAATGAACCAGTCGATTGAGATTCGCTACGGAAAGACAGTTACCGAGCGTGCGGGCAATTGGCATTCCAAAGCGAGTATCTGGCGTCGCTAGTCGAATATCCGCTGCTGCCGCGATGGCGGCGCCACCGCCAGCAACAATCCCATGAAGGGACGCGATGACGGGAACCGCTGCGGTTTGCACAGCATCGATCACACGACCAATCATGGATTCATAATCGATGGCGTCTTGGGCCGAATCGAAATCCTTGAAGTTAGAAATATCAGTCCCGGAAGCAAAGGCTTTATCGCCCTCAGCGGTCAATACGATGACGTTGGCGCCCCCAGGATCCCGGCACAAATCTTCAAGCGCCTGATACATAGCAAACGTCAGTGAATTTCTCGACTCGGGTCGAGTGAGGCGGTACTCCACGATACCGCCATCATGGGCAATGATGAAATCTGCCACGACTACGACCGATAAATCACATCAACCAAGTACATTGGAATACTCGGGACATAGGTACATAACATCAGTACCGCAAACAAGACCGCGATGAAATAAATGTTAATTTTCGAGACATCCCAAATATTTGCGCGGGCCACGGCACAGGAGGTAATCAACACACTGGCGACCGGCGGTGTCTGCTGACCCAGCGCGAGGTTCAAAGTGACCACCAAGCCGAAATGAATCGGATCGATGCCGGCTGCTTGAATCAAAGGAATCACAATAGGAACGACTAAGATAATCGCTGCTGCTGAGTGCAAAAAGAAACCAATCACTAAGAAAAAGACGTTCAAAATAGCCAAAATGACCCATTGATTAGTCGTGATATCCAAGATCCAACGAGCAAAATCTTGTGGGATCTGTGCGCGGGTTAAGAAGCCGCCCATCACGACAGAGGCAGCGACGAGTAACATCACGACGGCCGTCTGAACACCACCGTCGATCATCGCGCGTTTGAGATGCCCGAAATCCATTTTGGAGTACCACGCACTCACAACCAAGGCTGCAACCACAGCCAATCCTGCAGCCTCAGTCGCAGTCACGAAACCGCCAAAAATACCTCCCAAAATCACCACGGGTAGGGTAAATGCAGGCAATGCATCGACCAAGGTGATCCAAAGACGGCGGAACTCGAATGCATCTTCCTTGGGCAAGTTATATCGACGCGCAAAATAATAGGCCATTCCCATGAGACCAAAGGCCCCCATTAGCCCTGGAATAATCCCGGCGACGAACAATTGTTCCACAGACGTTCCCGCAGAGGTGGCGTAAAGAATCATCGGAATGGATGGTGGGATAATAATGGCCAAAGAGGCAGACGAAGAGGTCACGGCCGCCGCCAATGGTGCAGAGTAACCCCGTTTTTTCATCTGCGGGATTAATACCGAACCGAGCGCCGCCACGTCAGCAACAGCCGACCCTGAGATTTCCGCGAAGAAAAGACTCACACCGATGTTAACCATCGCAAGTCCACCGCGAACAAAACCAATGATGGCATTCACAAAATTGATGAGTTTATCGGTGATCCCACCGGCATTCATAATGGCACCAGCCAAAACAAACATCGGGATTGCGATTAATGAGAATTTGGTCGATCCGTCATACATGTCGAGTGCCAAAGTCACAATACTATCCAAGCCCTCCGACACGCCGACTCCAAAAATTGCGGCGACAGCAAGGCCGACAGCGATCGGAACGTTTAGACAAATTAACGCAAGGAGAATCAAAAACATTATTAAAACGATCATGATTTCACTCCAGCTTTAGCCAACTCGGTCTCGACTTCTTCCTCGATCTCAGCGTGCTCTAATGAAATCCCCGCACAACATTTACGATAGTAGTTAGGGAAGCTTAAAACTTCACAAACCACAAATAAGGTCCCACCAATTGGGATCACAGACTGAGTGAGTTGAATGGGTATCCAAGTAAGCGACACCAGATATTCACCCTCAAGGACGACAAGGACTTCAAGCCCTGTGTAGGCTAATAATACAAAGAATCCAATAACTACAGCTTCAGCGAATATTACAGCCCAGCCTCGAAAAGGCATTGGAATGGACAGTAATACCGAATCAAATCCTATGTGACGCCGGTGCAAAGCCGCATAGGCGCCACCGTAATACGTCAGCCAAGCCAGTTGAATCGCGGCTATCTCGTCATACCAGGATAACGAATTTCCGGTAAGTCGAGCCAAAACCGCGAAAATAACGACAGCGGTCAACGCGATCATCTGAAACAAAATGAACCATACCAGCAACTGATCGACAGCCTTTGCGAACCGACCCACAAGACACTCCTGAGTTAATTATAATGAACGGCCCGAATGGGCCGCTCTGTTATTTTATATTGAGTTATCAGTTAGCAAGGCTTTGAACTCGCTTCACTAATTCAGCGCCACCTTCCACAGACGAGGCAAACTCGTCGTAGACCGGCTTGGATCCCCTGACGAATGCTGCGTTATCCGCTGTATTCACCTGAACACCGGCTGCCTTGATAACATCCAATAGCTCCGTCTCAAGTGCTGCGGCTTTCCGATATACAAACGTCTGCGTCGATGCGGCACAGCTATTTAGGACTTTACGGACGTCAGCGGGCTGTTTGTCGAAGTGTTTTTTCGACGAGAGGATATAGGCAGGCGTGTAAACATGACCAGTGATGGATAGGTACTTTTGAACTTCTTGGAACTTCGCCGATGCGATCTGCGCATAGGGATTTTCCTGTCCATCCATTACCCCTGTTTTGAGTGCCGTAAAGACCTCAGAAAACGCCATTGGTGTTGGGTTGGCCCCATAGAGCTTGAACATCTTGAGACGCCACTTACTTTTAGGTGTCCGAAGCTTCACACCTTCAAGATCAGAAGGCACGTTGATTGGACGAGTGTTGTTGGTGATATGACGGAACCCATTCTCGAAATATCCGACAATGTGATAGCCCTTCGCTTGAGCAGCCGCTTGAAAGGTATCACCAAGCTCGGCCTGAACACGCTTCATATGCTCGCGATCTTTGATGATGTAAGGCATTTCAAATACACCGAATTCATCAGAGACAGACGACATAACTGATGAAGGAAGGGCAAAATCGACCTGACCCAACTTCAGTTTTTGAAGAAGTTCTTTGTCTTTACCCAATTGCGAAGAACCGAAAGTTTGCACTTCAATTTTGCCATTGGATTCATCATTCACACATTGTGCGTAGGCGTTGACACTGGCCTCAAATAAAGATCCAGGTGCCCCGACATGTCCGAACTTCAAAGTCACATCTGCTGCTTGAACCTGCGCCGTGACCGCCGCTGATAAAACAGCTGCTGATGCTGCTAGTGAACGTAAGATTTTCATAGTTTCCTCCGATTTATTGTTATCCTGGAGCGAGTTTGAATTACCGCATCAGAACCTGCATTGCAGCCTCTACTCCCCCTGCCTTGTGCGGCACACCGGCAAGGCCCAGACCCATTTCCACGCCACTTAGCGTGCCCATGAGAGTGAGTTCGTTGAAGTCGCCCAGATGGCCAATACGGAACGCTCTACCTTTCAGCTTTCCTAGACCTGTCCCAAGCGACATATCAAATCGTTCTAAAATCATGCGTCGCACGGCATCGGCATCATGGCCGTCAGGCATCATGATACCTGTCAACACATTCGAGTGCTCCGCTGGATTCTGACAGACTATTTCAAGACCCCAAGCAGCCACCGCTTGACGGCATGCTTCAGCAAGACGCAGATGACGCGCGAAAACATTGTCAAGGCCCTCTTCTTCGAGCATCGCGATCGCTTCTTTGAGTCCGTAGAGAAGAGTAGTTGCAGGAGTGTATGGAAAATAGCCAGTGGCGTTTGACACCAACATCTCTTCCCAATCCCAGTACGATCGTTTCGAACCGCCGCGTTTTGCCACCTCAATCGCCCGCTCCGATAGGGCGTTAAAGCCGAGGCCAGGGGGCATCATCAGCCCTTTCTGGGACCCTGAAACCGTCACGTCAGCGCCCCATCCATCATGCTCGTAATCAACAGATCCCAGTCCGGAAATACTATCAACGAGTAATAACGCTGGATGACCGGTCGCGTCTATCGCCTGACGGACCGATGCAATATCTGAGGTGATTCCACAACTGGTTTCATGGTGAACACAGCACACCGCTTTGATCGCATGAGCTGTGTCTTGGCGAAGCCGCTCTTCGATCCGATTCGCATCGACTCCGTGACGCCAGTCCCCCGCTAAAAATTCTGTTTCGATACCCAATCGATCTGCCATCTGCTTCCAAAGGGTCGCAAATTGGCCGGTCTCGTAAAAGACGACCTGATCCCCTGCTGTCAGCACATTGGCAAGACATGCTTCCCAGGCGCCAGTTCCAGAACTTGGATAAATCACCACTGGAGATTTGGTTTTGAAAATACGCTGCATCCCAGACAGCACAGACTTCCCAAGGTCAGCAAAGTCCGGGCCTCGATGATCAATCACCGCGGCATCGATTGCGCGCGAAATCCGGTCTGGAACCGGGCTTGGCCCTGGTATTTGAAGAAAATGTCGTCCTGCCCTGTAGGCCATGGGTGGAATCCTTATTTTTATCTCGTCGTATGAAACCACAGGTTAATGTTGCAAGCCTATCTCAAAACCGAATAATATGCATATCGTATTTTGTATGCAAAATAAAAACGAACAAGAAAAGCGATGAACACTCTGACAGCACCGCCAGTTAGCACCCACAATCTCCCGCCGAAACCTCGTGATCTCGATGCGGGTGAGTTGCGTCGACTGAGACAACATATCAACTCTGAAACGCAGTGCGAAATCCTCTTTTCACGGTTTGACCGAGGTCGCTATGCCACCGATGCGAGTCATTACCAAATGTGTCCACTAGGGGTCGTTGTCCCGAAAACGATTGACGATCTGCGAGCGCTCATCTCCATTGCCCATGACTCCGAGATCTGCCTCACCGGTCGGGGTGGAGGGACGAGTCAAAACGGTCAGACGATTAACCGCTCCCTGATCATTGACTACTCTAAGTACCTCAATCAGTTGGTCCATTTTGATGCCAACCAGAAGCGATGTATCGTCCAGCCGGGAATTGTCCTCGATCACCTAAACGCAAAACTGCGCTCGACCGGTCTGTGGTACCCCGTTGACGTCTCAACCTCAAGTCGAGCCACCCTTGGTGGGATGACCGGCAATAATAGTTGTGGCTCACGTAGCATTCGATACGGCACCATGCGGGACAACGTGGAGAGCGTTCGCGCGCTGCTCGCCGACGGGTCAACCGCGCATTGGCGCGAGCTCTCAGTTGAGGATCAACAACGATCACAGGCAGAGCTCGAAACTCGAACAGATCTTCTCGGTCGACTTCTGTATCTCGGCGCATCCAATCAGTCGTTGATTGAGTCACGTCTTCCCCAACTGATGCGACGTGTCGGTGGGTACAACATCGATGCTTTAATCCCAGATGGTAATGGGGGATCGGGTTGCTGGCCTGGAACGAAAAGTAACCCAGCACATCTGTTTGTCGGCAGTGAAGGTACCCTCGGGCTGTTTGAGGAAATCGAACTCAAACTGTCGCCAATTCCAACCAATAAAACGCTTGGCGTCTGTCATTTCAAAACCTTTTACGCTGCAATGGATGCAGCACAGCATCTGGTGACATTAGGGCCATCAGCCGTGGAACTGGTCGATCGGACGATGATCGATTTGTCTCGCGATATTCCAATGTTTGCGAAGACGGTGGACTTGTTCGTCAAAGGACAACCTGATGCATTACTGCTGGTTGAGTTCTCTGAAGAAGATCAACTCGAAAATATTCGAAGACTCAACCAACTGGAACAAATGATGTCTGACCTCGGACAACCCGATGCGGTGGTTCGAGCCGAGGAGCCCGCGTTCCAAAAACAAATCTGGGAAGTCAGAAAACAAGGTCTGAATATCATGATGTCGATGCGCGGTGATGCAAAACCAATCTCCATCGTCGAAGACTGCGCGGTCGATCTTAAAGATCTCGCCGAATACACCAGACGCCTCACCGAAGTCTTTACAAAGCATGGGACCAGTGGTTGTTGGTATGCTCACGCGTCCGTTGGAACACTGCATGTACGGCCTGTCTTAAACCTGAAGAAACAGCTCGGGGCCGACGCTCTACGAGCCGTCGCCGAAGATGCTTTTGCGATGGTTCGCGAATACAAAGGATCACATTCGGGAGAGCACGGTGATGGAATTGCCCGCTCTGAATTTCATCGAGACATGTTCGGGTCTGAAATCGTCGCACTGTTTGAAGACGTCAAACGCATGGTTGATCCAAAAGGCCTCTTCAATCCCAACAAAATCGTGAATCCACCCAAACACGACGATCGATCACTCTTTCGATTTGGCCCTGAATATGAGGATCGCGTAGCCATCCATGGATCCTTTAAAACCGGCTTCGATTGGTCGGCCTGGGGTAGCTTCAGTGGGGCTATCGAAATGTGTAATAACAACGGTGCCTGCAGGAAAACCGATGTCGGCGTGATGTGTCCATCCTACCGGGTGACAAAAAACGAACGCGACCTCGTCAGAGGACGGGCGAATACCCTGAGGTTAGCGTTGTCGGGTCAGTTAGGACCAAATGCCGTAACCTCGAACGACATGCTTGAAACGATGAAGCTCTGCGTCGGCTGCAAAGCATGCCAGAACGAATGTCCAACCAGTGTTGATATGGCTAAAATGAAAACGGAAGTTCTCTATCAGCGCACCCAACGCTTTGGCATAGGCCTTCGAGAAAAGCTCATCGCGTATATGCCACACTATTCGCCTTGGTTAAAAAAAGTGCCCTGGCTCGCCAATCTTCGCGATCAAATCCCCGGACTTCCTTGGCTGTCCGAAAAAGTCATCGGCCTCTCGAAAGATCGTCGGCTCCCAGTCTGGGAGGGAACATATCAAGAACCGGCAAACGAACCACAGACAAATCGTCCGACCGTCATTCTCTTCGGTGACACCTTTAACCGGTCATTTGAGACCAAAAACTTGTATGCAGCACGCCAAGTATTAGAGGCCATGGGGTACGAGGTCATTGAGCCAAAACCCGATAATCGCTCCGTATGCTGTGGACGCACGTTTTTGGCTGCAGGCTTAGTTGACCAAGCGAAAAAAGAAGCTGCACGGTTTATCGAAACTGTCATGCCCTGGATTCGCCAAGGTATCTCTGTGGTAGGACTTGAACCGTCGTGCCTGTTGACGCTTCGAGATGAGTTTCAGGTATTGCTACCCAGTGACGATGCAGCGCTGCTGGCGGAACACGCGTATTTATTTGAAGAATTTGTTGAACAAGCCCTACAAGAAGAGAACATGATCCTCAACCTTCAACCAGCAAAATGTTCAGAGGTGTTGGTGCATGGACATTGTCATCAAAAAGCGGCACGTGCCATGGGTCCAGTCGAATCCCTTCTGCAACGAATTCCAGGTTTAAAGGTGTCTATGATTGAATCGTCATGCTGTGGAATGGCCGGTCATTTTGGATACCAGACTGAAACCGCTAAAGAATCGATTGCAATGGCTGAGCTCGATCTATTACCCGCTGTTCGAAGCGCATCATCCAATGCTCGGATCATCGCCGATGGGACCAGTTGTCGACACCAGATCACCGACAACACTGCGCGCCAAGCCGAACATGTGGCTGTACTCTTGGCCGAACATCTCAGGAAGGACTAGACCAGTGAATTCCAGCATCATTATTCGAGCACCCTTGCACGTTCAGGTCGCCGAAAGACTGCGGCTAATGATTGATTCTGGAGAATTAGAACCGGGGGCTCGGCTGAATGAAATCGATCTCTGCAACACCATGGGAGTCAGTCGCACGCCTCTGCGGGAAGCCATTCGTTCTTTGGCGACTGAGGGGCTCATTGAGCTGCAACCCAATCGTGGCGCAAGCGTCAGTATCATCAGCCAGGAAGACGTCTCAGAAATTCTGCCAATCATGGCCGCACTCGAAGGTCTTGGTGGGCGCTTAGCGGCTACTTATATGAGTGAAGAAAAGATTGCTCAGGTGCGGAAAGTTCACGATCAAATGATCAGTCATTATCAAAATCGAGAAGTTGCGGAGTATTTTGAAACCAATCGATTGATTCATGAATTGGTCACTGAAGGAAGTGGTAACCAAACCCTCGTCGACACCATCAATAGCCTCTCTGCTAAGGTCCGCCGCGCACGATTTAGTGCACAAATGACCGAAGAAAGTTGGGCAAAAGCGGTCTCGGAGCATGAAGAAATCATTGCGGCGCTCGAAGCCAAAGATCCTGAACGACTAGAGGCCATATTAATACAACACGTTGAAACCAAACGGGCCACAATTCTTGGCACACTTGAAGACAAAAATTAATCGCCACCGATGATGTGCACCTCAATCCGACGATGGGATCCCTGCTGTCGATGCTCCAATAAAAAAATCCCCTGCCACTGACCGAGCACCAACTGTCCATGGCGAATACTCAAACTTAAATGGGTTTGAGTGAGCAATGTCTTTAAATGCGCAGGCATATCATCCAAACCCTCTAGGTCGTGTGTGTAACGACCCGCCTCCATCGGCGCCAAATGATCCAAAAACGCTAATAGATCGGTCTGCACATCCAACGACGCATTTTCCTGCACGACAAGCGATGCTGATGTATGCAAACAAGACAGTTGACAAATTCCCTGTTGAATACCGCTATGTTGGATCGTTCCACCAACCGCTTGGGTGATCAAATGCATTGAGTGACCGCGCGTTGGGATGGTCAACTCATCGAAACATTGGCGCATCGAAACACCTCAATAGAGAACCATTGAAAATCAAGATCTTGTGTTTTATGGTATCAGCTAACACAACATATTGTAGATGATTGGTAGGGAGGACGAATGATGGTTGTCGCAACATTACTCGCATCGTTACTTGGACTATGTCTTGGAATCATGATTCAACAAAGCGTGTATAGCCTTTTGGTTGCCCTCATCGTTCCTTGCGTCTACTGGATGATCAAGCGACTGACTGATCATCGAAACATCCACACGATTCATTCCAGCACGCTTCCCATTTCTATTTTTAAAAGTGAATTTGACGATGTGTTGTTTAACGAGGGCGCGACGGGCTCAACCAAAAGAAAGACCATCTCTATGAGTTTCGGTTATATCGCAGGAATACTGGTTGGAAACCTATTCAGCGCGATGACGATAACAACCGTGTTATAAGCTGTGCATGGATGGAAACGCACCGATTTCGTCAATCGATTGACACTTCTGAAGCGACACTTCTTCAAAAGTAACCCACCACTTAAAAGGATCATCACCCGAATTCATTCCAAGTTCTGAGACCGCTTTCATTGCAGAAAATCGCTTTTTATCACCGCTGGCCATATCCATCAGAATCGGCCAACGATAAGCACGGATGTCAGCAGGCTCGAATGCGTAACGTGTTTTCGCAACTTCAGGATTTCCGATCGCATAAGAAAAGGGTTGTTCAGTGAACCAAACATATCGCCCACGTGCCTTGTATTCTTTTTTTGAGCTTCGCCATTGATAGCTCAACTCGGAAGAACGAGGCTGATTTAAATGCAGGCCTGCCTCAATAAAATACTCTAACCGACAGCCTTCGAGCCCGATAAAGCCAGCTGATTCGATTTCTTTGCGAATTGGCGCATGGGAATAGTGATAGATCATCCAGTGATTAGATTTCGCGCTGTAACGTGTCAATCTCACTAGTTAATCGCTGAATTTCGCTCATACACTCCTGGATTCGTCCTTTAGCGAGCTCTTTACGCTGGTCCTTACCGACCGCAGTTAAATGATAAGTCTGGCCGCGCTTCCCTTTGGATGTCGTTACGATGTTCGTTTCGAGGATTCCAGCACCAACAAGTGCACGAATCGTCTGATTAGCTGTGCCCAAACTGACATCGACCTGTTCCGCAAGCTCTCGTTGGGAAATCTCTTCTGCCTTTTCAATAACTCGCAGCAAATTCAAAGCGCGTTCAGTTGATAAACTCATTTCCATACCTCACATGAATACAATATCCCGAAAAAACCAGTTGCAGACCCTGTGGAATGCGGGCATGCTCAAAATACAATTCTTGACAGATGAATCCGAAAGGGCCACTTGGTTCTTAGAATACTCGATGACCGAAAAAAACTCACTATTTGTCCATAATCCGTCCTTTGATTGAACATGCTATTGACGGTACTCTGTTTCGGTTGAAGATTCACGTCTAGGAGGAGTGGGTCTAATGCTGCTCAGCATTATCGATGATAAACGTAAACTCATTCCTGCCCTTTTGATTCTCTACATCCTGTTGTGGGAATTGTCAGGAAGGGTCATCTTTCCTCTGGAGGCAAATCTCGGTTGGGAGATCTCTCAGCATGCGAGTATTTTGTTTCTCCCCGCAGGGGTTATTTTCTTATCCTTCTACCTGCTGCGTTGGTGGTTCATCCCAATCGTTCTCATCGGTCGTACCTATGCATCCTTCGACAACTTTGGTGATGTAATCACTCCATCGATTCTTATTGAGAATATTTTTATCTGCCTTGTTTATCCTCTGTGGTTACACCTGCTCAACTCTGCCAATTGGGATGTGTTTGGAGATAAAGATCAATCATCCCTCACACTGATCGGTGCGATGATCTTTCAAATGATGGTGACTTTCACTATTTCATTAGGTGCGACTCTTCAAAGTATTACCCTCGGAGGACTCTCTTGGAACGATTCCACTCAATACATAGTTCACTTCATCATCGGTGATGTTTTAGGAACAGGGGTCGTTATTTTCTTGTTCTACAAGTTCATGCAACTTGCTGTGGCAATACGTCAACGAAATAGCACATAAAAAAATCCCTCTCTGCAAGAGGGATAATAGTAGTGGCATTCAAGGAGTGAGGATGATCGTTCAAACTCTAAACTAAACATGCTCCCAAAAATCTAACCCGTCAATAAGTTTGTTCCCTTTTTTATGCTAGGTACCGATAAACACTCGCACGACTAACACCCAAACTCTCGGCAACCTGTGTTGGTTTCATTCCCTCTGTGATCAACTTTTGGATCTCTGCCTTCTTTACACGAGCAGTTGGAACTCTTCCTTTGAACTTACCTTCTGCTTTCGCACGAGCAATCCCTTCTCTCTGCCTTTCAAGAAGCATCTCTCGTTCAAACCATCTCTCTTGATATGCGACCAAAGTAGTATAAAAATAATCGTCTCCCAAGCACTCTCGTTGCCTAAAAAAAACTGAATACAAACTTGCATCCCACTGATTTTATAAACTCCTATCGGGGTGATTAGTTTGATTTCTAAAAAACGGAAAGTGCCTGACTGCAACTTTTTCTCTCTTTCACCGAACTTTTTACGAACCGACCAAACATCTTTACCCTGCCAATCGGTCTTACCCCTTTTGGTAGAGATTTCTTTTTGACGAAGATATTTAGCAATCTGGGGGTCGTTCATACCATCGTCTCGTAACTTAAATATGAGGTCTTTAAGTTCTAGATGATCGTTTGTAAGGTGCCAAAGAGTGAGTGCCTTGGTTGTAGTTTCTACTACGATTTTGTATCCAAAGAATGGTTGGCAAAACCCAACCACATCATCTATTCCACAGTCACTCGATCGTCGAAGTTCCCAGGGTGAACTATCTGTCTTACTTGACTTCGTAGGTGACAAACGAACTTACACTTCCGTATTGATCGTATAGTGATCTTGCTGTCGTATTATCTTCTGCAGTCATCCAACGAAGACACTCAAACCCATTGTTCTTACAAATAGAGATCAACG
>Ga0255777_10001994_pt1 | contig 18678 bp, 10 predicted proteins | sample 101ome_15_FD_179975 | JGI IMG/M metagenome (GOLD analysis project Ga0255777, IMG submission 179975) | Coastal salt marsh microbial communities from the Groves Creek Marsh, Skidaway Island, Georgia - 101402AT metaG (version 2) | ecosystem: Environmental > Aquatic > Marine > Intertidal zone >... | reverse complement strand
CTCAACACCCGCATCGCCCCGCGCGCGTCGCGTTCGCGCAAACACCGCGTCGCGAGCGACGCCGCGGACTCGAGACCTTCATTCGACAGCTCGGTTTGCAGATTTAAAATCCAATCAACATCATCATCGTCGTCGCCGCCGCCATCGCCGCGCGACGCATCCCCGGTGAGCGCGACGCGCGCGCACAGACACATGGCGCGTCCATCATAAAACGCCGGCGACGTCTCGTCGTCGACGGAGATTCCAGAGAGCCGCGAGAGCCACTCCAAGAGGACGTTCGACGGCATAGCGCGACGCGCACTGAAGCGATAATCCAAAGTCGAAATTCAAACCAACCATCATGTCGGTCGCGGCGACGTCGACGACGCGGATCGCGCGCGCGCATCGGATGGGAAAAAATTCTCCGCGCGCGCGCACGTCGAGAAACCGACGCGGGACGACGGTCGTACCGCGCGTCGGTGGTGGATTTGGCATCGGCGGTGACGATTCGAGAACAGTCACGAGCGCGCTCAAGGAGTGGGCCGCCATGGTTGCCGCGATTCGATCCGGCGCGCAGTGCGTGCTCGTGCGCAAAGGCGGCGTCGAAGATGGTGGGTTTGACATTCGCGATGACGCGTTCGCGTTTTTCCCGACGAATTGGCACGCGAACGAGACGGATGTTTCGGAAAAGGAGGCTTCGCGGTTTGCGCGCGCGCGCGCGGGGAGCATGAAGGATGGAGAGAGCGTGTCGCTCTCCGTCGTCGCGCGCGTCACCGGGGCGTGGACGGTGGATGGGAGCAAAGGGCGCGAGCTTTTGTCTGCGCTCGAGGCGCGGCACTGGTGTTGGAGCGCGGACGTGTGTGAGAAACGCGTCAAGTGGAACGCGTCGCAACCTTTAACCGTCGTCGAGGTGCGCGCGTACGAAGCGAGCAATCCGACGTCTCTCAGGCCGGATACCGAGCGGTTTGGTGGGTGTAAATCGTGGGTGGACATCGATCCGTGGACTCCAAAGGTGTGGCCGTGTCTCAACGACGCTGAGTTTGCGGAAATGTCGACAAAACTTCGTGATGATCTCAAGGCGTTGGGCGCCGTGGATCTTCGCTGACTGGACGCTGACGAGGACGTAAAAGGCGCGTGGTAGCCGAAGCGCAAGCGGTTTCTTTCGCGACGTCGTCGCGTTGACGGATGAAACGGCGGCGTCGGCGAGTGTAAGAATCTATTTACCTTTGGATTTCAAATCATGTAGGCTATGTGTATCAATTTTACCAGTACGATGTTGTAAAAGCACGCAAGAAGATGTTAACGCTTTTGAAAAATCGTCGTCGTCCGCGTGCGCAAAGCGTTGTTCGCGCAGACGCGCCAAATGGTGATTGTGAATAATCTCATCTGAACTCATCTTCGAGCGCTCTGAACGCGGAAACCAAATCGCGTTCGAGCTCTTCAAACTTGGCCAAAATGGCGGCTTCGCCGTCGGAAGGATCTTCAAACTTCATGCTCGCGATGCGGTACATGATTTCGCTCATGCGCGCGCGAATGACGTTAAAGGTAATCTTCGGTCCGTCGTTCGTCGTCGCCGCGCGCTCGACCGCCGCCGTGGCGAGGGTGTGGAAACGAATCATGTTTCTCAACATCCCGACGGATTTGTAAAACGGACAGTACTTGTCGTACGGCGTGAAGGAGTTTTGCTGCAAGAAGTCCTCCTTCAAAAATTTCGCCGTCTCGAGCGTCACCTTGTCCGTTTCGGCGAGGGAATCCTTACCGACGAGCTGAACAATCTCGTTGAGTTCGTCCTCCTTTTGCAAGACCTCGCGAGCGACGACGCGGAGCTGGACAAACTCTGGATCAGTGCGCTCGTAAAACGGTTCGAGGGCGTTGTTGTACTTGGAGTACGAGATGAGCCAGTTGACGGATGGAAAGTGCTTGCGTTGCGCGAGCTTTTTATCCAATCCCCAGAACACTTGGACGATACCGAGCGTCGCAGAGGTTACGGGATCGGAGAAATCACCCCCCGGAGGCGATACAGCACCGACGATGGTGACGGAACCCTCGCGGTTCGGGCTACCGAGGCATCGCACGCGGCCGGCGCGCTCGTAAAAGGAGGCGAGACGCGCGCCCAAGTACGCTGGGTAGCCGCTATCGGCGGGCATCTCCGCGAGACGACCGGAAATTTCCCGCAACGCTTCGGCCCAGCGAGAGGTAGAATCAGCCATCATAGAGAAGTTGTATCCCTGATCGCGGAAGTACTCGGCGAGGGTGATGCCTGTGTAAATGGAAGCTTCTCTCGCCGCAACGGGCATGTTGGACGTGTTCGCCACCAGAGTGGTACGCTTCATGATGGACTCTTCTTGGCCGTTCGGAAGCGTCATCGTGAGCTCTGGGAAATCATACAGCACCTCCGCCATCTCGTTCCCGCGCTCGCCGCATCCGACGTAAATGATACCGTCAGAGTTGGAATACTTGGATAACGCCTGAGAGATAACCGTCTTGCCGCATCCGAACGCCCCAGGAATCGCACACGTCCCACCGCGAACGCTCGGAAACATGACATCCAACACTCTCTGTCCCGTGAGCAACGGGTGATCCGCCGCGAGCTTCTCCGCCACCGGTCTCGGCGCTCTCACCGGCCACTGTTGCTTCATCGTAAACTCCTTGACGACGCCTCCAAACTCGAGCTCGATCACCTTCTCCCCAATGGCGTAATCCCCATCCGGCGCCACGTACGTCACGCGTCCTTTCGCGTTCGGCGGCACCATAATCCTGTGTTCAATCAAAGTGTTCTCTTGCACTACCCCAAAAACGTCCCCACCGCTAACGTGATCGCCAACCTTCAACCCGGTTCCGCTCGATTGAAACGCCCACATCCTCTTTTCATCCAACGCCGGCACGTTGACCCCCCGAGGAATGAAACAGTCCCCGCACATGTCCGCAATCGTCGTCAACGGTCGCTGAATCCCATCAAAAATATTCTCCAGCGCCCCGGGTCCGAGATCCACGCTCAGCGGCTGTCCTGTGCGCGTCACCGGGTCCCCCACGGCTAACCCGCTCGTTTCCTCGTAGCACTGAATCGTCGCCGTGTCTCGCTCCAAACGAATAATCTCCCCGATGAGATTCTCCCCACCGACGCGGACGAGCTCATACATCGCCGCGCCGTACATGTTATCCGCGACGACCACCGGACCGGAGACTTTTTTCACTCGTCCGAGCGCGGATTCGCTTTCATTCTTCCCAGTCATGTTGGCGCGCGCTCTTGAGTGAATCTAATCTGATCGTCGGTCCGTCTGGTGCGCTTCGCTCGAAACCCTCGATGCGTATCGCGCCGATGCGTTCGTCCCTCCCACGCGCGCGCGCTGTGTCTGTGGCCTTACGGTCGATCGCGCGGCTGAGTGACGCGTAGAGTGGATGAGAGTGATGGATCTCAGAGCGACAACAACGAGAACAAAGCCAAGCCCGCTCGGATTGAAGTTGACACGCTACCGCTGTACACGTCTATGTTACACCCGTTACATCGGGAACTAATACTAGAAGATGTTTGCGCGGGACGCGAGCGGGAAGATGGGACGAATGAGCTCGTCGTCGTCGTCGACGACGTCGTCGTCGTCGGATTCGGATTTGGTATCCAAAGCGCGCGGACGCTTTCGAGCGAGCGACGGTTTGGATGACGGTAACGACGACGGATTCGTTGACGGTTGGTTCGTCAGAGCGTGTCGGATGTTGATGTTAATGAGGTCGTCATCATCCATCGTTTGCGTGTTTTCATCGTCTTCGGACTCGGAGAGCGGCTTTATCGGGGCGGCTTTACGTCGAGCCGCGGCTTCGGCGGCGATCGCGCGATTTCTCGCGCGTTGCGTCGCCTGCGCCTTTGTTTTCTTTCTGTGACACACGACGCAGAGAGTTTGGCAGTTTTCCACCGTGCACATGCCACCGCCTTCAAAGACGGCAATCTTGTGATCGCATTCCCAGGCGTGTCCTTTAGCTGCGGTGCGGGCGAGCCTGGTGAGCAACGTCCGATTTCCTCGTGCGCCGAAATTCGGCGACGTCTTCAAAATCTCAGCCGCACGCTTCGATCTCGATTTGAAAATGCTTATCTGCCGCACGAGGGCGTTGCAGTCGAGATTACACTCGACGCAAACGCCGCGCTCTCGTTTCTCGAGCTCGCGACGAAGACTCGTGGCGTTCTTCATCTGATTGTGTTCCTCGTAGCACGTACGTTGGCAGAACAAATCAACGCTTCTCAACTCTTCCTCTCTCATTCTGGGTAGTTCACCCATGCATCTGACGCAGAGAAATTTGAGTTTGCCAGTGTCAGCATCGATGACTGACGGTGCGGAGACTTCGTGCTCGAAACGCCCATCCTTGACTGGGATTACCTTCCATTCGTAGCCCTTGGGCAAAGCCTTGAGCGCGGACCCGTGTCGAGTCGTTGAGCCAGTGGCGGCATTACTCACGTGCGCACCGTTGCGAAGAGACTCGGCGAGATCGTTGAGTTCGTGCGCTTTACACGGTTGTTGTCGAGCCAGAATGAGGTTGCGATCTCTCGCTAACATGGCGTTCCATGTGTCGGAAAACGTCATGGCGGCGTCAAAGGCTCGTCGATCAGTGCGCAATGGCTCTGGTAGCGTTTGCATCTGCTTCTCAGAGACGCTCGCCCGGACGAGCTGGGAGCGGCTGACGCTCGCCCCGATGGGTTTACGACCTTCGAGTCCATCGGGGCCGTACAAATGCAATCGACCACTGACTGCGCTCACTTCAAACCACAGAGGATGGTTGTCAATTTCAGGCGACGGTTTGCGCGTTTGCGGCGAAACGGACGCAGCCTTGCTTGGTATTGGCTTTGGCTTGCCCGTATTCGCCGTTGGTTCAAGTTTGAGGCCTGTTCCGTAGGCATCAACGTCTAAACCATTCCTCGAATCGTCCCCATCCAAGGCTTCTCGGCACAGATTTAACGAACGTTCCAGTCTGTTCCATCGATCCTCGTCGTGCGAGCACCCGCCGCCTCTCGCGCACAGAAAGTATACATTCACGCCGCTCTCGTTACCGCGCCTGTGCGCGCGGTCTTCCGCCTGTTCGAGAAGAGATGCGTCATCGGGAAGTTCGGCGAAGACGACGCACGACGCGGTCGAAAAGTCCAAACCGACACCCGCCGCTTTGACGGAGAGCAGTGCGATGCGCACTCCCACAACGCCGCGATCGTCCAATGCCGCGCCTTCCCGAAACTTGTCCACGAGTGGTTTACGTTCATCCGCGGGAGTGGCCCCATCGATGCGAATGTACGAACCCCTATCGTTGTTCTTAATCACGAGACAAACTTGGCGTTCGAGCTCATCCAGGACGCCTTGGTGATGCGCGAAGATGACGATTTGCATCGAGTCGTCCTCGAGCAAACCACACTTTAACCACTCCACGATGGGTGTCACCTTGAGCAATCCCACGATTTGCGAAGCACTCACGCTCATGCCTTTTTCGAGAGAAAGAATCTTTTTGCTCAAAACGTACTCGGCGCCCTCCTCTTCATCATCCTCTAAAATGTTTGCTTCGTCGTCAATGCTGTCGTACTGCATGTCGTCTCTCGGCTTTTTCGAAGCCTTCGCAATCTTTGACCAGAGCTTCACGCCGCCGACGTTTGACACAGCCTCGCTAATATCGATCGGCACCACTTGTCTACGCTTTGGCGGTAAATCACCCATGACGTCGCGTTTCAATCGACGAATCATCATGGTGTGCGATAGCAAGAGGCGCAGCTCGAGCAGACGCGAACCGCCCGTCACGTCCGATCTTCCATTCTCGAATCGCATGTCGCAGTAATTATCGGCAAACTCCCATTTATCCCCAAGCATGCCCGGACGAAGCGCCTCGACTTGGCGGTACATGTCGAATGGCTTGGTCAACGACGGCGTGCCGGTGGTGAGCACCGCATAACGCGCATTCCGAACCAAATCGAACGCCGCTTGCGTCATCTTCGTCTCATCCTTTCCAAACTTTTGGTTCGTGTGCATCATGTGACTTTCATCCGCGATGACGCATCCCCACCTGACCGCTTTGAATTCAGGCAACAGCGGAGTCAACATGTGGTACGAAGTCACGACGACGCGCCTTCCACCCTTCCAACCGCCTTTACACTCTGCCGCTAATTTCTCCAACATAAACTTATCACTGCTCCCAAAAATGACGCTCAACAACCTCGGCGTGAGATCCGTCATCCATCTCTCCAGCTCATCTGCCCACACGTACCGCATCGACGCCGGAACGACGCACAAAAGTGGTCCCTCGTCTCGATACGCGTCCGCCACGGCGATGGCTTGCAACGTCTTCCCTACCCCCATCTGATCCGCTATCAGCGCACGTCCGTTTCTCTCCAGCGCGAATCGAACGCCTTGCTCTTGAAATGGATACAACGCTTTCCTAATACCCGGCGTGATGCTCTCAAACCTCTTCGCCGCGCTCTTCTCGATTCCGCTCGGCGTCGATTTCGTCCGTCCGCAGTATCCCGGCGGCGCGCTCAAAAACTCCGCCGTCCTCCTCGGCACCGCCCCGGCGTACCGCACGCGCCGTCCATCGTTCGACCTCGTCTTCAAGAACGCATCCACGCCGTACAACGCCTCTTGCACTCGTCTCAGCGCGTGCATTGGAATATCCCAAGCCGCCGCCGCGTCCTCCGCCGGCGTCGCCGGTTCTGCGTCCGACCGCGAAATCTTCCCACCCCCGAACGCCTCGCGCGAGAAATTCTCGTACCGCTCCCTCGAGCACGATAAGCGGCACTTTTTTGCGTCAATCACATCCATCCACACGTGTGGTTTCGTCCCGCGCGTCGATGCGAGCGACGTTGAAGCGCCGCTTTGGTCGTTACGAAGATCAAACATCCTGGCTGCGGATGTCGGCCTCGTCGTCGTCGTCTGTGCGTCGTCGTGGCTTTCGAGACTCGTCCGCCGCGCCGCGACGACGTCGTTGATATCTATCGCCGCGATTTCGTCGTCGTCCGGGCCGTCGGACCACATGACGACGACGACGACGACGACGACGACGGCGGCGCGGTGTGAGGTAATTTCAAAAGCTGGCACCTTTGCGCTTCATTAAAACAACAACAACATCTTTTCTACGGCGCGCGTCGTGGCTACCTCGGGCGAATCGCCGCCTTGGTCGCGGCGAAACGGTTGCGGAGAAAGTCCCCGAACGCGTCGGTGCGCTCGCCGACGGCGGGAAGGGCGGTGATGCGCTCGGCGACGCGTCGAGCGCGATTCGCTAAATCGGACGACGCTTCGTCGGCATCCGTTTGTTCGGCTTGGAAATCAGCCACGGCGGTGGAATCGTCCGGGCGGGATCGGTCGCGCATGCGCGTGGCATCTCTGACGTCGTCAAAGTCTACGAGAGCGAATGAGGCGTCGGATTCGTCGTCGAGTTCGCGAGGGAGGATTTGTCGACAAATCGGACACGTCATGCTGACGCGACACCATCGAGCGTGACACTCCTCGCAAAAAGCGTGGCCGCAGTTGACCACCACCTCGAGTTTGTTGTCCATGCATATCGAACATTCCTCTGAATCGTCGTCGTTGTCGCCGATGGATGACGCCGCCGCGTTTTGCGTAGCCGTCGTCACGGAGGAAGAAGTTGCGCGATTTGCCGCTCGTCGCTCCGCGTCGGCGTCCACCGCGAGTTGCTGAATCATCGGCGCCAACGCCGAATAAAACCCTTCTAAACTCGCCCGTCGTACGACGTGCACGAGCTCATAGTCCGCATCATCCTCGTCGTCGTCATCCGCGTCCTCTTCTATTTCCACTCTCGTCGTCGTCGCCGGACGCCGTTCGCGCGAGTACCCGAAACTCCTTCGTCTCCATCCCGCATCCTCCTCGTTTTCCTCCCCATCCCCGCGCCGATCGACTCGAACCTCCTCGAAATCGATCCCACACTCCGCCGTCATCGCCCTCGCCCAAGCGGGAACCACCATGCGCCCGCCCACGGACGCTCTCGCGACGCCTCGTTCTCTATAACTCAACGTCGCCCGCCACCTCCATCCTACTCTCCCACCCGGCGCGCACCCTCGACGCGTCGTCTCCTCCTTTGCCAGACGCATCAACGCCGCGTTGACGCTCGCGATGTCCGCGAGCGCGTCCGAGAGGTCCCGAGACGTCGCGAACGCCGAGCGCGTGCGAGATGCGAAACGTCGAAAGAATCGACGCATTTTTCGTTCCGTCGCATCGTACTCGCGCGCGATTCTATCGCCGTATTGATCGACGAACGCGCGGGCGAAGACAATGCCGTAGACAATCAGTACCGGGTCGACGTTCATGACGGGCGAACGAACGGACAGCGCGTGGCGATCGATCCACTCGAGCGGACGTCACAACGCGACGCGTGGCCACTTGTGCGGACGAAATGGTCGTTACCACCCCAACCTCGATGTGCGTCGGCGCGACGCGCGTCTCGACGCGTTCGGCGCGCGCACCGCGTCGAGTGTATTTCTCTGTAAACCCTCGTCGCCGTTCGGGCGCCCAAGCGACGTCGGACGACGGTGGGAACGGCGTGAATGATGATTCGGCTTCGTGGGAAGCGCTGCAGCAAGTGTATCTGTTGGTGTTTGACCTCGATACCCCGCGTGAAGCGATATTCACGACGTCTGCGCGGTCTTCGGACGTCGCGACGAATGCGTTCGTGGTGTTTGAATCGATGGAGGAGGCGCTGCGGTGCGCGATGCGGGTGTCAGAGGTCGCGAGGGACATGCCGGCTGTGGACTCGGCGCCGCCGGCGGCGGTGCGGTTGTTGTGCGCGGCGAGCGGGTACGAGGTAGAGTTCGTTCGCGCGGGCGCCGGGGACGGGTTTGAGGTGCCAGAGGTGATTATGGATGAAGGGGAAACCTTGGATGCGGACGTGGACGCGGATGGGGCGTTGGCGATGAGCGCGGCGGATTTAGAGGTGTATTTGGGCGGGCGGCCGACGAGCGCGACTAATAACGAAATCATTGAGGAAGAAGAGGACCCAGCGCGCGTCGACGAGGCGAGAACGGTCGCGGCGAGAGCCGTTCGCGATGCACTTCGCGCGCCAGTGACGCGCGTACGCGACGCGACGAGAGAAACCGCGGGATTAGCTCGCGCAGGCGCGCGCGTGTACGTTGGTCGAGCCAAAAGCGCCGTGGCTCGTTTATTAGCGAGCGCCGCCAATCGCGCCGCTAATCGCGCCGCCACTGACAACGATGACGCGTGAAGCGGAGCTCTGATCTCTCTACATTTGTAACGATACCATCATTGAGCGTGTATTCTAAACCAGCAGCCGAGAGAATGATGTTTTCTTCTACGTGGACCGTCGCGTCGCGTCGTAACAAGATGCGTAGTCATCGATCTAAACATCCTCAGATGCCGACGATGGGACGCCCGACCCGCGCGATCGCGCTGCTCGCGCTCGTCATCACCGTCGCGTCGTCGTCAACGTTCGCGGTGACTCCATCGCACGCGGTTCGGGTGATTAAACCATCGCGCGCGCCGAGCGTGGCGGGACCGACGGGTGATGTCAAACCACTCACGACGGATGATTTCGATGACGTCGCGCTCGCCACGTCACCATCCACGGGTAAAGCGGTCGACAATGTCATCGTGGAGTTTTACATGCCGTGGTGCGGGCACTGTCAGCACTTTGCGCCCGAGTATGCGAAAGCGGCGGAGGCGATTCGCGACGGAGTGGCGGCATTTGCGGTGGATTGCGTGGAAAATGGAGCGTTGTGTTCGACGTTCGGGGCGAGGTCTTTCCCGTACGTGTTGATGGGAACACCACGGGCGTTCGTGGGGCGAGACAAGGAGGCGTTGAAGGCGTACCCGAGGGATCGGAAGCACAAGGCGGTGAGCGTGGTGAAGTGGGTGGACGAGACATTGGGCACGCGGTTCGCGGACGGACGCGTCGGAGAGCAAATCGCGCTCGAAGGAAGACGTTCGGACGAGCGCGCGATGATTGCTGGACAGAAAAGCACTGGAAACGTCGGGCAGGCGCCGGGGTCGTCGGTGAATTTGGCGAAGACAGCGCACTTGGCGGATTTGGAGCGCGCGACGACGGAGATGTACGCGCAGATGACCTCAGAAGCCGTGTTCGTCGCGAGCGCGGAAGCTCGGGACGCGTTCATTGGGTTTTTAAATTTGGCAGCCAAGGCGCACCCTATCGAAACGTGTCATCGCGGGTTGACGAACGTTTTGAATTCCATCGATGAGCGTTGGCCGGCCAACGGCCGCAACACGACGGGCGAAATTAGAGCAGCCATTTCGCTCGATGTGCGCGTGTGCGGCGCGGCGCGCGGAGACGACATTACCATTGTACCGAAATGGGTGGAGTGTGCCGGTAGCGTTGAGGGTCTGCGCGGTTACACATGCGGCGTGTGGACGCTTTTGCACGCGCTGGCCGCTCGAGTGCCAGGCGTGGTGGATTTATCCAACGCCGATTTCATCTTGGCCATTGAAGGGTGGGTGCGCCATTTTTTCCCGTGTGAGGAGTGCAGATCACACTTTTTGTCGATGATTGCGTCAAAAGAGCAGGGATTTGACGACTACACGGGCAGAGCTGACGGGGCATCGATGTGGCTATGGAAGGCGCACAATGTGGTGAACAGCCGGCTCGCACGAGAGGAATCCGAGGAGGCAACACTGGACGTTCGCGCGGGAGGCGTGCGCGGTAAACACGATCCGCAGCACCCAAAGATACAGTTCCCACCCGCGAGCCTCTGTCCGCAGTGCTACGAAGCTGTGAGCGGCGGCGAAGACGGTTGGAACGAGATTCACGTCTCGGAATTTCTGACGACGTACTACCTCGGCGGGGGCGCGCGACACATGCCAGATTTAAAGGCGGCGACCAAGCACGCCGAATTCTTAGAGCCCTTCGTTGATGCTTCGAGTAGCACGCATCGCGGTGATTCATTCCTCCGAAAGGCGTTGAACTCTGGAGACGACATAATTACGTTTTACGACGTCTTCGCCATGAGCGCGCGCTTCTTCTTCATGTTTGCGTTCATCATAGTCATGGCGGTCAAAGCGGACGTGATGGCGCTCTTTCACAACCGGAAGAGAACGCGTAAAGCGCGGAGCCCGCAAGTCGCGGCGAGAATGCACTTCCCCGTAGACGACGACAAGGACGCGTAGAGCGTTCGCTCGATCGACTTTGTTCGACTATTTTAGCTACAGTAGATTTACAGATTTAACTAGAGCCGCGGCTACGATGGAAAAACCGTGCATCAAGGTTTTCGTCAAAAGAAAGACGACATCCTTCGTCTTCTCTCACTGCGTCGGATACCCGTCTCGCATCACGTCGATGGATTTACACGCCTCTTGAATCACTATGGACCTATTCGTCTCCACCACCTGTCCGCACATCACCATCTCCTCGAGCATGCAATACACCTTATCCAGATGCATCATGATGTCCAACTCACACACGTTTCCAAAGTGTCGATCCAATGTTTCGACGACGCAGTGCACAAACTCCAACATGGCTAATTCGTTCTCCTCTTCGTCTGCGCCGACGACGAAGAACAACGAGGCGTACCGTCTATAGATCACCTTATACTCCCGGTGTTCAACGAACGAGCACTGCTTATCCCCGCGCGTGAGACACCGACGAACAATCTCCCCTTCGAGTTGTCTCCGGTGTTCCGCATCGAGTTCAGACTCAAAGTACTGCGCCAACCGCGTTTGTCCTTGCTTGTTCACGAGCAACAGAAATCTGTTAAAAATCAATCAGTCAAGCAATCGTTGCGCGCATCGAGCGTCAGTCCACGTGCACCGCATCGCGCGCGACTCGAACGGGCATCGCAGTCACCGCCATCGTAACCTCTCTCACCCACGCGTTCGTTCGCGCACCTTATCCCCATGACGACGCGTTGACGTCAAAGTCCAATCCGTCAATCAATGGCGTCTCGAACTGGACGAATGTGACTCGCCACATCGTCAAAACCACGCGCGCGCATCACCCATCGATGACGCGCGACGCCGCCAACCTCGCGGGCGAACCGCGCGAGCCGACCGCGGTGTCATCCTTCGTCGACGCGGAGACGAGTAAACCGCGCGTGCGGGTGCACGTGTACGATTTAAACGCAGACTTCAACCAGTACTCGTACCCGCTAGGAGTGGGTGGCATCTTCCACTCGGGTTGTGAGATTGAATCCTTCGGTCGCGAGTACGCGTTCGGGTACCACGACGAAGCCGGGGAGACGGGGGTGTTTGACATTGCTCCGCGGACAGCGCCGCCGCCGGCGAAATTTCGGGAGACGATTGAGATGGGGGAGTGTAAGCTGTCGCGGGAGGAGACGCTCGAGGCGTTGGACGCGTTGCGTCGCGAGTTTACGGGACCGTCGTACGATTTGTTGAAGCGGAATTGTAATTCCTTCACCGAGGCGCTCGTGGAGAGACTCACAGGGAAGACGATTCCGGGGTATATAAATCGGTTGGCGACGATAGGGTCGGTGGCGCACGACTACGCGCCGTGCATCTTGCCGAGGAGCATAGTGGGAGACGTGCGGACGCTTCCTGGAGATGCCAAGTCGCTCGAGGAGAGGCGAGAGGAGGAAACGGAAGCAGGCGGGAAGGATTCGGAACAAGTGCAGTTGTTGGCTTGTCCCGTCGAGGAGATGAAGTAGAATGAATTCGTTTTGCGCCGAGTAGAAAGTAACGTAGCAAACGTCGGCGTGTTGACATTGCAACCTAGTCTAATGTACCCATCTAGTTTTCGCTCACTCGCTCGCTCTCGTCATCGTCGCCGTCCTCCTCCTCATCGTATTCCTCGTCGTCGTCATCATCTTCACCCACCACATCTTCGTCCTCGTCCTCGACGACGACGACTTCGCTCTCCTTGGGAACGTTCGGATCTTCAAAGTCTGTAAACGGAATGTACGAAGTGCGCGAAATCGGACAGTCGTACACGCTATTCGACTCCTTTGCAAACCTGTGCATGAGCGTGCCGAGAACGCGCATCAACGCTTTCCCGATACACGCGCTCGCCTGCGTGTAATGCACCTTGGTTTCGAATATCAAGTCGATCCCATCCTTCACCTCGTCGCCGTGTATGGACACCATGCGAAACTCTTGAAGAGTCGCGCACAGCTTGCCGCCCAAGTCTTCGTCTGAAATCTCCTGAAGCGCCTTGTGCGAGCGCTCGAGCATGATGGCGACGCGTTGCGCCGCGGCGACGGCATCCACGCCGACGATTTCACTGAGCGCGAGTCGCACTTGAACGCGCTGATCCGATCGTGTGAGTCGCTCAATGTATTCCCGCATCGATTGCGCCAGAGTGCGCACGCCGTTTGGTCTTCCGTTCACCTCTGCCAGTCTCTGCGTGAGTTGATGCGGTCGCTCTGGCGCCGGTTTCAGCCCAATCTGCCAGAGCAACGAGTGGTAGGTGCAAAATTTATCCGGCCTTCTCTTTGAATCGTCGACAGGGCTGAATCGCAAACCACCACCGCTCAAGATTGACTTGACGATTGCCGACGCCGTGATTGACTTTTTCATCCTTCGCGGCGGCTCGTCTCGCGAGTCAATGTCAGATTTGAGCGGTAAAATGTGCGCCTCGGTGGTGAAGACGTACGAGTACGGGCCGGCTTCGACGATGTTCTCCCGGTCGAGCGCGGCGTCGAAGAGCAAGTAGAGGTACTTGAGCGTCTCTGATAAAAAGAAGCTCTCCATTTTATCAACCAATTTTTGCGTCGAGACATCCGCCATGTGCGCGTAGCCGCACTCCGTCTTTAACAGTCTGAGACTCGCCAAGAAGTCTCTCCCGGCGGAGATGTAACTCACGTCCCCGGTCGCCTTGTAGAGCAAATACGTGCTTTCAATGAGCTCTGGTCGCAGAGGGTACGGTTTTTGCCCAGGAATCGCGGCACCCATGCGAACGTCGAAACCTTCGGGCGTGAATCCGTAGTGCTTCCACACTTTGAAAAAGGCGTCGTGCGTTGTTGTTGCCACCTCAATGTCTCCGTAGAGCGTCTGTAACCCGGGCCAAAACGACATGAGCGAGTCGTACCTAGAGCTAATGGTTTGTCCAGTCATCATCCCTGTTTCAACGTACCACGGCGCGAGACGCACGTGCGCTTCCACCGCCGCGTACGCCTCTTCAAAAATTTCCAAATGTCGCTCGTTGCCAAACAACATGTACGACTTTAATAGATACTCGTAAAACGAGTCGATCCCAGCCCCGACGCTCGCCTCCGCCTGCGTCCACACCCCGGTTTGAATGTCTATGTGCGCCCCGACTAATCCCAACTCGCTCCTGTGTTCCCACAGCGCCTCGAGCGACGTCTCGGCGACGCGTCTAAATCGATCGTCCCCCGTGAGCTCGCTCAGCGTCCCAAACTCTAATATCAACGACCCACCCGCCGCGGTGCTCGTGATGGTTGTCTCATTCGATTCCACCCCACGCAACAAATTAATCGCCCCGTACGGTATCCCCGTCGCCGTGTCGAACGCCGGTAAAAACGCCTCGCCCAACGTTTTCGCCAACGCCAACAACTCCCCGTCGTACCAGTCCAACCCAAACCCCGTCGCCTCATCCGACGCCAACAAGTGCGCGCTCAACAACCCACCGAGCACGCGTATATTCATCTCAAACAAGCTCACGTGCGCGTCGACGTCGAACCGCACGCGTTCCGCGACCAACCGCACGCCCTCTTCGAACGCCGTCTTATTCCCCAGCACCGCCGTCGCGTCCAACGCGTCCACCAGCGTCACCGCGAACCCGAGCTCGGCGCCGAACGTGTTCGCCCCTCCGCACGATATCGGCTTCAACTCATCCGCCGGGAACGCCCGGCGCAGGTAGTGCGTCAGCGTGTCGAAAAACATCGTCCGCGTCTCGTCTCGAAGCGTTCGGATTTCCTCAGAGGACAGACTCGTCGCCGCGGATGCCGATTCAACGCCGAGAAGGACGGCGCACGCCGACCGCACGAGCCCGACGAAGAAGAGCGCCGTCGTCGCTCTCATCTCGCGTCGCCCTCGCCGGCGGGGTTCGCCCCGTCGCCGCCGCGTCGACGCCATCGGCGTCGCGGAGTGTGACGGTCGATCCAACAGTCCGCGCGCGCGGTCGCTTCCAACGAACGAACGAAGAGCACCCGCGCGGGTCGTGAGAGTCAGCGTCGCGCGCTCGCGCGTCGAGCGGTGACCTGAAACGCGCGGACGCGATGTACGCTCGCGCTGTTTCGTTCAGAACGTCGACGCGGCGCGGGTAAGGGTTCGACGCGCGTCGCATCGCGTCGCGGAGAGACGAACCGGCATTTTTTGCTGCCAGAGCGCGCGATGGGTCGTCTCTCGCGGCGCCGGGCGCTCGACGACGAAGAATAAATGTGCGAAACGCGCGAAATGTCGATGAAAACGAATTCAAAGCGAAACGAAATCGTGACGATCGTCCTTCTCATCAATGCGTTACAACCACGATTTGAGTCCGCTATCCGCCTTGTTGGCGGAAAAGTAGGTGTCAATCAAGTCGTCGGTGCGGTCGCGCTTATCCGCGCCCGCCTTCTTCTTTGGCGCAGCCGCTTCGGTGTCTTCGCGACGGCGCTTACGCTCTTCATCTTTTTTATCGCGACGTTGCGCGTCGGCTGCGCGCTGCTGAAGCTTTGAAGCGGCATTTCCAGACTTGGGCGCGTTGTTCTTCGTCGGTTGCTTTGGCTCGTTTCGCTCGCCGCGCGACGGGACGTCTTCGGCGGCGGCCCTCCCGCGCTTACCTTTACCCTTTGCGTTTGGCTCGGACGACTCGCGCGAGGGCTTTTTCTCTTTAGCCGCGACGCGCATCGCCGCCTGCTCGGCACCTCGAGGCTTATCTTCGCCGTCGAGCTTTTTGAAGCGCTCGTTGCGTTGCTTCGCCTTGAGTTCGAGCTTGCGCACGGCGCGAGCGTCCTCAATGGCAAACTCAACAATAGGCCTCCGCGCGCGACTGAATGCGTCTGGATTGTTATTCAGCGCGCGCAAAGCGTTCAGTGCGTGCTCGTGCTCGGTAAACTCGATGAAACCCATACCCTTACTTCTTGGCTTGCCGTTTTCATCAGATTTCGTCTTGTCGTAGAGCAGCTTGGCGTGCAAAATCTTTGGCACAGCCTGAGTGGCCCGCTGTTGCACCGCTTCCATGAACATCTTCTTCAACGCCTTTGAATCGATCTCGGGCGGAATGTTGCGCACCGAAAGACGCGTCCGAGAGATGAAGTAGTTGGGATTCTTGAGCTTGAGCTGTCTCTCCTCGTTAGATCGACGGCGTTTTTCAATATCGCTCCTGCTCACACCGTCCGCCGCAGCCGAAGCCTCGTGGATATCGCCTTCCTGCGCCAGGTAGAGATTTCTGTTGTCGCGATGCTTATCCGCGTTTCGGTATTTAGACCCTTGTCGAGCCATCATGTCCGCAGCTTCCACCTTGGACAGCGCGAGCGCAACGACAATCGGCTTGCCGGCGACGTAAATGCCCGCGCTCTCCTTACCGCTCGCCTCTACCGCAGCCTCGGCGGCGTCTTGCCTAACGAAATCAACGAACGCGGTCCCTTTGTGCTTGCCCGTCACCTTGTCCTTGACGACGCGACAACTCTTAACCTTGCCGTACTTCAACATTTTTTCCTTGAGTTGTTGCCACGTCGCCTCGAGAGGTAAATTGCGTACAAACACGGTGGCGTTCTCTTGGTCGTCTTCACTCTCCGCGTTCACACCTTTTTTACCTTGCCACGAAGGTTCGGTGCCGTCAGAAGCCGGCGCGGCGACTTCCCTCTTCTTCCTTTCGATCGGCTTGGAGGCTCGCTCCTTGCCCGTGGTGGACGGCTCGGCGTCAGCCATGACTTTGCCCAACAAGCGAGACATCATGCTCTTCTCCTGCGCCTCCTCGTCTTCGCTCTCGCTCGACGACGACGACGATGACGATCCACTAACAGAGTCGCTATTGCTATCGCTATCGGATTCACTATCGCTACCATCTGCAGAAGGTTTCTCATCCTCCTGGGTGGCCGCGGCGGCGTCCGCGCCGCCTCCTTGTTGATACTTCGTCTTGGAGACGGCGATATCGACCGCAACTTGTCTGCCCTCGATGCTCACGCCGTTACACTCACTCACCGCCTTGTCTGCGTCCGCTTTGCACGTGTACGTGACAAAGGCGAAACCTTTCGGTTTGTGATGGAAATCCTTCGGCACATTGACGTCCCAAATGAAACCCGCGGCGCCGAGCGCTTCCCTGATGGATTCCTCCGTCGCCTTGAAGGACAAGTTTCTCAGAATGACTCGCCACTGTTTCGGTTTCGAGCCCTCACCCGCGAGCATGCGCGCCCAGATGGCCTCCTTCGGTTCGTCCGCATCCGCAGCGTTGGCTTTTTTGCCCTTTTTCTTCTTGCCCTTTGGACATTTACGATGCAACGCGCGAACCGCCTCCAAAGCCGTCTCCTCATCCTTGTACGCCACGAGCAGAGCCCCGCGCGCGCATCCATCCTCGCGAATCTTCGCCAACTTCATCAAATCGTCTGGGCACGGATCGGTGACGGATTCAACCTCACCAACCTCGCGCGCGAGCTCGAGCGCCGCCTCCTTGTCGACGCCTTCAATTTCTCCGCCGAGTTTCAACCCGCCAACCACGACGGTTCGCGTCGACGCCCCGGAAGCCATCACCCCACCACCGGTGCTCTTTTTAACCCGCTCACGTTTCACAATTTCCGCTTTACGCTCGCGTTCGCGCTTCTTCTCCTCTGCATCCTCCTTTTCCGCGCGTCTCTTCGCTTCGTCCGCCGGTCCATCCGCGTCGGCGTCGCGCGTCTTCCCTCCATCCCTCTTTTCACCACCGCCCACCGTCGGTTCCTTCTTCTTCGCAAACACCACCGCGAGTTTCCTCCCGCCCAATTCAATCTTCCCCGACCGTTCCACCGCGTCTCTCGCGTCCATACCGATGGCAAACTTTACGTACCCGAATCCTCGGTGCGTCGACGAGCCTTTCTCCCGCACCACCCACGCCTCCTTCACCGGACCAAACTCGTTCGAAAACGCATCCTCCAGCGTCGCGTCGTCCGCGTCGTACGGTAGGTTTCTCACGAACACCATCACGTTCTCCCTCGCCGGTTTCCCGCCGGCATCGTCGCCCGGCGTCGTCTTCGATGCGTCAGCCGTCATTTCCCAACGACTGCTCCTTCGTGACGCTTCGGCGATTCGTTTTCGACGCTTTGGCGGCACGCGGGCGATGAGAACCCCACCTACAATTCGACCGTCGGTTTCGACCGCACCGCGCCTTCGCCGTTATCCGTCCCGATCCGTCCCGTCGCGTCGCGTCGTCGACGCGCAGTGCGGTCGTCCACGCAGTGCGGGCGGCGGCGTCTTCAACATACCGGTACCTACACTGTTTACACATATACCGGTACATATAATGGTTACTTTTCAAACATGGACACTTAACACGAGGACATCTTCACCCGGCGGTCGGTCGCGTCATAGGCTGACTCGCGCGTTTATACACGCGACGCATCGAGTCGCGATGTCGACGGCGTTGAGCACGCGCGCGCGCGCGATTCGGTTGTACAGGTGCGTGCGTCTCCGTTTTCCTTCGTCGGTCTCGCGCGTGATCGACCGCGCTTCGCCTCGGCGCGTGGACGAAACGCGCGTTTCGTCGGCGAGGCGATCGATCCATCCATCCACGCAGGGAAAGCGGTGGATCGGGATCGATGGCGCGGACGAAACGACGCGCGCGCGGGGGGAGGCGCGAGCGCGAACAAGGCGTAAAGGGGGTTTTGTGAATCGCGCG
>Ga0255777_10001979_pt1 | contig 18745 bp, 14 predicted proteins | sample 101ome_15_FD_179975 | JGI IMG/M metagenome (GOLD analysis project Ga0255777, IMG submission 179975) | Coastal salt marsh microbial communities from the Groves Creek Marsh, Skidaway Island, Georgia - 101402AT metaG (version 2) | ecosystem: Environmental > Aquatic > Marine > Intertidal zone >... | reverse complement strand
AACTCACCATGGACGAGATGATTGACCACGAAGCCATGGATGTGGACATGTAAATTCTTTGTTTTTATCCCTTTCATCATCAAGTCGGCGGCGCGCGATGCAATTGTAATTTGATTTTATTTTATCAAGCGAGTTTCTTCACTGCGCGCCTCGCGGCTGCCATGTCAAACCCCCCGAACGCCACCGCGCGTCTCCGTAGCCTCGTCGAAAACGGAGTCGCCAAGCGTTTCGATCTCTCTGCCTGGGCCCGCGACGCGACGTGCGCCCACGCGACGACGGCGCTCGAACGTCTCGAGGTTGTGCTGGAACAGATTCGTCCAGACGTCGTCAAACTCATCGTCATGGAATCGCTCGAAGGCACGCGCGAGGCAGATTTGGACACGATGGTGTACGGGGAAACCAAGGCGAGGGATTTTTTGAGCTTCCTCGACGACACCGCGGGGTTGGTTCGGCCGCGAGGAGAGCGCTCGTCCACAGAAGGCGAAGCCGCCGCGACGACGAGCTCAAAGTCACTGACATTTTACGACTTGGGCAGCGGAGCGGGTAAATCCGTCGTTACCGCCGCGCTCTCGTCGCGATTCGTCGCGTGTCACGGGATAGAGCTGTTGCCATGCGCGCACGCCATCGCAGAGTGCGTCGTGGAGGATTTCCACGCGTGCGTCGCGCCGAGAGACGATGGGTTAACGCCCGCGACGACGTGTCGGCTCGGCGACATTTTCATAGACGACGCGTGGGTCGACGCGGATTACGTCTTTTGCAACTGTGTGACGTGGGACGAGGCGACGATGGAGCGGCTAGGGCGCGCTGCGGAGGCGATGCGACCGGGCGCCGTGTTCGTGACGGTGTTATGTCCGCTTCCTTCGGATAAATTCGAGCTCGCGCGCGAGGCCGAAATTGAGTTTTCGTGGGGTCGCGTCGAAGCACTCGTCCACAGAAGACTGTAAACATTAGAGCTCGCTTAGAACTACGTACAGCCAATAGGATATTATACATTACCGTAGCATCTACTACTAGTACCTCAAGCCGACGTTTGCTTCTCCTTTTCTCGCGAACGCATTTCGCTGCGCACTTGTCTCCAAAGGTCTTGGCCTTGCTTGAACAGTTGCGACCCAGTCTTGCCGGCGTGCACAGACTGTTCGTACGTCAAACGCCCACCACCGCGCGCGTCGATGTATTTGTGTAACGTTGGGTCTTTGGACACCTTGATCGAAATGTTCACCGCCTTCTCCGCCTTGGCCTTATCCGCCATGAAACAACAAAGCGTATCGAATTTATCGCTCATCGACATATTGAACGTCTCGCCCAAGCAAAAGAGATAGTTGTGCGTGTGATCGGGCCCACCGTGCGACGCCGCGATGATGTGAAACACGTGCATACCGGTGATGTCGATCCCGCCCTCCTCCAACACTTTCCTGTATTGATCTCTCGTCATGAAACGCCCTTCGACTGGATCTATTTTACGCTTCCTTTCCAACTCTTGCAACTTCTTGTTCCTCGCCCGCGCGTCGTCCACTTCGCTTCTCACTCGTTCCAACTCCTCGTCCTTGCTCTTCAGCAGCGCCTCATGAGCCTCACGCATCCGTTTATTTTCCTCAATCACCTCCAGGTTGGCCAACACCGTCTCTTTCGCCGACATCATCATATCCAACGCCTTGACGTAGGACTTTTGCGCCGCAGCCACGGCGCGCAGTTCCGCCGAACGCGTCAACGCCGCCCGCATCGCCGCCCCCTCACCATCTCTATCCAGCGCCTTCAAACTCAACTTTTCCAACGCCTCGCACACGTCCGCGTCCCCCATCTGTTCCCGTATCCGCGTCAACGCCGCCGTTTCCGTGCGTTCTCGCGTCGCTTCGACCGCAGCCTCCAACGCTCTCTTGGCGTGTTGTTTGCAATACTCGGACCCCTTGGCGCGTTTTCGACGACAGGATCGTCCCGATTCGAGTTCGTACGCGCACGTCGGGTCGTCCGGCGCCGAGGTGGGCGTCGTCGGCATGGCTGCGACGCACCGAACGCGTCGGTGTGGGGGCTGATTAATTTCAGCGTCGTTTCGAGAGAGTCGTTGAAGCAAAAGTGTCGGCACCGCACTGTGAGACGCGCGAGACGCGGTCGCTCGCGACGATCACGACGTGCGGCGCGGGATTTAAAAAAAAGAGCGCGACGCGTGGCGGTTGTTTATCAAGCGCGTCGAGACGATCTGGGTGGACGCGAACGCGACGGACGGACGCGACGTGAACGAATCGATTCGTTGAAAAGGTAATCGACAACATGATGATGACGACGACGACGTTAACGGCACCGACGACGCGGTGGGGCGATGCGCGCGTCGTGCGTTCGAGTGGTTTCCGACGCAGTCGAGGGATGAAGTGCGTCGCTCGAGTATCGACGGAGCGTCGAGGGACGACGGTGACGAAGATGGAGTCGAGTGAGACGTCGAATAACGAAGCCGTCAGTCAACTCGCGCTTCGCGGACGCGACGCGAGAGAGTTAGCGCCGCCGTCGAGGCATCAGACGACGGTTGCGGTGGTTGGGTCGCCGAATGTGGCGCCGATGACGGGTGGGGGAGAGTTTATGACGCCGTCGTTCGCGTTTTACGCGTTGTGCGGGGTTGGGTGCCTGCTGGGGAGCGCGCTGAGCGCGGTTTTGTTGGCGCTGATACCGACGCTGCGAAGCGTGCGGAGGACGATGGATGAGATTGCGTATTTGGCGGCGAGCGTGCGGGAGGAAGTTCCGGATACTCTCGCTGCGGTGCGCGTGTCGGGCTTGGAGTTGACGGATTGCATGGAGGAGGTCGGAGAGCTCACGGCGGATTTGGGTGGCGGGATTCGCAGCGCCGGACGCGGCATCACGGCGAGCGTGAACACGGCGCAAGCGCTCGGTCGTTACGCCGCGAGTGCGTTACCAGAGGTAAAAAAACGCGCCAAGCCGATAGTGGGTGGAGTTAGGGATAAATCTGTGCAAATTTTGCAGGAACGCGCCGACATGGAGCCGTACAGCGGACCGGTTATAGCAAACACCGCGTCGACGGCGAAAAAGGGTGTGGTCGCGGCGCGCAACGCCTTGAAGAGCGCGGATGTCGCGCGTAACGTTGGTAGACTGTACAAGACGATACGCGCACCGCCGGCAAGACCAAAGGATAAGTAGAAGTGTTTGTAAAATCGAGTAAAGCAGCCGATGAAACTAAAAGATATTTTCTGTCACCGTTGACATATAAATTATTTTTACAAGAGTCGTCGTACAAGAGGGATTCAACAGAATCAGCGCTGCTCACGCGTCGGCGAAGCGATGGCTTTCGGCGCGCCTGGGGCCCCGATCGCGTTAGCCAGCGACGGGAGGAAGTCGTGGATGCTCGGAAGAGCCTTGGGTCCTCCGTTCAACGGCGATCCGCCTCGGTTGGCGTCAGAGAGCGGCGGTCTGACTGGCATCACTCGTGCTCCGATCGCACCAACTTGCGCGGATTGTCTTTGCTTTTCGAGCATCTTTTGCATGTGCATATCGCGCGTGGCGACTTGTTCGCGCTCCAGCAAACGCTTGGTCTCTTCCAAATCGGCGCAGACGTCTTGGTACGCTTGGTACAAGTTGTGCGTTTCCTCCTTTTGTCTACCGAGCGTATCTTTGTACTTGTTAATCTTGTTAACGCTCTGAATGTTGGCTTGTTCGAGCGTGTTGATTCGCTCCTTGGCCTCATCAAGCTTGGCGCGCAAGAGGTTGACCTTGTTCTCCTCTTCGCTGATGGACTTCTCCAAGCGGGTGACTTCGCGAGAGAATTCCTCTGTCTTGAGTCTAAAGTTTTCAGACAACTTTTCGTACGCGACACGCATGCAGGCGAGCTCATCGCGCATGCGCACTTCACGCTCTTGAATTTCCTTGACAGACTCGTTGCTTCTGGAGGCGTAGTCGCGAGCGACAGATTCTGCGGCGCGTGCAGACGCCGCTTCGCGTTCCGCTTCAGACATCGTCTTGAGCATATCCAAGAACTTGACGTTGTGCGCCTCCTCCTTGGATCGCGATCGAGCAATCTCTTCCTTGGCGTACTCGACGTCTTGCCTCCACTTTTCTTGCTGCAAAGCTGTCGTGGCGAGCTCAGCCTTGAGCGCAGCCATGTCTTGCTCCACCTGCGAGAGTTTATGCGCCTTTTCTTCGAGCTCCTTGGATCGACCCTCCAAAGTACCTTGCTCCTTGACGAGCTGCTCGTTTTGTTGGCGAAGCGCCGCGAGCTCAGCCTTAACATTGAGTTCGCTCTTCTCCGCCGACTTGGCGGCAGCCGTGAGCGCCTTCATTTCGACGAGAGCAGTGTCACGCTCGCCTTCAACTTGCAACAGAGACTTTTCAAGCCCGACAAGCCGCGCATTGGATGCCTCCGCGGCTCGTTGCGCCTCGTGCATCTTTTCCATCGCTTCTTCACGCGCGGTGGCAGCCTTTTCAATCTCAATCTTGGACGATTCGAGCTGCTTACTGACGTCTTCGAAGCGAGCCTTGAGCGTGGCGAAGGACACGGATGATTTCTCCTTGGCTTCGCGCATGCTCTCTTGCTCCGCCTTGACGGCAGAGAGCGCAGAGGCGCTCGTTTCGTTCGCTTCGGTGAGCGCTTGTTCGAGTTCCTTGCGTTCAACGGCGAATTGAGCGGACGCAGCTTCGCGTTGAGCCTTTGCTTCCGTCAAATTGGCGGTCATCTCTTCAAGTTTGGCTTGCAACGTCGCGATGGAGACGGATGACGATTCGCGCTGAGTGCGCAATACGTCGACATCTCGCATCAATTCCTCGCACTTAGCCGTCTTAGCTTCGAGTTCCTTGCGCAAGACGCCTTCGCGATGATGCATTTCATTCATCGAAGTCTTCGCAGCGTCTTCCTTATCGACGCGAGCGGCTGCCAACTGTCTCTTCGCCTCTTCGTACTTGGCTTGCAGAGTAGCCATGGTGGCGGCGGTAGATTCGCGGTTGGATTGAAGGGCACCAATCTCGGATTGGAGAGCATCAATCTTGGTCATTTTGTTACCAAGCTGCGTCTTGAGTTCCTTGATTTCAGAGTCGTTGTTTGCGAGCGGTGCCGGCGCCGGCGCCATGACGCGATCTTCTTTTGCGCTCTTCAGGGCGGCAATCTCATCCATTGCTTCGTCGTACTTGGCTTGTAACGACGCGGCAGAGTCAATTTTCTTCGCCAAGCGGGTTCTGAAGGATTCGACTTGCGCTTGGAGAGATTCAACCTCAGAAACCTTGACTTCATACGTGGAGCGCGACACGTTGTCGCGCGATTGAAGCTTGGAAATTTCCTCCATGGCTTTGTCGTACTTGACTTGGAGCGATTGCGCGGCAACGCCAGAGTTGGAGTTTTCCGAGCGAAGCTTTTCCAACTCAGCCTCGAGCGCGCATACGCGCTGAGAATCACCCGCAGACGCGGATTGGAACTTTGTGAGCTCTCTCTCGAGCTCTCCGATTTCGATGGAGAGCTTGGACTTTTCGCTCACGAGAGTGTCTCTTTGGTTGCGCAAATCGCTGGCTTGCTGACGAATCTTTTCATTCTCAGACTTCATCTCAGTCTTGTCGCGCTGCCACATCTCCTTAAACCTGTTGACTTCGTTGCTGAGCTCTGTGATGGTGAGATTCTTTTCTTCCAAGATGTCGTCAATCTTCTTGTCAAATTTTTCCTCCACATCTGCGAGTTGCTTTTCAGCCATGCGACGCGCGGCGTTTGCCGCGGTAGCCTTGCTTCGAAGGCTCTCGCACTCCTCCTCAGACTCTCGAACCTGGTTGACGAGCTTTTTCTTTTGCTTTTCGAGACGTTCTTCGTTTTCACGAAGAATCTCAATCTCGACAACCTGGTCGCGCTCGCGATGTTCGGCGCGACGAAGCTTTTCTCTCTCTGAGCGCAGCTCGTCGTTGAGTTCCTCAATCTTGCTCGCATCCGCGGCGTTCTTCTTAACCTTGGTGCTCGCCGCCATGATCATTTGCGTCCGCAACGCCTGCGCGTGGTTCTTCTTCGCAACCGTCTCTCTCGTCCACTCCGCCTCAATCAACGCCTTGACGCTCGAAGAAAAGTAAAATCCTCCAAACCACATAGAGCTACCGTCTCGCATCGTCAGGTTCACGCCGCTTTCGCTCCACGACTCATTTCTCAGCGAAACTTCCGCAATCTCCTTGTACGCCACCTTTAACGAAATCGGTTTCGCCGCGTTCGATTTTCTCGGTTTCTTCGTCGGCGAGAACAAGATCCCGTCTCTCGCGCTCGCATCATCCGGCGAATCGCAATAAAAGCACACGTGCCCGCTCGTGACGTACAAGTCCCCCGTACCGCTCGCGATGGGTCCACCCAAGTGCGCCCGGTACGTCTCCACGAGCGTCTCCGCCGGGGATAACGAAAACTGCGCCCAGACCCCTCCCTTCTCGCGCGCCTCGCGGAGTAGCCGCGCCTTGCTCTTGTGTCGCTGCGCCCACCCGCGCAGTTTCGCTTGCACCTTGATCACGCACGCCTTTTGGTATTCCGTCAGCGCGTCGAATCTTTCCTCGAGCGCGAGGAGTTCACGCGCCGTCGGCATGGTTCGCGGATTTCCGAGCGCGACGAAAAGACTTTGCGTTTACTTCGCGCGCGTCGTTCTCGTTCCGTTCGTGTCGGGTACCGAGAGCGTCGCGGAATGATGACGACGACGACGACGACCACGTCGCGCCCGCGTGGGCTCGAGTCGAACCGTCGGTCGTTCCCCTCTGAGAGTCACGTATGGGTTTTCAGTGACAACATGTGATGTGACGGTTCATGACTCGGCATTGGTAGGGTCACGGTCTCTACGAACCCCGGCGAACGCCAGAGCGGCGCGGTCGTCGTCGTCCTGGGCGTCCTCGGCGTCCTCGGACCCGCGGGCGCGAAAGACTTCGGGTCGGCTCGTACCGACGACGACGGCGGACGACGACGGCGGCGGCGGAGGCGTCTTTGTGCGAGCGGCGTGTCGCGAGTTTCGATTTGAGGATTTTTGGACATGGCGGCTGAGCCATCGACTCGGACGAACGATGACGCCGTACCGGCGGTCGCCGCGATTGAGGGTTTGCGTAAACGCGTCGAGGACGTTCGCGCGCTCTCGGATGAGGTCAAAACGAGGCTGCGGACGCACGGGGTGGAGCGTTTGACGGGGATTCAGGAACGGTGCGTCGAGGCGGCGACGACGCGGGGCGCAGACGTGGTGTGTCGAGCGCCGACGGGGAGCGGTAAGACGCTCGCGTTCGTGCTTCCGATTGCGATGATGTTGGAGACGTGTGCGATGGAGGTGAAGGAAGGGGTTTTGGCGGTGATTGTGCTACCGACGCGGGAGTTGGCGAGTCAAGTGTTGACGCACGCCGAGCGGTATTGCGGAGCGGAAGCGTGCGCGCTGTGCGTGGGAGGCGCTTCGGCGCAGCCTCAGGAAGATGCGATTCGATCGCGAGGTGCGAGAGTGGTGATCGGGACCCCTGGCCGGATCAAGGAATTCATCGAGCGCAAGGTTATTTCGTTGTCGACGGTGAAGATTCAAGTGTTGGACGAAATAGACAGGTTGTTGGATGGCGGATTTGAGGGTGAAATCGACGCCGTGATGAAACCGCCGGGCACGTGCCAAACACTGTGCTTCTCGGCGACGATTTCAGCGTCGTTATCGAGGTTTCTCGATCGAAAACTCGTTCCCGGATACGCCGAGGTGAACGCGTCGGGTGCGGGAGGATCCAACGTTGGTGGCAAGGTGGAACACTTGTCGTTCGCCACCAAATCCGACGACGAATCCGTCGGGCTCGCCGTGGTGAACGCGCTCGAGCATTACGCGAGTAAGAGAGTGGATGGAAAAGTGGGTGGACAAGCAATCATCTTCACGGAGATGAAGTCCACCGCCGAGCGCCTTCGAGCGACGTTGACAAATATGTTCACTACGGTGCGTGGCTCGCCCATCTTTTTTTCTTTTTGGCTTTTTCTACGACGACGTCGATGACGAACAAACTATTTAAGGGATTTATGAGATTGGAATCCGTTCCATGTTCGTAACCATAGACTACAATTCTCCGAGACGTCATTTCTTTTTCGCACTCGCTCCGGTTCCAGAGGATTGCATCCAAATACTTATCTACATTCCCTGAGATGCGACGTTGATTAAAACTTTCGACACTGGAATGATGGAACGATTCGGGGTCGAGACGTTTCTTCTTGTTCTTCTTCTTCTTCTTCTTCTTCTTCTACTGCTCATTGAACAGTACGCAACGCTTGATGGTGATGATGATCCACTTTTTTTTCACATGTTAGACTGTCGAGATCGGAGGGTGAGGATCCTCTGGTCGATGTGCACAACCTTTACTCTGAGCCTTCAAGCGGCTTTCTACGTACCATCCTGCATTCGCGCTGCCCCGTTTTTCGTGCGCAAACTAACCTCTAGTGCTGTGTTTTCCAACTACGCAGGAGTTTAATTCTGGAAAGCGTGAGCGCAAAGTGACGTCTCTTCACGGTGATCTCCCGCAACCCGCGCGTGACGCGACATTGGCGAATTTGCGCTCTGGCGAAATCGACGTCTTGGTCGCGACGGATGTCGCTGCACGCGGTTTGGATCTCGCGGGCGTCGAGCTCGTCGTGCATGCCGACCTACCTAAGACTGCGGATACGTATTCACACCGCGCTGGTCGCGCTGGTCGTCCGGGTTGCGCCGTCAGGGGCGTGTCTCTGTTGCTTCCGCAGCCGGAGCACGCAGCGAAGATTACCGAGCTCGAAAGAGAGGCAAAGATTTCCATCCGCCGTCTCGTGTACATAGGAGAGCGAGAACGGGTCGTCGTGACGGGCGACTTGAAAGATGACGTGAAAACAGTCGTGAACGACGCGTCCGAGACGGATAAGCGTCGCGATGACACTTTGATCTCGGACCAGTTTGCCATGTTTTCAGACGACCTGGTCAAGCTCGGCGGCGCGAAGTCGGGCACAAAGAAAAAGGCGAGCGGCAAGAAGCGACGTTGACGCGACGCGCGTTGGCGGAACACCCATAGTTGAATTAATTTTAGCAATCATTCTAGCCTACAATAGCATTTGTTTAGCAGAGCTGAATAGACTTCAAGAACAACTCCCTGGCCAAGGCGACTTCAAAGTGCGACTCTCGCCGTGGAAACAAGATGCCCACCGAACTCATCGCTCGAACCGAAACCTTTGTCCAAGAACAGCTCGCGAGCTGCGATGGGTCGCATGATTGGTGGCACATTCACCGCGTGCGCGCCACAGCGCGCGGTCTGGCGCTGGAAGAGGGCGCGGACTCGGAGATCGTCGAACTCGCAGCGTTGCTACACGACGTTAAGGATTGGAAGTACTCTGGCGATCCCGATGCGGGCGCAAACGCCTGCGCCGAGTGGTTACAAAGTCAAGGGTACCCGACCGATCGCACGGAGGTGATCGTGGACATTGTCAAGAATATGGGATTTAAGAATGAGCTCGGCGGTTCCGTCGCGGGAAGACAGTTGAGCGTCGAATTCAAATGCGTGCAAGACGCCGATAGATTGGATGCCATCGGAGCGATCGGTATCGGACGAACGTTTTGCTTTGGAGGGGCGAAGAAAAATCCAATGCACGTCCCGGGGGTCGCGCCCAAGGTTGGACTGACGATGGAAGAGTACGTCAAGTCTCAGAGCGATAAGGAGAGACCGAATACGACGATCAACCACTTTTACGAAAAGCTCTTCACACTCAAGGATAAGATGAAAACTGCGGCTGGTAAAAGAAGAGCTGAGAGACGGCACAAAACTATGGAAGAGTTTGTCGAACGATTCAAGCGCGAGTGGGACGGTGAAGAGTGAGGTAATAGGTAATAAGATGGACAAGTCATCGCTAGTCACAGAGTCGATTTCTTGTGCGTCGGACGTCTATTTCATCTAAAGTAGTGTAGTACTGTAAATTTCTTCCGAGTTATCAATACTGCAGCGGACGCACACGATCACGACGCGCGCGACGAATTTGGGCCGCGGCGTAGTCGAACATTCCCGCGTTGCGACGCTTCTTTGGCTTTTCCCCCTTGAGACGACGGAAAATGCGCATGGCGCACTCGCACGTCTGCAAGTAGTCGCCTTCCGGCGCGTTCGCGGCGGCTTCATCGCAAAACTTCATGATGGTCGCGAGATCCGCAAAGATTGGATCCTCCGGAGCGAGAAGTTTCAGGCACTTGTCGTATCCATCATCAAAGTCGAGTTTCGTTTCAACGAAATTGATAAGCTCCTGAAGGTCCTGCTTGTCTGGCATCGGACACCCTCCATCGATCGCATACTTTAGTGTTTGATAATAACCACCGCGCGCGGCGTTGCAGATTGTCATCGCATCCCAGGGACAACGATTTTGGCGCGCCCACTTCAGGACGTCTAGATGACCATTGAAAGCCGCGTTGGAGCACGTCAGCGCGTTGCGCGGACAGCTGCGTTCAAACAAGTACTGCAACATCGGTAGATCACCTTTACGCGCCGCCGCCGCCGCCGCGTTCGCATCCATGCGGCATCGTAACGTCACACAAAGGTATTTCATCAGCTCGAGGTTCCCGCTCGCCGCTGCCAACGCCGACGTCATCGGGTTGATTGCGTTTGAATTCTTCATAAACACGGACACGCGCACAGTCATATCTTTCGTCAATTCCTTGACGCGCTCGAGGTCTCCCGCCGCCGCAGCGACGTTGATGTCACAGAACTCCTCTCCGTCGCGTTTGCCGCTGGTTGCGCTCGTCGAATTCATCGCGTTCGAGCGACCGTTTCTGGCTTCTTGTTGAATTGTGTGGGGGTGCCTAGTTTGCGCGCGCGCGAGAACATCGCTCTTACCCCTCTCGGGCCCTCGACGCGGTTCGACGCCCGCGCACGCGGTTCGCGCGCGATGAAATGTGTTTTACATGTGTTTTTAATGCATACAGTGGTCCTCCTGCGCGGAACCCGCGCGGAACCCGCGCAAAACCCGCGTCTGATGAAACACGCGAAAGACGACGCGACGGGTGCCAGCCTTTGCCAAATCGCCTCACGCGGCGTCCTCCTCGACCCGCCCCTGGGGCGATCGAAGCACCTTGAGCTTGTAATCGACGTACGCGTTGCGCTTTTCCGACAATCCAGGAATGTAGAGCACGCGCGTGAGCGTCGGGCTGCGAAGAGGATCGACGAATTTCTCCACTCGGACATCCACCCACTCGCCTGGAGTCGCACTCGGGCGCTCGGCGGCTCCGGCTATGCTCGAGCCAAAATCCGCCTCGACGAGGAACCGACACTCTCGAGGGTCGATGAACTGGTTCGGATGCGCCTCGTTGTCGTCGTTAAGACCTTCGGGAGTGTGCGCCGTGCCGCCCTTCGAAGAATCGAAGGGCATCGGAAGCGCACCGTCAAAACCAGAGTCGATGAATCTCAAACTGTACGCCAACGATGGTAAATGAAATGAGCTCGGGAAGCGGTACCACTCGGCGCCCACGCACACGTTGATGGACGCGTCGGCACCGGCTGCGGCAAACTCCCGAGCGAGGTATTCCGGCCAGAATGGTTCTTGAGCGTGGACGCTCGGTATCGGAAGAGCGCCGTAGATCTTTGCGGGAGCGCCGTAATACGTCAAAAGCGCGGCGGCGCGAGAGACGGATAACGCCATGGTGCCAAGCAATACGAGCGCCACTGACAATGCGATGACGAAAGATGGCACTTTTGACTTGAACACATGTCGGGAAAGCTTGATGAAGCTCTCTGTAAAGGCACCGATCGTCACAGACGCGCTCAGAGCCAAGCATGGATAAATCATGTAGAGAAAACGCTCCTCCTTGTGCGGAATTATCGTGAAGAACGCTGTCACCAGTGGAAAGGGCAAGCTGACGACGAGCATCGCGCGCCAGTCGTTTCTATACTTTTCAATCGCCACAAGCAGTTTGCCCTTGTTTGCTTTGGGATCTTTCTTTGCCTGTTCGCGTAATAAATAAGCCTTGACCGCCACCGCGAACGAGACGGCGACAGGCGCAAAGATTGAAAACGCCGCCGAGAGCTGAAAGTTTAGCAAGAGATTCTTCACGTAAAAGACGCCATCCTCCACGCCGTAAAGATTGCTCTTACCACTCATCACGTTGTACTTTAATAGGTTGTACACCGAGCTCACCAATCGTAGTTCGCCGCTCTTGCTGTACATGAACGAGTCGCACACGATTGAAATTGCCACAGAAATTGCTGTAAACAACGCGACGACGCTGAGCGTCGCGACGAACCCGATCCCGTAAATCGCGTACAGTCCGAACGGAATCGCCGCAATACCGCTAAATGGCCATCCGAAAACTACGGCGAAGACGCACGCGATGCACGCCAACCGATGCTTCCCCCTCAGCGACGCGGCGGCGCTCGCCGTCACGCACACCATTGCGAAAGAGCTCGGCAACATCGCCGTCGAAGCCACCGCCATTCCAGAGCTGGACGCCAAAATCATCAACAAGCACGCACCGGTGAGCGCGTGTCGCTCGCTCACCGCCCTCACGAGGCTCGCTTCGGCCAACGCGCTCGCCAACGCGCTCGCCAACCGTACGCACACAAACGCCACACGTCCTCCAGAGCCCTCTCTCCCGAACACTACCGACGCCAACATCGCGACCGGCGCGTGCATGAAGAGATATGCGTACGATCGCAGCGCGTACGCCGATCCGTGCTCCCAGGTTTGCATTCCGCGTCCGTGCACGAGGTAGTGCAACGGTTCGAGATAGTTGTACGTCTCATCGCAATCCAATACCACATCGTTTCTCAACGCGACGAGCGCGCGCGTGAGGACGAGAACGACGCGGGCGTAGCGATGGGCGACCGAGACGGAGGCTTTACCGCGGGTTGAAGACCGCATGGTGCGCGTCGACGTCTGGGGCGTTCACAAGTGAGTGCATCTTACTTCCGAATCACTCGGATATATGTATGTGTAAACAGTAATGGGGAGTTCAGCCATGGGTGTTTGAGTTTGAGCGAACGAACGACCGCGCGTTACACGCCGACGCGCGCGCGCGACCGAAACCCTCGCGCGGCAGCCATGAGTTCGGCTTCATTCGATGAATCCGTCCACACCCTTCTCACGATGTTCCCCGAGCAAGACCCCGTCGTCGTGCGCTCCGTACTCGAGGCGCGCGACGGCCACGTGGAGAGCGCGGTTGAAAAGCTCCTCGCGATGTCGAGACGAAACAACGGCGCGAGAAACGTGCCCCCGGGGACGATCGGGATGTCACCGCACGGCGGTGGATCGTCTTCGTCGTCCGGATACGCCGGTGGACGCGGAAGGTGCGCGCGATGCGAGACGCGACGCGACGCGAGAGACTCGAACGATAAACCACGCGTGTCATTTCGCGGGTGAAATTCCAGTTCCGATCCACTGCGCGTCGACGACGCGTGGATCGCGTCGAGACGGCGAAACGCGGCGCGAACGATGGGTGGAATATCGGATCATTTAATACCGTCCGTGGATGCGCGTGTCCGCCGTCGCGCGGGTGCGCGGGGGACGATACGATGTGCGCGTGGGTAGATCGGGGGCGCCCGAGCTGGGGCGGCGTGGTGGTGTGGTCTCTTCGGGTCTGGATTTTCACTCTCGCGCGCGACGCCCTTTCTCGCAGGACGATGACTGACTGACGACGCGAACGCGTGCCGCAAACGCAGTGGTGGAATGGGATCGAACGATTATTACTCAACCGTGCCACCTCCGCGAGAGGAGGAATCGTTGTGGGGCTGGCTGACGGGGGACGACTCGTCGACGGGGCAAGGCTCGGGCGAGATGGATGAGACGTGGAACTGGATCTCGAACCAGATGTCGTACTTGGCGTTGGAGGCTTCTAGACAGCTTAAAGGGGTGACGGATGCTATTGCAGAGGAGATTCTTGGTCCGCCTGAAGAGGAGTTGGGAGAGGAAGTGGAGGAAATTACTGAGGAGGAGCGGGAGAGAGCCGACGTGGTCGCCGGCGGTATGGCGATGCAAGCAAATCGAAGAACGACGCAGCCAAAGACGACGCCGAAACCAAAGCCGAAGAAACCGATCCGACACGCAGAGTACGACGACGATGAAGAGGACGACGCGCTCGGAGGTATCCTCAACTTGCTCGGGTTGGAAGACGACGAGGACGAAGACGAGCCTTACGTTCGTAGAGATTCGAAAAAGGACAAGTGATCCTCGCGCGTCTTTCCTTAGTTGAGACGCTTGATTGTACTGTAGTATTTGTTATCGAAAAGTCATGTTTTCATGCAAACACAACAGAAATGTCGACTGACGGTGATCGCGCGCGACGACGAAATCTACATCTGCACTGGGTTGACTTTTACGAGCACGAAGCCTCGGCAGTGGCGAACGAACGCGCAGAGTCCATGCTAGACCGCGTCGTCGCCGCATCCCCATCGCTCGTTCGCTCTTCCATCGCGCTCGCGTGTTCATCCAACGCGTGCTTCGCCTCCACCGCAGCCTTTCGCGCGCGATTACGTCGACGATTCTTCCTACGCACCTCCTTGAGTCTCTCCTTGGCTTCTTCGGCGCGTCTCACTCGAACCAATTTGTCCAACTCGGCAAAGTATTCCTCGTTCGTCTTCCGCCTCGGCATTGCATCCACGTCGACAGAATCGTTCCAATCAGGTTTGTTCGTTTGAGAATCTCGAGTGTCGCTCGAAACCACCGGCGCTGTCGCCTGTCGCGCAGCCTTTGCCGCGCGTCGCGCGCGACTGCGTTTCGCCATGATTGCCGTTCGCTCTGCGCGACGCTTCTCCATTCTCTCCATCTTCATCCGCTCCTCCTCGACCACTATCGGATCGGGCGTCTTCGACCAACTTTTTAGCAATCCTCGATCCATCGTTTTCACGTCCGATCGCCGCGCGGCCGCACCGTCGACCACCGTTGACCCACCCTCGACGACGCGCGCTCGCTCGACAATCCTCGTCCGCCCACCCGGCGTCGCCCCGCGCGAATCCACCACCGGTTTCCTCAACCTCGCCCGCGCCCAAACCGTCCGTCGACTCGAATCCCGCTCCGCACACCCCACATCACGCACGCACACCGCGGGCTCCATCGTCATCGCCGCCATGACGGCGCGACACTCCCGCAACGCGTCCTCCGTTTCCAGCAGCGCCCGCTCGCGTCTCTCGCACGCGTCGCACGCCGTCATCACCACCTCTGTCGTTTGCGTCCCCGTCGTCGTCTTCCCCGCTCGCGCCGCCGCCGCGACGTCCGCCGCGACGTCCGCCGCCGCGAGCGTCGACACCGCGTCCATCCACGCCCGTCCGCGATCGAGACCGAGATTCGTCGGCGCCGAATTCGTTCCACCCAAACGTCTGTTCACCTTCCCAACCGTCACACCACCATCAGCATCGATGTCTGCATCGACCGCGCCGACGCGACCACCGCCGTCCCATCTCGCGCGCCATACCCCACACCCGAACCCCGCATCGTCGTCAGGTTCGTCGCGCTCGTCGCGCTCGTCGCGCTCGTCGTCGTCCTCGTTCGCACGCGTCGTTCGTCGCATCAGTGTGTGTCGCGTCGCGGTTTGACTCGTTGACTTTTTTTGTCGGCTCACTCGTGTGACCGACGTCGTCGCCGCCGCCGCGTCGGTCGCCCGTTCGTCGGCTCGTTGTTAACCGAACGCGTCGATATTTTTTCTCCTTTTCGTCGACGCGTCGCCCGCGGTGATGGTTCGTTCGCCGCGCGTTCGATCGAGCGTTCGTTCGCGTTCGTGGTTGTTGACATTTCGCGCTTCACACACCGCCGCGAAAAGGAAACGAAACCGAATCAAACAAAGGATGTTCGTCCGCGCGGTTCGACGGTGCGGACGCGCCGCGGCGGCGACGCGCGCGGCGGCGACGCACTCGTTGACCGCGGATTGGTCGGATGGGTCGCGCGCGTCCGCGCGTCTTCGAACCATGTCGACGAAAAAGAGTGCCGCTGATGTTGACGATGGGTTTGCGTATCAACCGTTGTTTGACGCGCGCGGACCGAAAGAAATCGAATGGACGCTCGTGACGAGAGACGGAGTGGACGAGGTGACGTCTCCCGATGGTAACGAACGGTTTTTGCGAGTGTCTGGGGAGGCGTTGCGAACGCTCGCGGCGAGGGCGGTGAGAGACGTGTCGCACTTGTTGCGTCCGGGGCACTTGAAGCAGTTGAGAAAGATATTGGATGATCCCGAGGCGTCGAGAAACGACAAGTTTGTCGCGTTGGAGCTGTTGAAGAATGCGTGCGTAGCGGCGGGGATGATTTTACCGGGGTGTCAGGACACCGGGACGGCGATCGTTATGGGTAAGAGAGGCGGGCGGGTGCTCACGGATGGAAACGACGAAGAGGCGCTGAGCCGCGGCGTGTACGACACGTACACGACGACGAATTTGCGTTATTCGCAAGTCGCCCCGCTGAGCATGTTTGAGGAGAAGAACACTGGATGCAACTTGCCTGCGCAGATCGATTTGTACGCGACAAAGGGTGACGAGTATCATTTTCAATTCATGACCAAGGGTGGCGGCAGCGCGAACAAAACCTTTCTGTTTCAGCAAACCAAGGCGGTGCTGAACGAAGCGAGCCTCATGTCATTCTTGGAGGAGAAAATCAAGACGATTGGTACGAGCGCTTGCCCGCCGTATCACTTGGCCATCGTCATCGGTGGGTTGAGCGCGGAGCAAAATTTGAAGACGGTGAAAATGGCGAGCGCGCGATACTACGACAATCTCCACACGTCTGGCAACGAACTCGGCCGCGCGTACAGAGATCTCGAGTGGGAGGAGCGCATTCACAAGCTCACGCAGCAGATGGGTATCGGTGCCCAGTTCGGTGGCAAGTACTTTTGCCACGACGTGCGCGTGATTCGATTGCCGCGTCACGGCGCTTCGTGCCCCGTCGGCCTCGGCGTCTCTTGCTCGGCTGATCGACAAGCCCTCGGTAAGATTACCAAGGACGGCGTCTTCATCGAAGCTCTGGAGAAGGATCCGAGCAAGTATCTCCCCGAGGTTAAGGAGGACGATCTCTCCGACGAGGTGGTGCACATCGACTTGAACAAGCCAATGTCTGAAATCTTAGCCACGCTCAAGTCGTGCGAGGTGACGACGCGTCTCACCCTCACCGGTCCGCTCGTCGTCGCTCGCGACATTGCCCACGCCAAGCTCAAGGAACGCCTCGACCGCGGCGAAGACTTACCCCAATACATGAAGGACCACGCCGTGTACTACGCCGGTCCAGCCAAGACCCCAACCGGCATGGCGAGCGGTTCCTTTGGTCCGACGACAGCCGGCAGAATGGATTCCTACGTCGACCAATTCCAAGCCGCCGGCGGTTCCATGGTCATGCTCGCCAAGGGTAACCGCTCCTCCGCCGTCACTCGCGCCTGCAAAACCCACGGCGGCTTTTACCTCGGTTCCATCGGCGGTCCAGCCGCGATTCTCGCTCAAAACAACATTAAAAAGGTGGACGTCCTCGAGTTTCCCGAGCTCGGCATGGAAGCCGTCTGGCGCATCGAAGTCGAAAACTTCCCCGCGTTCGTCGTCGTCGACGACAAGGGGAACGATTTCTTTCGCAAGTGGACGGGATGAAAGGTTCCTTTCACTAGCCACTTGATCTTTTCACCGTTGTAACTAGTTTCTCACGACTCTCATCATCACTTCCCGGCGGACGTTCGTTCGTTCGTTCGTTCGAATCAGTCTCCAGCTGTCAAAAGACGTTTGAAGAAGCGATTTCAAACCCGACGGATGAATGGATGATCCCTCTCGACCGCGTCGCGTCACACGGCGACGAACGCGAAGCGCGGGTGGGCGCGGACGAACGAAAACGAAAGCGACCATGTCGACGACGACGCCGCCGACGACGACGACGACGGAACCCGCGTCGGCGTCGGCGCTTCGTGAGGTGACGACGAACGCGCGCGTCGTTGAAGATGCGCCAGAGCGAGTGATGATTCGTAAAGAAGAAACGCGACCGATGACGACGGAAAAGCGCGAGAGAGAGGAAGACGACGAGGCGGTGGGGACGGTGGAGGCGGCGCCGGTGGCGACGAAGCGTGGGAAGGGTGGAAGGCAGGTGGAAACCGCGCCGAGGGAAATGTCGATCGAGTTGCCCGAGACGCTGGCGGAGTGGAAGACGGGCGCCGAGGAACAATTGAAACATTTGTGGACGTTGCAGCGACAGAGGCTGTTGGATTGGTTTGAAACCAAGGCGGGGATTAATATTTGCATCGTGTCGTGTCCGGCGGAGGGGATTCGGCTCAAGTTGAGGGATATGCGGGAGAACGGGGTGTACGGGAGCTCGATGGTGCCATATTTGCAGATCATGCGGGAGATTTTTGATACGGCGGATGAATACGTGGATGATTTGGATGAAGAGATTGATTTCGATGATTTTTGGGACGAAGACGAGGAGGACGAAGATGAGGACGAAGATGAGGACGATGACGAGGAGGAGGAGGAGGAAATTCCCATCGTCGCGCGGGCTCGAGTCGAAGAGGCACCCCAGGCTGAAACGAGAGAAGAACCCGAACCTCAGGCTCGGTCTCGCGGTGCTTCTCGCTCCGCTCCGAGTGCGGAAGAACGCGCTGCCATGCAGGTTAAGTTTAGACAGTTTTCTCTATTCCTCGGACAATACTTTTCAGAGAAGCGTCTGGAGAAGGAGGACATTCTAGCGCTCCTCGAGCACGCCGCAAATAACAACTTTGACGACGAAAGCGAAGTCATGCGCTTCTTGGACTTTTTACAAGGCCAAAACAAGATTATGATTGACCAAGACGATCAGTCTGTGTACATCATATAGTAGCGATCGATCGTTTTAATTCATTGAAACTTTTTGAAGAAAAAACAA
>Ga0255777_10001970_pt1 | contig 18808 bp, 15 predicted proteins | sample 101ome_15_FD_179975 | JGI IMG/M metagenome (GOLD analysis project Ga0255777, IMG submission 179975) | Coastal salt marsh microbial communities from the Groves Creek Marsh, Skidaway Island, Georgia - 101402AT metaG (version 2) | ecosystem: Environmental > Aquatic > Marine > Intertidal zone >... | reverse complement strand
TCGCGACATGTGAATTCGCTGCGAGACCAGCCCGGTCATTCACTCGCCCTGAAAAATGGCCAGCTAATCGCTCGATATGTGACGCCTATCAACAGTGACGCAGGGGTAATAGGGGTGGTCGTTGCCGAACAGCCGCGAGGAGTGGCGATAGTATTGGCAACAGAGGTATTTCAGCGACTGCTACTACAAATTGGTGTTGCTACCGCACTCATAGCGGGTTGCTTCCTTGGTTTTTCGACTCTGCTAACGCGACGCATCCGCCGCCTCGACGCTCATTTAACAGAGACAAACCAGAAAGACGGTAGGGAGCCGCTCGTGGAGAGCTGGTTGAACGACGAGATCGATCAACTTACAAAACGACTCAATGTGCAAATGGAAGAACAGCAGCGGCTACAAGGTTATTTGCGACGGCTTCCCGATAGCCTCAGTCATGAAATCAGGACGCCGGTAGCCGTCATACGCTCTACCCTCGACCTCCTTAGCGACACGGAGAATATTGATCCTCGTCAGCAAGCAGACCTAATCCTTAGGGCACGAGCGAGTCTCGAGCGGCTGGGTCACATTATCGCTGTTATGAATGAGGCCAACCGGCTTGAGAAAGCGATTTACGTCGATGAAAAACGAGCAACGGATTTGAAGAGCTTACTCACCGAACTCTCTTCTGCTTATAGTTCGACCTATCCCCAGTGGACATTTCGTTTGCAGAATGACGACACTGAGGCTATTGCTCCTGTCTCTCCCGACCTCATTGTGCAGGCTCTGGATAAACTGGTTTCAAACGCCATTTCGTTTACCGACAACGGTGAAACAATCATCTTGCGGCTCGAGCGACGAGGACTGTGGTGGCGCATAACAGTTGCCAACCCGGGTAACAACCTTCCAGAGGCGCGAGGGGATTTGTTTGCACCGATGGTATCTGTCCGAGGCACAGGAGAGGAGCGACATTTGGGCCTCGGGCTCTACATGGTTGCGTTGATCGCGAAACATCATGGGGGGGAACCTTGGGCTCGCAATACCCCCGACCATCCGGGCGCCGAGGTCGGCTTCACGGTGAGAGCCTGAGCCCTACTGCCCGGTGAGCATCTGCTCCCAGATCGGCACCTGCGCTTTGATGCACTTAATCACTGTCTCGAAAAGCGCGTTCTGCTCAGCCTCATTCTCAATTTTTGAGGGATCCGGCAGCCCCCAGTGCTCCGTTCTTACACTATTGAAAGAGAGCGGGCAGATCTCACCAGCGGCACTGTCGCACACCGTTATCATCAAGCGTGGAGGTGACTCTTCAAACTCATCCCAGGATTTACTCCTTAGGTTGGTGGTATCAAACCCGGCCGCGTCGAGAGCCATTAACGTTCGAGGATATATCTCACCCGCTGGCGCGCTTCCTGCACTGCTCACGCGGAACCGGGCAGGCAAATAATGTCGGGCGATGGCTTCACACAAAATACTTCGACACCGGTTGTGTGTACATACGAATAAAATATCAGTCATGGACTTGTCGCCATCGGTCAGTTGCACTCATCGTTCGCGAGCCCTGACATTGGATACGAGCTTGACTATCCAACGAAGGCCACTTGCTTGATCTCCGAGAGCTGATCACGCAACTGGGCCGCTTCTTCGAATTCAAGATTCTTGGCGTGCTCCAGCATTTGCGCCTCGAGCTGGTCGATTTTTCGGGCAAGGGCCGCGGGGGTGAGATTCACAATTTCCGCCGCGTAGGCTGCCTTCTCTTCCGCGACCCGACGATCGCGAGCAGAACGCGCTTTGGTCGGCATCCGGCGTGCGCCTTCCAGAATGTCCTGCACACTTTTCTCGATTCCCTTGGGAGTAATGCCATTCGCCTCATTAAAGGCCAGCTGTTTCTCCCGGCGCCGCGCGGTTTCGGCCATTGCACGCTCCATCGAGCCCGTGATCTGATCTGCGTAGAGGATCGCTCTTCCCCGCAGATTTCGGGCCGCCCGACCAATGGTTTGTATAAGAGAGCGGTCCGACCGCAAAAACCCTTCCTTGTCTGCGTCTAAAATGGCGACAAGCGACACCTCCGGCATATCCAAACCCTCCCGGAGCAGGTTAATGCCCACGAGCACGTCAAACTTCCCCAGACGAAGATCTCTAATAATTTCGACCCGCTCGACCGTATCGATATCGGAGTGCAGATAACGAACCCGAATATCGTGTTCGCTCAAAAATTCTGTCAAATCCTCCGCCATACGCTTGGTTAGGGTTGTCACCAGAATCCGATCACCTGCGTCTACCGTGGTCCGAATTTCAGCGAGCAAATCATCTACCTGAGTGCGCGCGGGCCGCACCTCTACCTCGGGATCAACCAGCCCTGTCGGACGCACGACTTGCTCAACCGTCTGGTCATTGTGTTCCAGCTCGTAGGGGCCCGGGGTCGCCGAGACATAAATCGCCTGAGGGCGAAGCTGCTCCCATTCTTCAAAGCGAAGCGGTCGATTATCGAGGGCTGAGGGCAGGCGAAAGCCATACTCAACCAAAGTTTCTTTGCGGGATCTGTCGCCGCGATACATACCCCCAATCTGCGGAACCGTGACGTGAGATTCATCAACCATTATGAGTGCATTGCTTGGCAGATATTCAAACAGCGTTGGCGGCGGTTCCCCCGGCGCCCTTCCTGACAGGTATCGGGAATAGTTTTCAATACCCTGACAAAAGCCCAGCTCGCGAATCATCTCAATGTCGTAGCGAGTCCGCTGCTGAATACGCTGGGCCTCTAAAAGTTTTTCTGCCTCTTTTAGTTGCTTGACACGGGACTCGAGCTCTTCCTCGATCAACTCCACCGCACTCAGCATGGTGTCCCTTGAGGACACGTAGTGGGTTTTAGGGAAGATCGTAATACGCGGAAGCTTTTCCCGAATCTCACCGGTAAGCGGATCAAAGGCGGAGATGTTTTCAATCTCTTCATCAAAAAGTTCTATGCGAATCGCCAGCTCGTCGGATTCAGCAGGGAAAATATCGATGATTTCACCGCGCACGCGATAAGTTCCACGCCTGAAATCGATATCGTTGCGGGTGTACTGCAGCTCGGCAAGCTGACGCAGAATACCCCGCTGGTCAATGATTTCACCGCGAGACAGGTGCATCACCATTTTAAAGTAGGACTCAGGGTCTCCAAGACCGTAAATAGCCGACACCGTCGCAACGACCAGACAATCCTCTCGCTCGAGCAGCGCTTTAGTCGCTGACAATCGCATTTGCTCGATGTGATCGTTTACCTGCGCATCCTTCTCTATAAAGGTATCCGACGAAGGCACATAGGCCTCGGGCTGGTAGTAGTCGTAGTAGGAGACGAAATACTCGACCGCGTTGTTGGGGAAAAATTCTTTGAACTCTCCATACAACTGCGCGGCAAGGGTTTTATTGTGGGCCATGACGATCGTCGGTCGCTGCAAGTTCTGGACAACATGTGCCATGGTAAAGGTTTTACCCGAGCCAGTTACCCCGAGGAGAATCTGCGAGGCGAGTCCTGCCTGAAGCCCTTCAGTCAACCGCTCGATAGCAGCAGGCTGGTCTCCCGCCGGCTGATAGGTTGATGCGATCTGAAAGGACTTGCTCAAAACGACCCGAAAAAATAGCAGTGGTTGGGCCCCGAGTATGAGGCATTTTGGCCTCGCTGCCACTGTTGTGGCGGCGAAAGGCTTAGGTGTTGACACCCTAAAGCCCCCTATTTATCATTCGCGCCTCCTCTGACGAGGAGCAACCATTCCGCCTTAGCTCAGTTGGTAGAGCAACTGACTGTTAATCAGTGGGTCGCTGGTTCGAGCCCAGCAGGCGGAGCCAAATACAGAAAACCACGCATCGCGTGGTTTTTTTATTTCTGGCGTAGCGCTGGGCGAGAAGAGCCCAGTTGGGTGAGATTACGGCGACGGCACCGATCACGGCTGGGGGGCCATCACTTTGTTGTTGGTGGCGCGGTGAATGGCGGCACCATCTATGGAGACATACCTGACCCGGTTTACAACCATCCGCAAGACTCGGGCAGAGGACGGCTGATTCCAATAATATCGGTTGATCAGTATGCCGCTGAACTGGGCCGCTGGTTTGGACTCACCGAGAGCGAACTAGATATCGCTCTCCCAAATCGTCTCAATTTTTCGAATGCTCCTCTCCAAAATCTGTTGATTTGAGCGTCACCAATGAAGCGGCTATTCAAGCGGAGGAAAGGCAGCCTCTATTAAAGAGGCCTCGCCGCTGCTCCCCACAGATAGGATAAAGAGCTTGTTGTAGTCATCCTCGCGCAAGTCGCCGATATCGGAGCCTCCCAAAGCGAAAATAATGTCGTCGATTGTATTGCTATGGGCTACCACGACCACGGTAGCGCCCGGATGATTTAACGCGATGTCACGCTGCAGGGCCTGCGCGTATTCTTGCACCTTCCCCGACGTGATGGGCAACACCGTGGGCGATACCCCCTGCCTCTGCGCAACCGGCATGGCCGTCTGCATATTTCTTGCGAACTGAGTCGTATAAATCGCACTTACTCTCGCAGAATCAAGCATGCTTGCAAATATCCCGGCACGCTGCATGCCCATCTCCGTGAGAACAGGATCTTCAGCAGGCAGCGTTGCTTTCTCGGCATGACGGACAACAACCACGGTGGTGCCTGCAGTCAACTCTTCGGCAGTCAGACCAGGGCAGACTAATAGCGGCCATAGCAGCCCTATAAATAAACTACGGTATAGATGTATTGATCTGGTTACGGTATTCATCGTTGCTCCCTCACCATACTCCGCTCCATCCAACTCAACCTCAGCTTACCGGGATGAAAGGGCCAGCAAACGCTGAGGTTGCTCAATCAGATCCGATATCGATGCAGTGGATACCTGACTTCCGACCAGCGATCGACACAAGTTAACCACGCTCAATATTGGACCACCCTTATCTCGATAGTATTCCACGGCGGCACCGGGCTCCGTAGCTAGCTCAATTGCCAACACCGGACTGAGGGCCCCCGCTTGCTCATGGAGCGTGAACGGGCAGAGATTATGAAGTGCCTTCAGGAGCTTCGGACCAACGAACTGAGGGGCCAAGTTGTCGATGTCGACACGCTCCAGCAGGTTTGTTGCGGCATAGCGCAAAAACGACAGGACCGGACTCCTTGCAGAGAAGGACATAAACGCATTATGAGGACTCTGGTAGTGCCGCCAGCCAGTAGAATCAACGTTATCTTGGACCCAAAATTCCTGGCCAAAACTGGCAGGACTATCAAACGTGGGAGACCAGCCGGGGTTGAGAACCAAGCTATCGGCATCGATCCAAAGGGCCTGCCCTCCCTCTCGATCCAGATGCTGCTGCATAAGCTCCAGACGCGCGAGATCAGCCAGAATCGGCGTCCTGTCCTGCAACTTGACCCGCAGATCTGGGGCTACCAAGTCAAAAATCTCGTCACCAATGAACTGGTATGACCAGCCCTGCAGGGCCGCCCAGTTCCTTACGCTCGCCATGCACCGGTCGATCCATTCGGGCCTGTCCAGCGGTGCTGACTGAAAAACAGTAAGGGTCATAAACAGGTAGCTGCCAACTCGGAGGGGGTAACTATAAAACAACCCCTGACGTATTGCGCCATTCTGTCTTCTGGATGGCCACAGTGTCCTCGAGGAAATCCGGCTGAGTTATACTGGGCGCCCCCCAAAACTGCAGAGCTATCACCTCATGAAGCCAATCTCCTTTGCCCTTGTAGCGTGCTTTTTTGCCTCAACGGTTCACGGTGAGGTCACCGAAGACCAACCCGCAGGCTCGGGGTCGCGCGCCTTCGCCCAACTTGAACAGCTCTTGCCTTCACCCTCAACAATCAGGACGGCCTCTGGCGCACCTGGGCACGGCTATTGGCAGCAACAAGTCGACTACACTATTGACGCGACGCTGGATGACAAACAGCGGCAGATCACCGCTACAGCTTTTATTACCTACACAAACAATTCCCCGGACTCATTGAGCTATCTGTGGCTACAACTCGACCAAAATCGTTTTCGGCCCGATTCCCTCGATCGACGCTCGCGAACAGAATCGGTCGACCGCGTCAGTTTCCAGGATTTACGCGATCACCAGTCCATGGCCGACAACACCTATGGCTATCAGGACCTGCTGGTTACCGGACAAGATGGCAGCCCTCTGCCATTAACTATTATCGACACCATGGGGCGGCTGGACTTGGATTCCCCTCTGGCACCCGGTAGCACTCTCTCGTTCACCATCTCATGGCGATTCAACATCACCGAAGAAGCCGCCATTGGTGGTCGAAGTGGCTACGAGATCTTTGAAGAAAACGACACCCAGATTTTCTTTCTGGCTCAATGGTTTCCGAGACTTGCCGCCTATACCGACTATATGGGGTGGCAGAACAAAGCCTTCCTCGGTCGCGGCGAATTCACTCTGGAGTTCGGAGATTATGACGTCTCGCTCACGGTACCGGATAACCATGTCCTCAGCGCAACCGGGGTGCTCCAGAATCCAGAGGGCGTGCTCACTCAAACTCAACGGCAGCGCCTAAAATCAGTCGGCGACGATGCACCGAGCTTCATCATCACCCCTGAAGAAGCTGCGGAAAATGAAAAGACCCAGTCGGTGAGGACCAAAACCTGGCGCTTCGTCGCTAAAAACATTCGGGATTTTGCTTGGTCGAGCTCGAGTAAGTTTATTTGGGATGCAATGATTCATCGCCAGCCGGGAGCGTCCCAGGATTCGGTCCTAGCCATGTCCTTTTACCCCAACGAAGCGGAACCCGTCTGGTCAAAGTATTCTACGCAGGCGGTCGTCCATACCATGGATGTATACAGCCGATTTTCCTTCGACTACCCCTATCCAGTTGCGCAGTCGGTGAACGCGTGGGAGTCCGGTGGCATGGAATACCCCATGATTACCTTCAACGGCTATCGCCCGGATCCACCGGATGCCAAGCCTGAGAAACCTGATTCCGCTGAAACCAAAGCCAACGAACAGGGCGCCTACTCGCGCCGCATTAAATATGGGCTTATCGGGGTGATTATTCATGAAATTGGCCACATCTATTTTCCGATGATCGTCAATTCTGATGAACGCCAGTGGACCTGGATGGATGAGGGGCTCAATACCTTTCTCGAGTACGTCGCAGAACTCGAATGGGAGGAGGACTATCCCGCTTTTAGAAACGACACCAACGTGCTGGACTATATTCCGAGCTACATGACCTCCAAGAATCAGGTACCGGTAATGACGCAGTCCGACTCGATTCTTCAGTTTGGACCCAACGCCTACGTTAAGCCTGCAGCTGCACTTACCGTATTGCGTGAGACGGTCATGGGCAGGGAATTATTTGACTTTGCCTTTCGCCAGTATGCACAACGCTGGAAGTTCAAGCGCCCTACTCCCGCAGATTTTTTCCGCACCATGGAGGATGCCTCTGGCGTGGACTTGGACTGGTTTTGGCGAGCATGGTTTTACGGCACCGATCATGTCGACGTTGCGATCACCGACGTTCGTGCTTACACACTTAAGTCAAATGATCCTGACATCGACTTTGCGGCCGATCGTCTCGAAGAGCTGCGGGATAAGCCGGAATCAATCAGCATAGAGCGCAATCGAGCCGAGGGGATTGTGCCCCGTGAAGATCGCTTTGACGAACTCAAGGATCTCTACAGCGATGCCGATCGCTTCACCGTCACCAACAAAAATCGCAATGAGGCGGCCAAGAAATATAACAAGCTCGACCCCTGGGAGCAGCGAGCCTTGGATCGCGCTGTGAACGACCAGTCGATCTATTATTTTGTTGACTTTGAAAACAAAGGAGGCGTTCCCTCCCCTATCCCGCTGACCATTTTCTATCGAGACGGTGAGCAGCGAGAGCTGGTGCTACCTGCAGAAATCTGGCGTCGAGATAATAAAAAAGTCACCTATCGCCTTGTTGAATCACGTCCAATCGAAGCCATCGAAACTGACGTCAAACATCAGACTGCAGATGCCAACACTGGAAATAACCGCTTTCCTCCGACCATCGCAACTTCTCGCCTGGAAACCTACAAGTCAAAAAGAGATGTACGAAATCTCATGGCCGACTTGTTGGTTGAGCTGAAAAAGAAGGATGAGGATGCGTCCGCCGAACGTAACATCCCGTTAACACCGGCAGTGGTAGATTAAGTGAAGGTGCTATCAGGCCAGCTTCTGTTGCGCCTTACCTGCGTAATCACATTGCTGACCGGCGTATTTCTATCTCCTGTTTTAGGCGCGCATCGAGACCATGGGGTTTGGACGGAAATTCTCTGGGCCCAGGATCATTTTGAAATCACCCATCAACTCCATCTAGCCGATGCCCTGACACTTTTGGATGCTCTGGATGCCAGCGCTTCTCTGGAGTCACTCAAAGGACAAGCGTTAATCGCCCTTCATCTCGAAGAAACCTTCAGTCTTGAATCAGAAGGCGCTGAGGGGAGCACAAAGACCATAGGCGCGGAGATAGACGATGACTTTTTGTTCATTTACCAGGAGTGGTATGGCAAGAAGCCTCTCGTAGAACCCAAATTTTCCCTAACAGCGCTGAACCTGATCTACGGCGCCACGCGTGCGACAATCCACTACCAGATAGATGAACTAAACGAATTAATTCATGTCAGCCAAGCATCATCGGAAACCCACAGCTCGACCTCGGGCAACCGTAGCGCCCGCTAGAAACATCAACGGATAAATAGAAGCAATTCCATGTTCGTGTTCGACGACCTGACAATGAGGGATCCAAAAAAGGACGCGGCGACTGTCGCCGAACGGCTCGCGTATTTTCACAACAAGACCCCTGTAAGAGGCCCGCTGCCCATCGACCAGGAGGCAAACGCTCAGGCCTGGCCGGGTGAATCAGTCCTACCAGAAGTTCAAGCATCAGACCTCAGGATCGAGACCTTACGATCCGCCATGGCACACAAAGGCTGCCTAATTGTGCGAGGTTTCCTCAATACAGAGTCAATAACACCGCTGAAAGCATCGATCGATAGAGTCATCGACGAAGACATCGCCGCTGCTCGGGCACAGGACGAAGAGCCGATACCCACCGCCTTTCGAAATCCGCCGTGCAATCTTCCCGTGTATCTACCCGAGCCAGATCTAACCTGGGCACGAGGATTTCATCGGGACAACGGATCCGTCATGACAGTCGAGTCAGCTAGTACAGCGGAGGCGTTAATTGACTGGTATCTCTCGCTAAATTTTCGGGACCTTCTGGAAGGGTATCTAGGCGAACCCGCATGCCTTTCGGCGCTGAAATGGGTACTGCGACGAACCAAATTCCCGATCGCCGAAAATGGCTGGCACCAGGATGGCGCCTTTATGGGAAAGCATATAAACAGCCTCAATATGTGGATGCCCCTCGATCACTGTGGCGGCGAATCCGGGGCGCCCGGCATGGATATTGTCCCGGTCAGGTTTCATGACATTGTCGACCCAGGGGCTAACGACGCGGTTTTTAACTGGTTAACTGGCTCGGGTTCGATTGATCGCTTTCAGGATGAGGAGACGCCAGTTAGTCCCGTCTTTCACCCCGGCGATATTTTTCTGTTTGATCACCTGTTGCTGCACAGAACCCAATTTGGCGAGGAATTTACAAGACCCCGGTATGCCATAGAGACGTGGTTTTTTGGAGAGCGGAACTTTCCCAAAAATCAGATACCGATGAGGTGGTAATGCTTAATGCTGTCAGCGAGCAAGCTTCTTTTTAAGATTTAAAAAAGGTCGTTCAATATATCGATAGGTCAACATCGACAGCACGAGCGTCGCAAGCAAGGCCACCAAAGGCAAATAGATCGCAGTTAGGCTATCGGGATAGATCTCCTTACCAATCATCTCCCGCACACCGTCAATCATGAAGTACAGAATGGCGACGTGACTCAGGTAAATGGAATATGACAGCTTCCCCACCAGAGCCATGAGCGGGTTCACCAAGATCTGATGGAAGAGCGGCTTGCTGGCGAGCAACAGCAGCAACAAACACCCCCAGAGAATAGCCTCATAAGTATGATGAAGATGCCACTTGGACTCGGTGATCCAGTCACTTTCATTGAGAGTGCGTTGAAGGATCAAGCTAAGTGCAAGCAAAATAGCGAAAAAGCCAACCGTGCTGGCCAGCCTATTTTTTTGAAAGAAACTAGATTTGGACTCATAAAAGGGGCCGAAAAATACAGCGGCACATAACATGCCAATCAGAAATGCCGGTAACCGACCGAACAAGGATTTCGTTAACCAATAGCTAAAGGCTGGTTGTTGAACGATGCCAAATTCGAAAACCGCGAGGTAGGCGGACAACCACAACAACAGCCCCAGATAAAGAAAAAATCGGTACCACCCGCCAGTAATCCAAGCCCACCATACAAATGGAAGCACTAAGTAAAACTGTACTTCGGTTGTTAATGTCCACCAAACCACGCCATAGGGAAACATATCAAAGCCGATAAACTGAAAGGTGAACGCCTTTAACGCATTGGACCACTCTCCTGTCAGCACAGCAGCCAGCAAAACCCATAGGAAGTAGAGGGGTAAAATTCGCAGCGATCGAGCGCCGTAATACGATCGAATATTAGGCTTTGTTTCAGACTTTTCCTTAGCCCATCGAAGCCAAGGCAAGCTCAGCAAAAATCCGCTTAGCACGAAGAAAAGCGTTACCCCAGTCTGACCCGCCGCAAAAAATACAAGCGGTAATGGAGTGCTGGAGCCGCCTTCTCCAAAGCTAATACCCCACGCGTGGTAAGCGAAAACCAGAGATATCGCAAGGCCACGCAAACATTCAACTTCATTCAGGTAAGGATGAACAGGCCTTCCAGACCGAGTTTGAGGCGTTATCACTTCCGATCCCCTTGATAGTGCGTAATGTTATTTTTTTAGAATAAGTCTTTAGCTCACGAAATAGTCGGCACTCGTAACACCCGACAGCTTAGATAAAAACAGAACACTAACGACTAAAAGCGGTACGCCAATGGTTATTAAAAACGGTTTCCAGTCGCTTACTTGCGCTCTCCGATGACCCGTTCTTGACCCCATCATTTACTGCCTCAGTATAGATATCTACTGCTTGCTGAAATAGCTCACGCTGGTAAATCGCCGATGGTATATCAGCATTTTTTTTACCAACCAGAGAAGAATTTACTTTCGTCTGCAGTGGTAGCACGCAGTCGGCACTATAGGATTCACCGACGAAAGACATAATCTCCTGCAGTAATCCCTCGGCCTCATTTTCTATTCGCTCATATCGCACTCTCAATACCCGCATGGGACCAAGCGCCTGCTCCGCCAGTAAGGCGTTCTGAGTGTGCTGAATCCATATTGATAGCGCGTCGTCAACTTCTGCGGAAGCAGCCCCCGCCACATCAAAATTTTGCAGCGACCGCGCGACTTCCGCAGGATGACGTAGGTTGTGAATGAACTTTGCTCGAGGAAATACCTGTGCCAGTGCCCACACATAGTGGGTATTTAATGGCGTGCTATCGATCCAGCGCGTTTTCGGATCCCTCGGTGACCTTCTCACCTGAAACTGAGCCTCCGGAACAGTAAAGTCCAGATCGATACCGGACTCCATATAGTCGCCATAAAGGAAGTAGCACCGCCTGTCGTAGGCCTCCATCACAATGGAATGAATACTCTCAGCCACGGTGGAAAGAAAATTCTCAAGGGGATAACCCACATTGGACAGATGAGAAAACTCTCCGCGAGCGGATCCCCTGTCATAGGCCGCGAATGCGCCGGTGATGTAATCGACTAGCCAGGCAGTCTCGGGCATCACCTGAATGTTGGGGTGCTGGCCGATGGCCCAATTCATGATCGAGGTGCCTGAGCGTGGCGCCCCGATTATAAAAATCGGCGAAATGGATGAAGCTTTTTCCATGAATTCAACAATCGGCCGGGGCCTGAGAATATAGCACTTTTGTTATGGAGCAGTACGGCACAATCGTTTTGAGAGCACGCACAGCCCGCGACCATTCGCCCGAAGCTTGATTAGCCACTAAATAGCGGCGATCATCACAGCTCCTTAAGCTTCACCCAGTGATTATGAACCTTGCTCGCGAACTACAAGCACGTGATCCCGAGAAAGACGCGGCCAAACTGTCGGAGCGACTCAGTTTCTTTCATGACAAAGAGCCGGAGCGTCAAAAAAGACCCATTGAGGAGGAGCATCTTCAGCCGCGGTGGCCCGGTGAATCAACGCTACCTGAGATTGAGGCGAACAATCTGGACGTGGCAGGCCTTAAATCAGCGATCGCCACCTCCGGTGCTCTCATCGTGCGGGGGCTTCTCCAAGAACACGAGGTGACACACTTCCGTGATGTAGTCGACCAGGTTGTAGATAGCTGTGTTGAGCAGGAAGATGATGAAGGTAATCCAAAAGGCCCTGACGGTTTTTACCGGAACCCCCCTCAGGCAATAAAGCAGCTGCTACCCTATCCAAAATTGCGCAACTCAAGAGGCTTTCATCGCCAATCTGGGTCCGCCATGTGCATTGAATCAGCAAGCGCCGCGGAACAGCTATTGGAATTTTACAGCGCAAAGGGTCTCAAGACCCTCATCGAAGCGTATCTTGGACAGCCGCCCTGCCTATCTGCGTTAAAGTGGGTGTTGCGCCGTTCTAAACTTCCTGTTGCAGAAGCGGGTTGGCATCAAGATGGCGCCTTCATGGGCAACGACATCAACAGTATTAACATGTGGATACCGCTGGATACTTGCGGCGGCGAGACGGGAGCTCCGGGGCTTGATGTGGTTCCAAGGCGCCTCACAGAGATTGTCCGGCCGGGGGAGGATTCCGCCGTCTTCAGCTGGTCCGTCGGGGGTGAAGATATCGACAAGACCTTTGGGGCAGATACCGTTATAAGCCCAGAATTTGAGGCTGGTGATGCGTTCTTTTTTGATCACTTTTATCTGCATCGAACTCAATTCCGCGAGGATTTTTCAAGGCCTCGCTACGCCATCGAAACCTGGTTTTTCGACAGCGTGAATTTCCCGGCAAATCAAATCCCCCTTGCCTGGTGACGTCGCCCACGAGAGCCGAGGCTAACTGGTTCTCTTCTTACTAAGGTCTATGGTCACCTCACCCCGATGAGCGGCGTACTCCAGCGCCATCCTCAGCCCCTCTGCAGCATCCTCGGAGGAGAGCGCATGCAGTGAATCATCCCACTCAACCGTAGTGTAATCCTTTTCTCGCCAATAATACTTGAGGTGATCATTCGACCAATCTCGGTACACGTCTTCCCAGCCAAGGCGCTCAAAATGGGGCGCGAGACAAATCGGCGTCAATGGCTCTCCCTCGGGTTGATAACGAAAATCCACCGATAACCGTAGACAACTCGGCTTCAGGTTATGGCAGGCGGCATGAACCGTCATCGCCCCAAATAACAGCACGTCTCCCACAGCAAAGTCCGAGCAATGCCACTCAAGAGTCGAGGCACTTTCCGGGAGTTTTGCGGCTCGATTTCCCGGGCCCAAATGATATTGCAAGGGCAGCACACCCAATCGATGAGACCCTTGCAATACACGAAGAGGCCCTAGTTCTGCAGGGCAGTCCATCAGGGGAATCCAGGCCGCAGTCAATTTGGTGGAACCCTGATTATTGGGAAAATCCTGATGGGGTGGCGTGGTCGCCGGGGTGTGCTCTGGAAACACCATGCGGATGATAGACAAAGGATGAGGAAAACAACCGGGACCCTGAATTATTTCCATGACCTTCAGCAGATCGGAGTGGTGGGCAAGCGCGTGAAATGACTCCACCTTGTACAGCTCATCGTGCACCGAAAAATAATCTGCATCGCCCTCCCGAAAGGGGCGGCAGACCGGCTTGAGCTGCTGCTTTCCGTCCTCTCCAGACGCGACACCCGCCTTCACCAGGATGTTCGCGAAAGCGTTATAGACCGACGTAACTGCATCGGGAGGCAACAAGCCGGGAAGAAACAAATACCCGTCCCGTTCAAGGTTTTCCCTGAGTCTGTCGGGCTGATCTAACAGCCCACCTGAATCAGTGAAGGGCTGTAGCGCCGTCACCTGCTCGAGATCACCACTCATTGGGGTACCTCATAGAAGCCCTGGTCATATAACCAGCGGTGCTTGTGATAAATGCACTCGATGGTCTCGCTATCAAGGTCATCGGCCGTGACCTTGTTCGGGTTTTTTGTCACGTTAGCTGGTTCAAAGGGATGCGCCTGCCCCCCAAGGAACGGTCGCATAACCGCTGTGAACTGCTGATCGAGGTATTCCATTTTCAGCAACGTCAGGTTCTCCGGCAGCTCACCATCGAGGGTCACGTAGTCCTCAGTGCGCAGACCATCACCGCTGAATCCGTTCCGAAAATAACCCCAGTGACTAATAAAGTGTTTCAATCCACCCTGCGCGAGCTGTATTCGCTCCTTAACTTCAGGCACCTGAAATGCCCTGGCTTGAAGCACGTTGTTAGCACCGTTTCGATAGAAGTTGTAGGCGGAAAGCTCCAGGGTCACCGGGTCCCGGATCACTGCCAGCAGTGCCGGAATCGCTCTTACGTCAATGCCGCTTTTCTCATAGATGTTTTTGTGGTCCGCATAAGCCTCTGAAAGGGTCTCATGACTGTACCCGGGCAGCAATTTTGCATTGAAGTGCCACTCGTCGGTTTGCGATTTCAAAGATGACGAAAAGGAGGGCTGGGCAAGATGTTCGCAGAGATAGTTGGTGCATGAGGTCCCTCCTGCCTTTGGGATGTGAATGAAGAGCAGGCTCTCATTGAACACCATGATTAGGAAGCGCTTCTTTCTTCCAGAGAGCCCAACAGCTCTTCAAATTGCTCAAGTGAGCAGATGGGCATACGACTCTCCAGCGCATCGATACTCTCGACATCATAGTCATCCGCCTTGAGGCGACGCTCAATGGCATCATACTGCGTCCACAGGGTGTCGTTGGCCGGATCGAGGTTGCTGATAACAGCAATACCTTTGCGGTATGGACCAGCCATAGCTGGCACCACATGTATATGTAAGTCCGGACGCAGCTCTTGTAAAACAAAAATAAGCTTGTAGACATCACCGCACCAGGCGTTGAACTCCCGGTCCCGTTGCGCCATCACGTACTGCTCGGGCAGGACATCATCCACCACCACCACACAGTCTTTACTAACGCGCTTCTCAACATTCATAAAATCCCGAAGCACAAACTCGGAAAGATGCATACCGTCAATGAAGGCAAGCCCAAAATTCATGCTGAAAACGTGCTCAGTGAGTGAATCATTGGCAAAAAACGTATCGCTCGGTTGCCTGAATATCCGCGTAGGCCGCCGTAGCGGATGAACCAATTCAAAATCGGGATCAATACCCACGGCGGGACAGTCCGCGAGGGAAATGCTCCCGCCGTCATCTACCCCAATCTCAAAATAAGCCGCCGGCTTGATCGCCTGATGGAGCCTCTGCATAAGCTTGCGGTAACCCAACCCTTCGTCGTCTCGTGGTAATCCGGCTGGAGACAGGATAGGTCGAATTTTTCGCTCATCCGCATGGGTTGCCTTGAGCGTGAGAGACGGTATAGGACCCTGCACATTTTGCTGCACCCGGCCAATATAAATGTCGGCCAATTGGCGCAAAATCGCCTGCCGCGCTTGCCCGTATTCGGTAGAAATAGTCGGTACGGTTCGGTTGCAGTTGCTTACCTCGCCGAACACCATAGTGGGCCTGAGACTAAAATTCTTCTCATCCCCGGTGACTTCCTTATAAGTCTCATAGTACTCGGCGACAAGCTTGTCCCGCTGCTCGGAAGTCAACGCTGTTGTCGTCCCGCCATGATCCTGATGGAAAGAGCCCTCACCCGGAAAAGTGATGTACTGATTGCTCTCATCATGGGTCAGTCGATGAAAGATCTCGATATTGGAAAGTCCACCACCCGCCTCGTCAAACCGTTCGTCATATCCACCACAATCCGAGAGTACCTCGCGCGTAGTAATCAAACAGTTAGTTTCGATTGCATCAAGGGTGTGCTTGTTTACAACTTCACCAGGAATCACCGCGTAATCAAACAACGCATACCCGCTAGCAGGCCACCCCAGTTCTCGAAGCGCCTCCTCCTCTACCTCAAAAGCATTCTCCACCGACCGGAGATTCTGTGAGGCGGGGCCAAGGGTGTACTGAGGCACATTAATAACAGGCCTGGGTACAGATTGAACGATAGCCTCAGCGTTCTTAGCTACCCCCGGGCTCAGAATGTGCGCCCCATCAATCATCAGCGCGATCGTGCTGAATTTTGCGGCCTCAATACCTTGATTGAGTCCGACCACTGGTGAAGGATGACCATCCACTCGAATGACCTGGGAAACCTGCGGAAAGTCCTGTAAATCCTCTCTCCTGAGAGCGGGAGACGATCCGTTATCGACAACGATAACCTCCAACTTTTCAGGCTCAATGTCCTGAAAGTGCGGCGTGAGGCTGATGAGCGTGCGCTTGAGGTGACGTGGAATATTATAGGCCACCACCACAAAACTGATGCCATCAAAGGACGTTCCGCCAGACGCGTTGGAAAAATCAATGACCTCGTCAAACCGTCGATAGAAACGGTCTGTCAATCGCATCAAATGCCGATCTTTTTCTCGAGTAAGTCGAAGCTCCCGCGCGAGTGCCTGATTTCTCTGCCGAAGTAGCTGGATTTCGGCGCGAAGCGCCTCTGTAGAGTTCATTCATTCACCACTAAGTGGTCACTTATTGACCTGAATGATTGTAGTGCAGCACCAGGAAAGAGGCCATACAGGGTGTTTAAGATAAATTGATTTCAAAATCACCACTGGCTCGAAGGCTATCGTAATGATGAACAAGCTCAGAGAGATCGTTTTGGGAGGTCTTTACAAGTTTTTCGGTGAAGTCATGAGGAGCAACACCTAATCTCGCTAACAACCCTGGATAATCCTGCCTCAGATCCTCATAGGTTATTAGAAGAGGGTCGTTGAGCAGATTGAACAATCTAGAAAGGTAATCTCTTTGCTCGGCTACAAAGCGCTCAAGGGTTTCCAAGGAAATATCTATTTTTTGATGCGCAGTCTCAGTGGGAGCGTCTTCGTTTGTTGACCTGTGTTTGATCCTGTATTTAACCATCCGCACTCGGCTGACGTAATTTGCCAACTGATCGCGCCGGTAAAGAATAATGGGTGTTACAGACTGAGAAGCGAAATAATCCTGATATTGATCGCTGTATTCACTTTTGAACAGATCCTCGAGTACCAGCTTGAATCCAACGGCGTCACAATCGAACCGCCAAATGTAACGCTCTAAGAAATCGATGGGATCCTTAGCTCTCTCGGGCAGTAACGCGTCAACCGATTCCCTGCTTGACCGCTCCTCCATGGGTGCATCCACGGGTACGAGCCCATTAATCCACTCTCTCGAGAGAACTTCACCGTGGCACACGACTTGCGGATGAGCATGCAGGGATAGCCTCAACAAGGTTGAACCGCTGCGGGCCTGACAGAAGATGACAAACCTCTTCCTTTTATTTGTCATCAGTTCTATCTCAACTGCCTAAGACAAACGCTAGTTAGGCATAAATAAGGGTTGGGCAACGCGGAGCAGCAAGTACCTCATGGCGCGGTGACACCAACCTTCGGCCTGCGCGAAAGACGTACCTGCTCAGGAATCAACAGCCTTCAGTGATGTTATGTCGATAGCCGGACCACTCTCATCATCTATTGATGGCGTATTCACCGACAGTCGTATAAAGCGCTCCACCTCCGGCGACAACCGTCCCAAATAAATAGGCTCGGTCTGGGGACACTGATAAGTCTCTCCACGCAATGCAGCGTATTGTGCTTCAAACTGTTCAAGAAGCACCTCTCGCTTTGAGCGATCAATACCGCCCGTTGTCACGCCCCCGTGAAACTGGTGAAATGTGCCCTCTCCCATCAACACAACATGCTGCACGCCTGATGCCTCACAGGCCCTGCGATAAAAATCGAGATTTAACAAGCCGCCTCCTGGCAAAGTAAAGCGTCTATCAAAGCCGCCCAGTCGGTCCCAAATATGGCGGGGCACGCTGATACAGTTGCTCTCGCTGTTTGGCCTAAAAATTCCTGCCGTACACGAGCCGCTGAAGCAGGCGATATCAAAAAGCCGGTAACCACTCTCGGGCCAAGCTATTCGCTTCAGAAGTGCCGCCTCTTCGTCAAAGCCGTAACCCAATTCAACGGAATTTTGTTGAAGTTGACGTCCCAAATGATACCCGGGAACGCTAACGACCGTATCTGGCTCAAGCTTGTGTCCTTTGATGATGCCCGCAACCAACCCCGGCGTGACCATACGAGCACCGTCGACCATCACACAAATATGCGACCCATTCGCAACACTCCCGCCAAAGTTCACTGCGTGAACGGGGGTCGGTTCCGACTCGGCTCTCAGGTGATAGCTGAAATTCGAGGGTAGAGACTGGAGTGTTTCGCTATCAAGATTATTGTCTGATCTGTTCTCAACAATAATGACCTCATAATCATCAGCGCTAACGCCTCGTTGATAGGCGTCGGACAGCGAGTGCAGCGTCTTCTGCGCTTGCTCGGGCATATTGTGCACAACGACTACTATACTTAGCATCGTTTTCTCCAAATCCGTTGACGCCCCGGATCGCTTGCCAATCCGATCACGTTCGCCGCAATTATCCTCTTATGGGAGCACTAAACCGGTATTGCCGATAAAAATCAACTCCGGGGGAAAGCACACAGCTCACCCCCAATAAACCTGCTACTCCTGTAATAACAATGTATCTCCGATTTGACTGGCAACAATATCCTCCTCACAAAAAGGAAAACGAACCCAGCGCTTATCCGAATAAAGCTTGGTTTGATCAGCAAAGTGAGGCGACTCTG
>Ga0255777_10001969_pt1 | contig 18816 bp, 26 predicted proteins | sample 101ome_15_FD_179975 | JGI IMG/M metagenome (GOLD analysis project Ga0255777, IMG submission 179975) | Coastal salt marsh microbial communities from the Groves Creek Marsh, Skidaway Island, Georgia - 101402AT metaG (version 2) | ecosystem: Environmental > Aquatic > Marine > Intertidal zone >... | reverse complement strand
ATAAAGAATTTTTCTAGGATAGTATAATGAACGAAGAAAAAGTTGAAGCATATGTATTTGTTCCAGAAGTCTTTGATGGAGATGACTTCAATATGTATTGGTTAGACCCACGATATAAACAATTACCAGAATGCCCTGATTTTGAAGATACATTAAATAAAATTTTCCATGTAAAGGCTCCAGAACACTTAACTTCTAAATTTTTAGAAAGATGTAGAAAAGAAAAAGATTATGGTTATCAAGAAAACCTTGCTGGAGATTTGAAAGAAGAATATCTTTTTTATTTAAAAGAAGATGAAAATGAATTTAGAAATTTTTGGGAAAAAACACTTAGTAATGTATATCAAAATAAAGTTTCAGACCTTGTTCTTAAAAGTGTTTTCCATGAAGAAAGGGATATAGAAATAGATATTTGGGCAAATTTTATGAAACCCACTGAATCTAACCCATTACATAAACATGCTGGAGTATACTCATATGTATGGTATCTTGATGTTCCAGAACAAATTAGAGACGAACACAAATACCAACCCTTTCCTTCTCGTGGATTAATTGAATTTGTATCATCTGCGACTCCTAATACTTTAAAGTTTAATCCTAAGTCTGGTGATATTTTGTTTTTCCCTTCTGACACAGCACATTTAGTTTATCCATATTACACACCCAACGAAAGGGTTTCTTTGGCTGGAAATATATATGGAATGACAATTGATGATGGTAAAAATGGACACAAGCATTTTGATTCATATGGCAATACTATAACGGAACCAGATTATGATACTACAACTTAAAAACGATATATTACATCAACACACAGAAAGGTTTGATTTTACAAACCCACCAATGGATCCAACTGAATTGTTTCAGAATCTAAAAGAAACAATGATTGCGAACAGAGGTGTTGGTTTAGCAGCCCCTCAATGTGGTATACCTTACTCAGTATTTGTGATGGGTAATCCAGATGACCCAGATTCAGTTTTCTCAGTATTTAATCCAAAGATTGTTGATGAAGCAAGTAAAGACATCGTATTGGGTGAAGAAGGTTGTTTATCATATCCGAATCTATTTGTAAAAGTAAAACGACCTAAATCAATCAAAGCAAGATTTAGTGGACACGATGGTAATGTAGGCACACTTAAAATGGATGGTTGGACTGCTAGAATCTTTCAACACGAGTTTGACCATTTATATGGTATCACATTTCAAAAAAGAGCATCTAAGTTTCACTTAGACCAAGCAAAGAATAAACAGAAGAAAATGAAGTAATGTCATTCAATCAGAATAAAATGATATTGGTGATGGGTCTCCCAGGGAGTGGTAAAACACATACTGCTCAAAGACTTGTTAGAGAGTTTAAAGATAATGGTTACTTCTGTAATTGGTTTAATGCTGATGACATAAGAAGAAAAGAAAATGACTGGGACTTCTCACCAAGTGGTCGTCGTCGTGCTGCTGCTCGTATGAGAACCTTAGTAAACAATTCAATCCATGTATGTAATATAGTTGATATGGTTTCACCAACTCCAGAGACAAGAGAGATTGTTCAACCAGATTATATCATATGGATGGACACAATCAAAGAAGGTAGATTCGATGATACGAATGAGATGTTTGTTCCACCAGAGAACGCAAACTACATAATGAAAGAATGGTATACACAAGATGATATCAAAAACATTATGACAGAACTTTACAAATTGACGCAAAAGTAGTATAATATCCACTATGGAAATTGTAGAAATCAACGGTAATAAATTTAAAAAATTCAAAGGTGATGAGGGGCAAGATGTTTATGTTGCTCAGTTTCAATTAAACGAAGATAATTATTTGGGTAGATTCCCAGATAAAGATTCTTACGACCTATTAATCGAAAATGATTGTGACTTCTATCTACCTGCCAGAAATCTTGGTGACTTAGATGAATTATCTGAAGTTAATGTAGCATTTAAATTCCGTAAGAATGTATTCACAGAAGAAGAACAAAAAGGTGCTTACGAAGGTCTTTATGGGGCTGCTGTAGTTTCTGATAATCGTGGATACGCAGCAGGTATTGGTGGTAAAGAAGATGGTGGCACGAGAGATTATGTTTCACCTTATGAAGAAGAAGTAATGGAATATTTTGCTGATGGTCAACCAAAAGCATTAGACGGTTCAGACACACTACAAGCAATCAAAAAGAAACACGAAACAAATCATTCGACTTCTCGTCATATGACTTGGATTGGTTTTAAGGTTGCTGAAGACTGGGGTAATCCAGAAATCAAATCAAATTCAATGAGAGAGAAATACGATGGTTTCTTTGAAGAGAAACTTATACCTAAACTATTAAGTATGACTCCTTCAGAAGCAAGTGATTATGTAAAAGCATTCAAAAAGAAGTATACTTCAATCACTGCTTACGCAAACCCTATTTGGTCTGGTATCGCAGGTTTCTTTGGTCGTTATCCAAGAATCCCTTACGGTCGTGCCGTTGCTTATACAGAAAAGAACATAGACACATTCGAAAAGTCATATCCTTTTGCTCGTAGACTTGAGTCTGAGTTTAAAAGACTTATGCCACAAAGATGGCAGGTTCAAAAAGGTTATGCTGATAAAGTCGATAAAAGATTTTTAGTTGGTGAAGATACAACATTTTCAACTATCACAGTTAACACAACCCAAGCAGATAGAAATGCTCGTATGGCGTTTCATAGAGACGCAGGTTCTTTAAACGCAGGTTTCTCTAATCTGACTGTAGTAACTAAAGAAGGTAAGAATTGGAAAGGTGGGTATCTTGTTTGTCCAGAAGTAAGAACTGCTATCAATGTTCGTCCTGGAGATTTATTACTCATTGACAATATGAGAGTCATTCATGGAAACACACCTATCGAAGCACCAGATAGTGGTGAAGATGATTTCTTAAGAATGAGTCTTGTTTATTATATGCGTGAGAATATGACAGAGTTAGGTTCTTGGGAATATGAACAACTTCGTAGAAAGTATGTTGATAGTCGTAGACTTAATCCGAACCACCCACATCAAAGAGAGTTTTGGAATGGTATCAGTCCTGGAATGTGGTCTGATAAAGAATGGTATGATTGGTTAGAAGTAAACGGTGGTGAAGATATGGTTAGACAATATCACCCATCTGCTTATGATACAGTTTCGACCTTAGAGAGTTTCTTTTGAGAATAGTCCAGATATGTAACAATCCATTATTTAATAGTAAAGGTGTTCTAAATGGTGGTATAGAAAAAGTCATTGTCGATACTCACGAATTATTACAGTCGCATGGTTTTGATTCTAACATAATTCATTTTGATACTTCAGAAGAATCTACAATCAAAAAGAATAAAAGACTCTTAAGTAAATTGTTAGAATATGATGTTGTCATTATTCACAATCATCAGTCTATAGTAAAATATCTAAACAAAGAAAATAAACCATTTATATTTGTAGAGCATTGGTCATTAGAATCAATCAACAAACTATACTACTATGATTTCTTTACTAGAGATTATCAGAATGCTAAGAAGAATGGTTCTATCTTTTTAACAGTATCTCAAACAGCAAAAGACTTTAAAGAAAACTTCTTCAAAAAGAAATGGGGTATTAATTTTACTTTCGATGGTTTTATAAAATTTCAACATCTTTCCAGAGAATTAGATTCAATTAATGTTAGTGAAGGTAATGGTAAAGCAATTACAATCGCAAGAGCATCTAGAGAAAAACAGATTCATTTAATTGACAAACTACCGAATATAGATTATGATATTATATCAATACCATTTAAAGATAATAAATCGTATTATGATAGAAATCTAAAACAAATAGAAGAAAAGATATTATGGAATTTAGATAGAAAGACTACATTAGATAAGTTGAGAAAAGCATCCGTTTATTATGCTACTTGTAGAATAGAATCAGCAGGTATTGCTCCTTTTGAAGCATTGTGTTCTGGTCTACCTCTAGTTTTAAACGAAGGTGAGTTTGGTCATGCTTCTCGTATGTTTGCTCCAAAGGATGCTTGGTATATCTGTAGAAGTGATGAAAATGAAAAGATTGAAGAATTTAAAAAACTATCTTTAGAACAAAGACAACAAATATCAAAAGAAGTTAGAGAATATAATAGTGTCGATAATTTTATAGAGAGTTTTAAATATTGGATAAATAAATTATGCTTGAAATAATAATACCAACATTAGGTAGAATAGATAAACAAAAGACTTTATCTAATATACCAGAGAAATATAAAAGTCTAGTAACACTGGTTGTTCAAGAACACGAGTATGAGGATATGAAAGCAAAGTATCCAGATATAAAAGTATGGCAACTACCTTCAGGAACAAAAGGCATTGCTAAGACTCGTAAAGAAATCGCATACCATTGGAAAGGTAAACGCATATGGGTAATGGATGATGACCTACAATTTGTTAAATTAGATGAACAACTAAAAGGGCATCCACCAACCTCAGAAGATTTTTATAATTGTTTAATTCAGATAGAGTCTTGGATGAACGACGGTTATATTCACGGTGGTTTACAAACACACAACACACCACCATCAGAAAAGGCATGGAACTTTAATACTCGTGTTTATACAAATGTATTTTATTCTGAAAGATTAGTTCCAGAAGATATTGACTGGGGTGAAGAATACGAATTGATGCCAGAGGATTTTTATGTCAACTTACAGTTACTTACAACTGGACATCAAAATGTCGTATTTCAACATTTCAGAGTAAGAACATCAGACACACAATCAAAAGGTGGTTGTGAGTCATTTAGAACATTAGAGAATCATAACAGAGGGCAAGAAATACTTGCTGCGAAGTTCCCAAGATTTGTAGAGGTTTATGAAAAAGAAGTTACCTCTGGTCCTTGGGAAGGTAAGAAAAAGAATGCTCTAAAGATACAATGGAAGAAGGCATATGAGTCGTCGCAATACAACACTCTTGAATCGTTTTTTTAAATGGTTCGAATATAGTGGTATCTGGATTACATTTACACTGAATCCTCTCCATTGGAGATTCTCATTTATTTTAGTTAAAAAAGATTCTTTAAGTGGTCGAGATTATATCGACGCAGATTTTTTATTCTTGAATATCAGAATCATCATCGACAACGGAGACTGGTAGACCAACCATTTTCTTTAGGTCTTTTCGAAAGTCTTCATAGTCTTTAAAGAAAACATAAGTTCCCCCTTGTTTGTCAGAGGTTCTTATTAAATGATAATCAAGTAGTATATCAACTTTATCCATTACAGTAAATTCAACTTACTCATATCGGCAACATATTTGTCCCAGTTATCATATCCAGCACTGTAATCGTGATAACCCATTCGACGATTCATATCATCGAGAACACTACCACGAATTCTTCGTTTCAAAGCATCCCTATTCAACTTCAAACCTAAATGACCATCTTTACCATAATAACTAGAAACAACATCAGTTTTGTGAACCAGTTTATCTAACATACCAAGTGTATAACCACCTAAGTCTTTAGAAGTAGCGGCATAACCATCACGCCAACCAGTATTATAAAGTAAGATGATATTATCACCATCATCAATAAGATAATCAGAATCTGATGCCCATAACAAATCATCGATGATTTTTGAGAGACTATTTGACCCTCTCATCTTCCATCGCATGACATCAGAGTATTTGTCATTATCAATATATCGTTTCATTTTTACTCCTTATCAATCAACTATACTTATAGTATACACTATTAAACGCATATGTCAATACTTTTTTCGAAAATAATAATAGTAAATTTTTATGATAATCATAAGAAAAAACAATGATTTCTGTGAAAATAACGCTTGACTTTTTCCAAATATATGATATACTATAAGTATAAAGATTGAGAGAGGTATTAAATATGTTTATGAATCCAGAGTTATTAAATGTTAGAGACGACTGTTTCGAATTGCTTGATGATGTTCGAGAAAGTGGTCTTGTCAATATGATGGAAGGTCCAAGACTTCTTCGAGAGAGTTTTGGTTTTGATAGGTTAGATGCTTGGGAGATGTTCAACGCTTGGGTTGAGACCAAGAATAACCCCACAACAAACGAGGGTAAATAGTTAAAATAATGCTTGACTTTCGTTTCAACTTCCTATATAATGTAAGTATAAAGATTGAGAGAGATATATTATGAACAAAGACCTACTTGCTAAATTACTTGCCACTGAAGACCTTACGGTCGTTCATGCTAACGCAAAGACCGCTTCGTTCAATGTTAAAGACCGAGTCTTGACATTACCGATGTGGAAAGAAATGACTGATGATACTTATGACCACTTGACTGGTCACGAGGTTGGTCATGCTTTATATACACCTGCTGATGGTTGGGCAGAGTGTGTTAAAAATAAATCTAAAGGTTTTACCTCTTTTGTCAATGTGACTGAAGATGCTCGAATCGAAAAACTAATTCAGAGAAAGTATCCAGGACTTCGTCGTCCTTTCATTGCTTCATATAAGAAGATGTTGAAAGACGGTATGTTCGGTGCTACTATCGACGAAATCAACGAAATGAAATTGATTGACCGTTTGAATGTTTACTTCAAAGCAGGTTCTACGGTCGGTATTGAGTTTGCTGATGAAGAACTTGTCTTCATTAAAGAAATGGAAAGTCTCGAAACTTTCGAAGATGCTGTTGCTCTTGCTGAGAAACTTTACACTAAAGCAAAAGAAGAGGCAGAGAACGAAGAACTCGAAACTGAGTTTGATGCGGTTTCTGGAGATTCAGACGGTGATGATGAGTTTGCCCTCAATGAAGAAGGTGGTTCTGAAAAGATTGAAGGTGAAGGTAGTGACTCTGGTGCGGGTGATGAAGAAGATGAAGACGGTGAGTATGAAGACATCGAAGGTTTAGATGGTTTCAACACTGGTGGTTCTGCCGAGTCTAAAGACCCTTCATCATTGACTGACAGTGCTTACTACGATGCTCTTGAGTCTGAGTTTGGTGACGAATCCAATAAAGAGATTAAAAATATTATGTTACACTCTTCTAAGAATGTTAAAGACTTAGTTGTTCCTTACAGAACAATTCTCGAAGACTTTGCTGAGTATTATATGAGTGACAAGGTTTACTACTATAGTCAAGATGTCTCTCTAGATGCTAGGTCTGAAAGACTTTACAGAGAGTTCCTAACCAATAACAAAAAGTCTATCAATTACCTTGTCAAAGAATTTGAAATGAAAAAGTCTGCTAAAGAGTATGCTCGTCGTTCTCTTTCAAAGACTGGTGTGATTGACTCGGTTAAAATGAACAACTACTTATTCGAAGATGATATTTTCAAAAAGACTACGATTGTTCCAGAAGGTAAGAATCACGGTATGATTATGTATCTCGACTGGTCTGGTTCAATGTGGGAATACATGAAAGACACAATGACTCAGTTGCTTAACCTTGTTCACTTCTGTCGACAAGTTAACATTCCTTTCCGTGTCTATGCCTTCACTGATGGTTACACACTTTCAGAAGGTGATGTCGGAAAGATGAATGCCAAAGGTCTTGGTTATGAATCTGTTGGTGTTAATGAGACTTACTTCCACGACAATTTCAGATACTTAGAGTTATTCTCTAATGAAATGAGTAAGAAAGAGTTTGTTGGTATGGCAAGATTTATGGCTACCTTCGGTCAGAACACCGACCACTCTCCTCGTAAATACAGATTGTATGCGACTCCGATGGACACTGCGATTATTGGTGCTTCTGGTCTGTTCAATGAGTTCCAAAAGAAATACAGAAGAGATTCGGTTTCTACAATCATTCTTACTGATGGTGTCTCCCACCCACTTAAAGTTAAAACTGAAAGATGGGCAGGTGATGTGACTGACTATGAATTTAGAAACAGTGGAGTTACTACTTTCATCAATGACCCAGTTACTAAGAAAAAAGAGAAACTTTCAACTTACGGTCGTAACGAAGTCTATACTGAAATGTTCTTAAGATTCTACAAAGAGAGAACTGGTTCAGATGTGATTGGTTTCAGAATCCTTCCCACTAAACAATTGAAGAGAGAGTTGCGTTACTTAAACCTCTACGATAATGAAGTCAATGAGATTCGTAAAGACCTTAGGAAAAATAACTATGTGTCGATTCCAACTGAAGGTTATGACAAATACTTTGGTTTGAATTCAACACCAACCTCAAACGGTTCATTCGAGGTTGCCAACGATGCCACTATTGCTCAGTTGAGAACTGCTTTCAAGAAAGCAAGTGGTCAAAGGGTTTCTACTCGTGCCCTACTAAACGAGTTCGTTAAGGTGGTTGCGTGAGTAACCACACTACAAACGAGGGTTTTATTCTGAAAAAACTCTTGACTATCCCCCAAGTTATGTTATAATATGTATATAAAGTTGATTGAAAGGAGAAATGCCTATGACAAAAAATGATAAGATTAAATTTCTAGAAGATGCTCGTGCTAAGTTTGGTACGACGGTGACTCGTAAAGACATCGTTGCGTTTGCCAAAAGCAGGGGTGAGAAGTCGGGGTTCTTTATTGATGACCCTGCCAACAAAATAAAACGAGGTCTGTTTAAGATTCCTGGAGTTGAGTTTGTTACTGGTGCTAAGACTGTTGTTTCAGAACCAGTTGCTGCTGCTGATACTGTTGCGATGGCAGTAAAGGTTGATGACTTCAATGTCGAGTCTGACGGTTTCAAAGAGAATCTGATTCCAGAGGTTGACCCTCTGTTCGTTCCATTCGGTAACTTTACTACTGTTAAAAAGATTCTAGATTCTAAGATATTCTATCCAGTGTTTGTGACTGGTATGTCTGGTAACGGTAAGACCTTCAGTATTGAACAAGCATGTGCCAAGTCTAAACGAGAAGTGATTCGAGTTAACTTGACTGCTGAAACAGATGAAGATGACTTAATCGGTGGTTTCCGTCTTGTCAACGGTGAGACCAAATTCTTCAAAGGTCCAGTTGTGAAAGCAATGGAGATGGGTGCGGTTCTTCTACTTGACGAGATTGACCTTGCCAACCCTGCCAAGATTATGTGTCTACAGTCAATCCTTGAGGGTAAAGGTTATTTCATTAAGAAGACTGGTGAGTTTATTACTCCTTCGAAAGGCTTCACTTGTGTTGCTACTGCCAACACTAAAGGTAAAGGTTCTGATGATGGTCGTTTTATCGGGACTAACATTTTGAACGAGGCATTCCTTGAGAGATTCCCAATCACGGTTGAGCAAGAATATCCTACTGTTGCTACTGAGAAAAAGATTCTGGGTCGTGTGTTTGATTCGTTAGACATCAAAGATACTGAGTTTGTCGGGAAACTTGTTGACTGGGCAGATATCATTCGTAAGACTTTCTACGATGGTGGTGTTGACGAAATCATTTCTACTCGTCGTCTAGTCCACATTGCCAAAGCGTTCTCAATCTTTGGTGACCGTATGAAAGCCATTAACCTTTGTATTAATCGTTTCGACGATGAAACTAAGACTTCTTTCTCTGACCTTTACACTAAGGTCGATGCTGATGTCCTTGATGATGGGTCTGAGGTTCCAGAGGGAGTGACACGAGTTACTGAAGAAGACGAAGTTAACTTCTAATTTAGTCGGTATAAATAAAGGGTCGGATAAATTGACATTCGACCCTTTTTTGTATATAATATTTTTAAATGATTTGAATCTGGAGAAATTGAATGAACATTGAAATCCCAATGAGCGAACTCAAAAAGAAAAAGATTATGGTGGCAACCCCAATGTATGGTGGTAACTGTCACGGTATGTATTGTAAATCGACAGCAGACCTTGCGAAACTTGGTCAAGCATATGGGATGGATATTAAGATGTTCTATCTGTTCAATGAGTCACTAATCACAAGAGCAAGAAACTATTGCGTAGATGAGTTTATGCGTTCTGATTATACTCACTTAATGTTTATCGATTCTGATATTGGTTTTGACCCTAATGATGTAATTACACTTGCTGCTTTAATGGACCACGAAGACCCTAAAGGTAAACATATTATGTGTGGACCATATCCAAAGAAAACAATTGCCTGGGAAAAGATTGTAGCAGCCGTTGATAAAGGTTTCGCAGATGATAATCCAAACAACTTAGAAAACTATGTCGGTGATTATGTATTTAATCCAGCAGGTGGTCAGACAAGAGTATCACTTGATGAACCAGTTAAAGTATTAGAAGGTGGAACTGGTTTTATGATGGTAACCAAACATGCGTTCAATAAGTTTGATGAAGCATATCCAGATTACAAATATAAACCAGACCATGTGCGAACTAAACACTTTGATGGGTCTCGTTATATTACAATGTATTTCCAAGCACTGATTGATGAAGAGTCGGAAAGATATCTATCAGAAGATTATATGTTCTGTCAGTGGATGAGAAATATTGGTGAGGATGTATGGTTGTGTCCTTGGATGAAACTAATGCATACTGGTTCTTACACCTTTGGTGGTTCTTTGGTTGACCTTGCTCAGATTGGTGCGACGGCAACCGCAGACCCAGATTTAATTAAAAATATGAAAAAATAATATATGAGTAAATTTAAATATAATGAAGATAAGTTGGTAAAAGAGTTGTATGACTATATTGCCGCAACTTATGGTGAACATTACTCGATGAATAACATTCAGTCTACTGAGTTTATAATCGACGCAGGTCATGGAGTTGGGTTTACAATCGGTAACCTTATAAAGTATGCTCAACGATATGGGAAGAAGGGAACTACAAATGATGCCCGCAAGGATTTGTTAAAGGTTCTACATTATGGTATAATGGCATTACATGTCCACGATACAATTAACAGTGAGGTAAATAATAATGAAGATTAGTGAAAAGACCACTGAAGTTTTAAAGAACTTCGCAACTATCAACCCAAGCATTGCTTTCAAACAAGGTAATGTTGTTAGAACTGTTTCTGAACAGAAGAACATTCTTGCTCAAGCAATTGTTCCAGAAACATTCCCAAGAGACTTTGCTGTCTATGAACTAAATCAGTTTTTGGGTTTAGGTTCTCTATTTGATGATGCTGAGTATGACTTTGGTGATTCTAATGTTACAGTAAGTGAAGGTTCTACTAAGTCGAGATATACTTACACAGACCCAAGCATGGTAACTACACCACCAGAGAAAAACATTGAACTACCTTCAACAGAAGTAAGTTTTGATGTGACTAAAGAACAGATGATTAAAGTTATGAATGCTGCTAATCAATTATCTCTTCCAGAGATTGTTGTAAGAGGTGATAATAACAAGGTTCGTCTAGTTGCTACTGATACTAAGAACCCTACATCAAATGAGTTTGCTATTGAGGTTGGTTCGACGACTGCTAAGTTTGACTTTGTATTCAAAGTAGAAAACTTCAAAATGATTAGTGGTAATTATCAAGTCGCAATCTCTGCGAAAGGTATTTCACATTTCAAAGGTGCGGTAGCACAGTATTGGATTGCTACTGAGTCTGGTTCAACTTACGAGGGTTAATGATGGCAAAGAAAGAAGAAGTAAAACAAGAAGAGGTTAAAAGTCCTATGCTTGATGTAAGTGACTTACTTACTGTTGTTAGAATTATTGATATCACTGCTAGTAAAGGATTATTTGAAGGTAAAGATATGGAAATAGTTGGTGGTGTTCGTAATAGACTAGAAGCATTCGCAAAAGCAAATTTACCTCAGGAGAAATAATGTTAGCAGAAGATAAACAAAAAATTATGAAAGTGGTTCAAGAGTGTTGTGATTCTCTTATCCGAATGGAATCAGAAAGAGAGTTTGTTAAAGAAGCAATCGTTGGACTACACGACAAGTATGACCTTGACAAGAAACATATTCGTAAAGTAATCAACATTTACTTTAAACAAAATATGGGTGAGGTTCGTAGTGAGAATACAGAGGTAGAATCTCTTTACGAAGAACTTGTCGGTTAAATTGACTTTTTACCTTATCCGTAGTAAAATATGGGTAAGGTTTTATATTATGGATAGATTATGAGTGAATTTTTATGGGTCGAAAAGTATCGACCAAAAACTGTATCTGATACGATACTTCCTCTTGAACTAAAGAGGACATTTCAAACATTCGTCAACAACGGTGACATTCCAAATCTACTACTAACTGGTTCGGCAGGTGTCGGTAAGACGACTATCGCAAAAGCAATGTTAGAAGAACTCGGTTGTGATTATATTACAATCAATGGTTCAGATGAAGGTAGATTAATCGACACACTCAGAACTAAGATTAAGAACTTTGCTTCGAGTATGTCTTTAAGTGGAGGTCGTAAATATGTCATACTTGATGAAGCAGATTATCTCAATGCTGAAACGGTTCAGCCAGCACTTCGAAACTTTATGGAAGAGTATAGTGCTAACTGTGGTTTTATTCTCACCTGCAATTTTGTTAATAAAATTATCTCTCCTCTTCATTCGAGGTGTTCGGTCGTTGAGTTTAAAATATCAAACAAAGAGAAACCAGAAATGGCAAAGGGTTTCTTCGACAGAGTCTTAAAAATACTTGGGCAAGAAAATGTAGAGTTTGATAAAAAGGTAGTTGCCGAAGTAATTAATAAACATTTCCCTGATAATCGTCGCATATTAAACGAATTACAGAGATACAGTGTAACTGGTAAAATCGATAGTGGTATATTAAATAACACCTCAGATACGAATTTTAAGACTCTCATCGATGCTCTGAAGGCGAAAGAATTCAGTGTAGTAAGAAAGTGGGTTGCTCAAAATATCGACGGTGATACAGCACCATTCTTTCGTAAACTATACGAATCAATCTACGAACATGCCAAACCAAACAGTATCCCTCAAGTGGTTGTGACTCTTGCTGATTATCAATACAAGTCAGCATTTGCTGCCGACCAAGAGATTAATACAATGGCATTGTTAACCGAGTTAATGGTCGACACAGAATGGAAGTAGTATACGACTTCGAAACTTTAGGTCAATCTCCAGAAACTGTTTGTGCTGTAAACATAGCAGGTATTGAGTTTGATGAAACTCGTTTCGAAAATAATCCATATGAATATCAAGAACTAATTGATATGGCAAAGTTTATGAAATTTGATGTCCAGGAACAAGTGGAGAAATACGGTCGTAAAGTAGAAAAGGGTGGACTTGAATGGTGGAAGAAACAAGACCCAGAAGTCCAGAAACAAATTCAACCGTCTTCGTCTGATGTGTCAATTGACAAACTGCCAGACTTTATGTATAATGACTTGAATATAATGAGTGCTAAAAGAGTCTGGACAAGAGGTAATACTTTTGACCCAGTGCTTGCTCGTTCTATATTTAAAGACTTAGGTCAATTTGATGTGGGTAACTGGTGGGCAATCAGAGATACGAGGTCATTCATTGAAGGGTTTACATACGGAACTAAAATCTTTCATGCGTTTGTCCCAGAACATCTAAAAAAAGATTTTGTTGGTCACGACCCTATACACGATGTTGCGATGGATGTTTATCGTATGCAGTATTTGATAAGGACAACATATGGCGAAGACTAACCCATTCGATTATTTAAATTCTATCAACGGTCATAAATCAGATTTGATGTCTGGAACAGACAATGATAGACTCGCAGAAAAATCATATTCACCTTTCTTAACTAATCGTGCTTTGTCGTATCACAACGATACGGTTGCTGCTGCGAACATAATGAATACCAACCACCACTTAGATAACAAACTACAGTATCACTTTTTACTAAATATAGTAAGACCAAAAAAGAGATATGCTAAATGGTCAAAGAAAGAAACAAGTGGTGATGTGGAAATTATAAAACAATATTATGGTTACAATGATATCAAAGCAAGACAAGCACTCACCATTCTAACTGCTCAACAATTAGATATTATTAGAAAGAAATTAGAGAAAGGTGGTAAAGAATGATTGATACAATGATTGAAGTCAAATTGGTGAATGAAGACGACTTCTTAAAGATTAGAGAAACTCTCACACGCATTGGTGTATCCTCGCAGAAAAGTAAGACGATATATCAGTCGTGTCATATTTTACATAAACAACAAAAGTATTACATTACTCATTTCAAAGAACTGTTTGCCTTAGATGGTAAACCGAATAACTTTGGTGCTGAAGATATGGCAAGAAGAAATACAATCGCAAATCTATTAGCAGAATGGGGTCTTGTAACACTCGTCAAACCAGAAATGAGTGCTGAACCAGTAGCACCATTATCACAAATAAAGATACTTCCATACAAAGAAAAAAGAGAATGGAACCTCGAACCTAAGTATAATTTAGGTAAAAGTTTCTAATTTTCGTCGTTTTAGAAGATTTCAAATCATTAAATATACTGAAAAGTCCGAGAAGACTTTAAACTAATTTGTTTAACAATAGGAGAAAAAATATGTTAGACCAAATCAAAGGATGGATGAAAGAAGCAACTGAAATTGGTGTTGCTCTAATAGCACTAACTATTGTGCTACAAGTAATCTTTGGTGGCACAGTTCCATTTATCGGTGGAGATGTAATTGGAACAATCACTGGCATAGTGGCTCAATTGGGTGGACAAGGTCTAGTTGGATTAGTTGCTGCTGCTATCCTATATAAGATTCTTACTAAGTAAAATCTTCTATAAATAAAAGAGGTTGGGGTGTCCTCTAAACACCCTCCAAATTTTTTATTATGATTATACAAAAAAACATTTTAAGTAATTTAGAATTAGAGTTGATAGAAAAACAACTCGACTCTTTACCATTTTACTTAACAAATGATACTGTTGGTAATTATCAAACCCCTTGGATGGGACATAACATAATATCTAGATATGACATTGAAAAGGAAGAACCTAAAATATTAAGTCCTACATACGATTTCTTTTATGGTGTTGTAAAAAGATTTGCTGATACCAATAATATCAAAGTGAATAAAATTTGTAGAATGTGCTTAAACCTATCGTTCTCAAATTCAACCAATCAATTTTTTGCTGCCCCTCATACAGACCACGAGTTTCCTCACAATAATTTAATTTTATATTTAACCGATTCTTCTGGAAACACAGTTTTGTTTGATGACCAAGAAAATATTATCCATGAAGAAGAACCAGAAAAAGGTAAAATGATAATGTTTGATGGTTCGATTAAACATACAATGAGACCGTGTAAAGGTGACGAAAAAAGACTTATTCTCGTTACAACTTTTATTTGAAATAATTTGACATTTTGTATAAATAGAGTTATAATGAATTTAACAGATTTGACCAAGTTGGTCGAATATGAGAGAGATGCCCGATAGGGGTCTCGTTTTTTAACTTGCTTAATATAAGGAGTAATGAAATGACAAGTATAACATTTCCAAGAGACCTATTCTTAGGTTTTGACAATCTATTTGATACTGTATTACAGTTTAATGATAACCAACAAACAAGACAAACATATCCACCATATAATGTAATTAAGAAAGGTGATAGTCATTATCTTATTGAAATCGCAGTTGCTGGATTCAAGTCAGATGACATTAACCTAACACTTGAGAAAGGTATTTTGACTGTTGAAGGTAAGAAAGAAACTGATGATACAAATGACTATGTTCGTAAAGGTATTTCAGATAGAAACTTCACAAGAACTTTCACTCTTGCTGAGACAATTAAAGTAGTCGGTGCTGATGTAGTTGACGGAATGCTTTTAATTGGTTTAGAGAATGTAGTTCCAGAAGAAGATAAACCTCAGACAATTAATCTAGGAGAGTTTAACAAATCGTTAAAACAAAAACTACTAGGTTAGTAAGTTTAAAACACATTATAGGAACTATTGAAGGCAACAAGAAAAAGGACATTAGTCAAGACATTAATATACAGATGTTGGGTCATACTTTCAACTTATGTTATGTTATTGATTACTGGACAAGATTATACAACAGCAATAATACCTGCTATCGTTATAAATCTTGTTTGGACTACAAGTTATTATTTGTATGACAGACTTTGGTTGCGTATCAAATGGGGACTTGAAGATTAGTGTGTTTATGAATAGGGGTAGTGTGATGCTACCCCACTTTTAATTATGGAGAGATTATGAAGAATCTACAAAAGATGACCAAAGGTCAACTCAAAACATTCGCAGCAAAACAAGGTGTCGAACTCGATATGAATGACACTAAGAAAGTGATGATTGCGAATTTCAACAAAGCAAAGAAGAAGGGTTTGACTACTACTGTCAAAGGACAACCTAAAACTAATAAAGTTACTCAACCAGTTGCTAAGAAATCATTCTGGAAAACTCTTAAGGAGTTTTGGGGTCTATGAAGGTAATAAGATTAATAAGACTTACCAGTGGTGAAGAGATTATTGGTAAAGTCGATGAAGACTATAATGCTAATGAAGACACGAGGGTGGACAACCCAGTGATGATTGTTCCACTAGCAGAAGGTAAACTTACTTTCATGCCTTACATAGGTTATGCTGACTTAGACCATATTGTTTGTAAAGAGAAACACATTATGTTCATCGTTAATCCTGGACCGAATATGGAAGACTCTTACAATCAGATGACTGGTAGCATTGCTACTCCTCAACAAAAGATAATCACATAGATTGACTTTTGAGAGTATTTACTATATAATGGTGTTATGAAATTTTACACCAACTTCTACCGTAAAGGTAACTATGTCTATGTTCGTGGTTACAATGAGGGAAAGAGATTTGATGACAAACTCTGGTATAAACCAACCCTCTATGTTTCTACGAACAAAGATTTAGACTACAAAAACATTCACGGCAAACCAGTAGAACCAGTCAAACAAGACTCGATGTCTGCTGCTCGTCAATTCTATAAGAAGTATGAAGATGTAGACAACTTCGAAATTTACGGTACGAATCTCTATGAGTATGCTTGTGTCAATGAACACTATGATACCTCATACGACCCAGAACAAATTAAGATACTGAACTTCGATATCGAGGTTGAGTTTAAAGATGGTTTTCCAGTCCCAGACAAAGCAGAGAACGAAGTCACAGCAATCACTGCTTCTTACTTAGGTAAGTATTACACTTTCGGTTGTCAAGACTACACTGCTAAACAAGATGATGTAATCTATATAAGTGTCACGACGAAGCACACTTACTCAAACGATTCTTACAGTTTTGGCAATCTGCTGATGCTGACATTATCACTGGTTGGAACATACGATTCTTTGATATACCTTATATGGTCAATCGTATCACAAAAGTATTGGGTGAGACCGAAGCAAAAAGAATGTCTCCCTCTCGTTCAATTGATTCGAGAACACAGATTGTATTCAACAGAGAACAACAAGAATATCTTCTACAAGGTATTACTATCCTAGACTATCTCGAAGTCTACAAGAAGTTTACTTACTCACAACAAGAATCCTATAGACTTGACCACATCGGTTTCGTTGAACTAGGTGAGAGAAAACTCGACTACTCTGAAGTAGACAGTCTACAAGACTTATACGAAACTAATTATGAGAAGTTTATCGACTACAATATTAAAGATGTTCGACTCGTAGATGCGATTGAAGATAAAATGAAACTAATTGAGATGCTTCTCGCAATCGCATATGATGCTAAAGTAAATTATAAAGACACCTACACTCAAGTAAGAATGTGGGATGTTCTCATTCATAACTGGTTACTCGATTCTAACATCGTAGTTCCACCTAAGAAAGACTCGATTAAAAACTCTCAGTATGAGGGTGCTTATGTTAAACCACCACAAGTCGGTTTACACGAATGGGTTGTTTCGTTTGACCTTGCGTCTCTCTACCCTCACTTGATTATGCAATACAATATCTCTCCAGATACTATTATGGAAGGTCATCGTAAAGATGTAACTGTTGATAAGTTGCTTTCAGAAGATTTCAGTAGACCAGATGTCTTTGATTGTATGGCAGGTAATGGTCAAATCTTTCGTAAAGACAAACAAGGTTTCCTTCCACAGATGATGCAGAGAATGTATGATGACCGTGTCATTGCGAAGAAGAATATGTTAGAGTCACAAACCAAACTCGAAGAAGCAAAAGCACTTGGTATTGACACTAAACAAATAGAGAAAGATATCTCTAAGTATAAGAATCTACAACTTGCTAAGAAGGTTCAGTTGAACTCAGCATACGGTGCGATTGGTAATCAATACTTCCGTTTCTTCGATGTTCGGCAAGCAGAAGCAATCACCCTCTCTGGTCAGTTGTCGATTAGATGGATTGAGAAGAAACTCAATCTATATTTGAATGAACTACTAAGGACTATAAACCGTGACTATATTATTGCTATTGATACTGACTCTGTCTATGTTAATATGGGTAGACTTGTTGATAAGTTTTCTCCGAAGAATCCCGTCGACTTCCTTGATAAGGTTGCTAAACAAAAAATCGAACCATACATCAACAAGTCTTATAAAGAACTAGCAGATATGATGAATGCCTATGAACAGAAGATGTTCATGGATAGAGAGGTAATCGCAGACAAAGGTATATGGACTGCTAAGAAAAGATATGTTCTCAATGTGTATGACAACGAAGGTGTTCGATACACAGAACCAAAACTCAAAGTGATGGGTCTTGAAACAGTCAAGTCATCAACCCCACAAGTCGTAAGAACTGCTCTCGAAAAAGCATTGAAGTTGATACTGACTACTGACGAAGAAACCGTTCAGAAATTCATCAAAGATTTCAAAGAAGAATTTAAGACACTCCCTTTCGAAGATGTTGCGTTTCCTCGAAGTGTGAGTGAACTAAAGAAGTGGGAAGTTAAGACAGAATCATTTGCTGTCGCAAGTGGCACACCAATCCATGTTCGTGGTGCGATACTTCATAACTATCTACTGAAGGTTCATAACATCAAACGAATTGAACCAATTAAAGAGGGTG
>Ga0255777_10001966_pt1 | contig 18819 bp, 20 predicted proteins | sample 101ome_15_FD_179975 | JGI IMG/M metagenome (GOLD analysis project Ga0255777, IMG submission 179975) | Coastal salt marsh microbial communities from the Groves Creek Marsh, Skidaway Island, Georgia - 101402AT metaG (version 2) | ecosystem: Environmental > Aquatic > Marine > Intertidal zone >... | reverse complement strand
TAAAAAATAACCCTAAGTCAGCCTCGGGAATTCCCACAAAAGTTTGTCTTTCAGTATGCATCACCTTAGTTGATGGAGGCAGCGGTTCTTCTTCACATAAAAAATATCCATAATGCTCCCCCCACACGTAACGAATAATAGGGGATGTTGCTTCCACCATCATGTAAACATATTTTTGCTCATTTTTAAGAAAAGACTCCATTCCTGGGACCGGCTGGTGAATAGCAGCAAAAGTTAAACCAATTTTTTCTTTGGGAACCCAGACAGAAGGAAAAGAGACATGAAGAGCAATTAATTTATTAGTTCGATGAAAAACAGCTAGATCTTCTTGGATGGCAAAACCTAATTCTTGAAAGTTGTTGAAGGATATCGGCTTTAAAGGATACTCCCGAGAAAGGATAGATTGAATTTTTTCACAAATAATCTGATCGTGATCGGGTGTGTACATATCATCAAAAAAAATATTTTCTTTTGCTTTTCTTTTTAAATCTAAATAACGATTTTCTTCTTCATCAAATTCTATAATTGGCAAATCGCCAATTTTTTTTATTCCGGGAGCAACGGTATAAATGGGCCCATAAGACTGCCAATCAATCATTTTGTAACTAAGATTATTATTCCTATTATTAAGATAGCAATAATTATTAACTTTTTAAATAAAACCTCAGAAATTTTTCGATGGACTAAATATCCTAACCAAACACTGACCATCACCATGAAGGCTATAGGATAATATTCAGATACAATTTCTATATAACTCCCACCGAGTAAAATATAAAAAACTACGCGAAGACTGTTGATGATAAAAAAGTAACCTGCCATTGTAGATCGCAACTCTTGTTTTGATGAAAAATGATCTTTATAGCCCATTAGCACAAAAGGACCACCAATTGTATACACCCCTTGGATAAAACCTCCCAAGACCACCAAAGCTTTCTTTAAGGTTTCTGGAATTAAAATATTTGGAAAAAATAAGTTAAAACAAGCATAAATAATCAAAATTAATGCAAAAAATTTAATAAGCCACTCAGACGTCATCGAAGAGATTAGAAGTGTTCCTATGAGGGCCCCCGGAATAGTAAAAGCCAAAATCTTTAATAAATGATGCCAAGATAAATATTTATAAGACTGAATTAATACTGCTAATCCAGATGAAAGGCCAACAATCATGGCTAATTTTAGTAATGAATTAAAATCGTAAAAAAGACCACTTAGCCCAAGAAATATAATTGTTCCTCCAAAACCAAAAATACTCTCAATACCGTAGGCGATACATGCAATGGTAGCGATTATAGGAAAACTTGGCATAGTGAATAAATCTCGAATTAATTTAGAATGTTTTATGTTAAAAGTAATCTATGTATTTCAAATCACTTTTTATTCTGATTTGTATTTTCGTTTTTAAATTAAATACCCTCATCGCTTTAACCCAAGATTTATCATTGACGATTTTGGTTCGATCTCCCGTTACGATGGAGTATGTTTTAGCAAAAAGTGTCTGTAAATTACTTGATCGTGAATTAAGAATTTCTCATAGTTTTGGTGGTTCCAATACTCTTGATTGTTTCACGCGCTTAGACTCAAGTGCCGATGAAATTATCAAGAAGATTGAACAAAACCAATTTCAATATGCTATCATCAAAAAATCTGAATTGGCTAATCGACCATCAAATCTCGCTATCAGATCTATTTTATATTTTCCTGCTGATGAAGATTATGTCTTTATCACTAATCAAAATGTTGACCCCTCTGTTATCAAAGATATCAATTATGGCATCCTGAACCACCTACTTGAGTTTCGATATTTACACGATGCCTTTTATGGTTTTGATGAAGAAAGTTTAATTGTAAAGCAAGATATCCCAATGCACATGGGAACCTTGAGATTTAGTGATGAATGGAAGTCTGATAAAAAGAGAAGATTTATAGAGGTAGACTAATCTTTGTAAAACCTTCTGTTACCACGTAAATAAAAAACAAAGCAAAAAAGATAGATCCTATGAAAACACGCATAGGTAAAAATCTACCTAATAGATTTTAAGAGTAAAGTCTATAAACTGTGCAAAATTGTCATGAGCGAATTTCTCTTTGGATTTACTACTGGCTTGAGCTTCATCCTAGCTATAGGTGCTCAAAACTTGTTTGTTATTGAACAAGGTATCAAGAAAAATCATATTTTTCTAATCACCACTATATGCGCTTTTAGTGATTTTTTATTAATTTTTCTGGGCATATTTATTTTTTATTCAATCCAGTCAATGATGACTAAAACAGTAACTTTATTTTTCAATTTAGCACTGATCGTTTTTTTAGCCCATTTTATATGGGGAAAAATCAAATCATTTCACACACCACTTGAGGTAAGTACTTCAAATGAAGCTACATCAAAATCATCTATCATAGCTCAAACACTAGGATTTACTTTTTTGAACCCGCATGTTTATTCAGATACGGTATTTATTTTAGGCAATCTCTCTAAATCTTTTATATCTTTGGATCAAAAGATTCTATTTGGTTTAGGAGCCACTTTAGCATCTTTCTTATTTTTCTATTTTATTGGATATACGGGCTATTTCTTAAGGAGATATTTTCTAAATAAAAAAATTTGGAATATAACTAACTCCATAATTATTATTTACCTCATTGGCTTAGTTATCTTCCTGGTATTTTCAGAGCTTTTTTAAAACCATCTAAACATACCAATGATACCCGCACTAGCATAAAAGAATTGTAAAAATAATATCCCTTTATGTTTGCCCAAATAGGCCCATGCACCTATCGCTATGGCAGAAATTAACAGCAAGGTAAAACCGATAAATTCAGCCCCTATATTGAAAGCAACAAGAAGTGAATAGACAATAGCTGTTATAACTCCAAACCACTCTAATGATTTTTGTAAATTCATAAGGTAAATGTAATGAATAAAAAAAACTTATCTAATGGTATTTAACTAGCGCATACTCCTTGTGCAAACATAGCAATACTTATTTTATTTATTTTTTATAAATTCTTTTAGGAGAAGAGTGGAAATAACAAATTTTATTACTCTATACATAAGATTCTCAGCTATTCCCTCCTAAAAATAACTGACCACTCTTCTCCTTTATTAATAAGATGAGCAATTTTACAACTCTATATCCGGCTTTATTGTTCCCAGCTATTCCTTTGATGATGATTTCATTTGGAAACCGATATACGTCTCTTGCCTCTTTAATTAGAAAAATTCATGATTTAATTGTTTTAAATAAACATTCTAAAAAAACAGCAGGCCATTATTTTGATCAAATTACAATACTCACTAAGCGATTAAAGTTAGTTCGTGCTATCCAAACTTTATCAGGATTAAGTTTTCTGAGTAATTTATTCAGTATTTTTGCAAGTTATCTTGAAGAGTATCAATTAGCACTAAATTGTTTTGGGTTAGGTGTATTGATATTTTCGATTGCTATATTGATGTTTATTTATGAAATTCAATTATCTACAAGAGCATTAAGCAAACATTTAGAAGATTTAAAAGATTTGACTTAAATCTGGTTTTCTACCTTATATTCTCTATTTTATTAATTACTGATGAATAGATTTTCCCTTTTATTTTTTACTTTTTTTTTATCTGGCTGTGCCGGAACTTATAATTTTGCATGGTTTTCTATAAATCCTTTTCACCCACAAGGATCATCAAACATTGAATTTCTGATCGGAGGTCTTTGGACAACAATATGGATATCATTGGTCAGTTTAATTTTAGCAGCTTTAGTAGGACTTTTGGTAACTCTACCAAGCTTTAGTTCTAAAAAATCTGTTCGAACAATTAATTTAGTGTATGTAGAAATTTTTAGAGCCATACCGGTATTGGTTCTATTGCTTTGGATTTATTATGGTTTGCCATCTATATTTGGGGGAAGCTTATCTTTTAATCCCTTTGTAGCGGGAGTTATCACGTTAGTTTTACATGAGTCAGCATTCATTTCTGAAATTTATCGCTCAGGTATTCAGGCGATTAAAAAAGGTCAGATTGAAGCTGCGCGATCTTTAGGCCTTAAACCTAGTTTGGTTTTTTTAAAAGTGACTTTACCGCAAGCAATTAGAATTATCACACCCGCCCTTATGAATCAGGGTATCTATATTTTAAAAATGAGTTCACTTATATCAGTCATAGGATTAGGAGATCTTACAAGAAGAGCTAATGAATTGATTGTTACCACGTACCGACCTTTAGAAATTTACTCATTCTTAGTTTTAGAATATTTAGCCTTAATCTTAATAGCTTCTTTTTTTGTTCGTAAATTAGAAAAGAAATTTGAAATTAAGTAACAGGATTAGTCTTCACTGCTAATCCTTCTTTTTTAATCAAATATCGCATGTGGAAGAAAATTAAGAAAGCAGCAATAATATTACTACAAAGAATGGCCCACCAAATACCATTCAAACCAAGTCCTAAAGTTTGTGAAAAAAAGTAAAAAGTAAAAGGAGGAATAATCGCTAATCTTAAGAGTGTATAAAAGGCGTTAATCGTAGGTTTTTTCATGCCCGATAAAACTGAACCACTTTGATGTATTACTTGATAGACAAAGGTAAGAAAAGCGGCCATGAATAAATAGCCTCCTGCAATTTGTATTACTTCAGTATCTCGAGTAAATAAAAAAGCCATTTGCTCGCCTGCTAAAAAAAGAATAGCTGACCCAAAGACCATTAAAAATAAAGCTAATTTAAGGGAAGTAACGAAAGCCTCATAAATTCTTTCAAAATTTTTGGCACCATAGTTTTGACCCGTCATACTGAGCATGGCTGTATTAAGTCCGATGGCAGGTAAGAGGATAATTTGCTCTATTCGTAAAGCAATTCCATACCCTGCACTAGCATTCGCACCATAACCGGTGACATACTTTTGAATAATAAAAAAACCTATTCCAATCAGTAACATGTTCATACTAGCAGGAAAGGCTTGTTTGAATATATCAAACACCATTTTCGTTTGTAGTTTACAATAACTAAATTTAAATTTTTGAGATAGTGGGCTCTTCAGTACAAAATATCCTAGATAGACAACATTAAATATTTGACAAAGAATGGTAGCGATTGCGATACCCATTGTGCCTAAAGCAGGAAAGGGACCTATACCCAAAGAGAGAATAGGATTGAATGCTAAATTGATAAAAAAACCAATGATAAGAGCATTTCTATTTTTTTTAGTATCACCTTGAGCATACAAAAAAGAATTAATGACATTGGCAAAAATAAAAAAAGGAGCACCATAAGCTAGTGTCTGCATATAGCGAAGACCATTTTCTAAAAAAAGATCACTGGCTCCAAAAAATATAAAAATAGGCTCTGAAACTTTATAAGTAATATATCCAATTACAAAAGATAGTAACAAAGAGATGGTGAGAGATTGGATATATATGTAAATGGCATCTTCTTCTTTTTTGGCCCCTAATAAATTTGAAACTAAAGCGGTCGCTCCTTGGCCAAAACCAACAGCAAAAGCAAGAAGAATGAAATAAACGGGAAAAGAAATCGCAAGTCCTGCCAATGCTTCGGTGCTAATAAGACCGGCGTAAAATGTATCAACGACATTATAAAGTGTATAAAAAAGCATTCCGATACCAGCTGGCACGGCCATGCTAATCAATTGTTTTTGAATATTGCCTTGGGTGAGATCCATGAAATTAAAAAGGTTTCACTACTACTAGTATTACAATTAAGACCAGAAGGATAGTGGGAACCTCATTAATTATTCTTAAATACTTGGATGTATAATCTCGATAATTATGTTCTAAGTTTTTTCTAATTTTGGCTAAATACATATGAAAAGCAGATAAAATACCCACCAAGACTAGCTTTAAAGCTAGCCACCATGCAAATCCCACGTAGTGAATAAGAGCTAAGCCAAAAATCCAAGTCAAGATCATGGCAGGATTCATGATAATTCGAAGAAGTTTGTATTCCATTTTTTGAAAAATCTCATTCATTTCTCTATTGGTATTATTTTCAACATGGTAAACAAATAATCTTGGTAGATAAAAGAGACCAGCAAACCAGGAAACAAAAGAAATAATATGTAGTACTTTTAAAGTTTCATACATTGACTAACTCCACTTTGCCTCTGGGGGCATGGACATAAGTATGGCATCAATATTACCGCCTGTTTTTAAACCAAATAAAGTTCCTCGATCATACAATAAATTAAATTCGACATAGCGAGATCTTTTTTGAGATAGAGCTCTTAAATCATCCTCGTTATAATCAAGATCTTTCTTTCGATTGACGTTATCAATAATGAAATTAATAAAATACTGACCAATATCTTTGATAAAAAATAAATCTTTTTCAAAATTATTACTGATGTAATCAAAAAAAACTCCCCCAATTCCTCTTGGTTCTTTTCGATGTTTTAAATAAAAGTATTCATCACATTGTTGTTTAAATTGTTCGTAATATTCTTGGCCATGAGGATTACATGTTCTTTTTAAACCTTCATGAAAATTTTTAGTTTCTTTCTCTTCTGGAATAGCAGGGGTTAAATCACATCCTCCTCCAAACCATTGTTTTCCTTTTGTGGTAATATAGCGAGTGTTAAAATGAGCAGCGGCAATTTTAGGATTTTTCATGTGCGCCACGACGGAAATGCCACTTGCCCAAAAACTAGGATCCTCCTCAGTTCCAGGCATTTTGCCCCTAAATTCTTCACTAAATTCTCCATGAACTGTAGAAATATTGACGCCAACTTTTTCAAAAACTTCACCCTTTAAAATAGACATTAAACCACCCCCACCACCAGGTCTTTGCCATTCCTTTTCTTGAAAAGTAGCACCATCCACTTTTTGGATAGCGCCAACCATTTGGTTGCGTAGCTCTCTAAACCATTTTTCAGCTTGTTGTTGTTGATTTTGTATTTGTTCGCTCATACCCATCCATGTAATTCGTTTTCTAACAACGAAGTCAGGAGGAGTATATGATCTTCTCGATCATTAAGACAGGGGATATATCCAAATTTTTTCCCACCATTTTCCATAAAAATTTCTCGATTTTCCTCATTGAGTTCTTCAATAGTCTCTAAACAGTCTGAGGAAAATGCAGGGCTAATAACATGGATGTCATCAGTTCCTTCTTTGGCTAAACTTTCAATTGTCTTATCAGTATAGGGTTGGAGCCATTCGGCAGGTCCAAATCTAGATTGGAAAGTTGTCATATAACTACCTTCCGGTAAATTCATTGACTCCGCAACGAGTCTTGTTGTTTTTCTACAGAAGCAGTGATACGGATCTCCTTTATCTAAATATTTTTTTGGAATGCCATGATAGCTAAAAAGTAGTTTTTTGGGTTTATCGTTTTTAGTCCAAAATTCTTCAATGCTATTTTTTAAAGCTTGAATATAGAGAGGCTGGTCATAATAACTTCCAATAAATCTCAATGAAGGAACCCAACGCCATTGTTGCAATTCCAAAGCTACAGCATCAAACGTAGAACCAGTTGTAGCAGCGCAATATTGGGGATATAGAGGCAAGACAATAATACGATCACAATTTTGATTTCTTAAATTATTCAAACCCTCTGCAATACTCGGATTGCCATATCTCATACCGATATCAAAAATTAAATTGGGATATTTTTTTTCTAATTGCTCTTTAATTAGATTTTTTTGTTTTTGAGTGTACAGCAATAAAGGCGATCCATCATCAGTCCAAACGGATTGATAAGCTTTCGCAGATTTTGCAGGTCGGGTACGAAGAACAATTCCATTTAAAATAAACCACCAAATGGCTTTGGGGGTTTCAATCACTCTGCCATCACTCAGAAATTGGCGTAGATATGTCCTCAGTGATGGTGGAGTTGGTTCATCTGGCGTTCCTAAATTAGTTAGGAGGATACCCGTTTTCAGACCAGATCCATGAATGTAAAGCTCATTGCCTTTGAAGTTTGCCATTGAAAAAAAGTACGTTTTTTAGGCTAATTTAGTTCTAATTTGGTCGATAAAAAGGTGAATATTAGTCTCAGGTGTGATCTTTTGTACTCCATGATCTAAACTTGCAATCCACCCAGCTCTTTGACTGACATCATACGATTTGCACAAGTCGATGTATTCCCCCAGAGCGGAGAGAAAATCAGATTTTTCTGGAATAGTTAATAGATCATTAGAAAAGTTTCCTTGAAGGGACATGTGGGTTTGGGAAAGCTCTTGGAAAATATTGTGCTGAGTTCCTAGAACGGTTAATTGCAAACTTGATATTTGTTTTAGAAGCTCAAACTTATTAGGAGATATATTTTTTGTAAAATAACCTATCTGGTTGGGGTATTGATCGGCTATATGTTTGATAAAAGGAAGACAAAATTCTTGGAATTCTTGATCAGTCAATTGATTAGCCTCTGTATCAAAAATCATCAATAAGTCGATGTCATTTTGAAATTGAATAGCAATATTCTTTTCAATGAGTTTCTGTAAAACAGGAAGAGCTTGTTCAAATAAATTATCTGCAATGGGATTATTGCGAATAGCAAAATGATAAAGGGTAATAGGACCTCCGGTAAAACCAATCAGCGATTTGTTTCGGGGAAGAGAAGAGCGAATATTTTGAAGTGCTTGATGTTGGAATTGAATATATTCTTCAAAGGCAGAAATTTGCATATTATCTAACATAGAATTGGTCAAATTTTTTTCAAAGACTGGGCCAGGACTAAATGATAATTCCATCCCTAAAAAATCTAGCGGAAAGAGAATATCGCTAAATAAAATTGCTGCATCAAAATCAAACTCTTGAATAGGACCTAGTGTGACCTCACAAGCAAGATCAGGCTCACGACAGAGTTGTTCAAAAGTATATTTTTGTTTGAGTTGTTGATAATGACTGTGATAACGACCAGCTTGGCGCATCATCCATATAGGGGGGACGGCCTGTTCTTTTCTCTGTAAAGCATTATGGAAAGATTGATTATAAATAGGAGACAATATCTCTTGCTCCGTATGTGATGATGTAATCTGCTTTTGCTCGAGTAAATACGTGCAGTGACTCCATTAACAAATCAGGATATTTCCCCAGCCCTTGAGAGTCTAATAATTGCAAACTAGCAAATTCACCACTGACTTGATAAGCCCCTGTAGGAAGAAGGGTCTCGGCTTTAATATCTTGAATTAAATCAATAGAGGTCATTCCTGGTTTGACCATTAAATAATTAGCTCCTTGAGCTGCATTGATAATTGAGCTTTGAATAGCCTTTGTGCGATCACTAACAGGGAGTTGGTAAGAAGAACGATCGTACCCTTTGGGAGTAGAATTAGCTGCTTCTCGGAAAGGACCGTAAAATCCACTTTTAAACTTAGTTGAGTAGCTCATAATCTGAGCAGAATTAAATTCATTCTCGCTAAATACTTTTCGTAAGTATTGAGTGGTATCTTTCATCATATCGCTTGGAGCTATGATATCAGCACCTGCTTCCAAATATGTATTAGCAGCCAGACCTAAAGCATAATGTGTTTGAGGTAAATTAATTTTTTTATTGTGAGAGATGCCACAATGTCCATCAGGGGTAATAGAACATAGGCAAGTATCAATTAACAAAGTTAGATCTTTTTTAAAATGATTTTTTAGGGAACGAATAACTTCATAATGAAAACTAAAATCCTCTGGGAGTTTTTGTTTTTCTTTGGGGACTATAAATAAAAGAAAATTTCGAATTCCCTTTTTTAAATCTTTTTCTACAGATCGAAGAATGGTGTTTTGAGACCAGCTATAGTTTTCTCCTAAGCCCTTAATTCTTTTTGGAGATTTAAGCCTCTGATCCACAAACATTGGTTGAATTAGAATTTGTTTGGAGAGTTTATTTGTTTTTCTAATTGGAAAATAAGTTTTCATTTAAGTTCATATTTCTTAAAATCTTCGTAGCTAAGATATACATTTAATTGTTCTTTAGGAATAATTTTAGAAATTTCTTGATAAGTATTACCTGGCCCACAAGCATTCTTTTTATTTAAGATATCAGGGCGAAGTTGAATAGCTAATTTAAAAGCTGAATAACTCATCCAATAAAAGCTCTCCGCAAGAAAAAGATTATCAATCGTCTGTTCATTTAATGAAGGAACTAATTGATAATGGGCAAGAGGTTGGAAGGTCGAAGATATCTTATTTTTTTCATAAGTTAGTTTAAGGGGTTTTAATTTGGATTGGATATAATAGCTTTCAATAGGTCGATATTTTTCTCCAAAACCATCAAAGCTATAGTTGATTTTAACTCCAGTTTGATTGAATTTTCTCCAACTAGTCACCCCAGCAGTTCCCAAAAATCGAGCTTTGGAAATCTTAGATTTAGGCAAATATTCTGTTCTTGTTGCAAGAATATGTTTATCAGAGAGATCTTTTTTGAGGGGGAAGGGTTCCCGATTAAACATTTTGTATGTTTTTAGATTAGCGGGAAAAATATGTTTTACTTTTTTCGTTTTAGATTTTGATAAGTATTTTCGGTCATGAAAATATTTTTTAGTATATTCGTCTTTTCCTCGAGCAAAAAGAATTTGTTGATCTAAAAAATTCTCAACTGTAACGCCAATATCTAGCGCGCATCCTCCACCCCATCTTGATAAAAATTTTCTTTCTAACTGAGCTTGATGATAAGCATGAGGATCATTGATTGACTCTAAAATAGTATCTAATTTTTTATTTTTAGCCGAGTACTCAATAGCAATACATCCTTGTGCTGCGGCTGCTGGAAAATTGGATAAAGGTAAAATGATATACTCAAATTGATTAAAGTATTTTTTAAAATTTTGAAATTCTTGATTATTAATTTTCTGACCATACTGAAAAACACGATCAATTGCTGCCTTTGCCATAAAAACCCCATCATGTTTGGTTGACAGAATTATTTTTTCTAATCGAGTGGTAATATTTCCACGAATGCTATTCGATTTAAATTTTTTATTTGGCAAAAAATCACCCAAATGGCGAAGATAAAATTTTCTCCTAGGTGAGGATGTGGCGATAGTAAGAGAAGGTTTTCGAATTGATTTTTTTTTGACCAACAACACATCCCGAGGATCGTCTCGATTAAGGCAGATAAATTTAGATTTTTTTGAGTTTTTGACAGGCAGGTCTTTAAAAGAGTGAACAACTAAATCGGCTTTATTTAAGTGGAGTTGCTTGCTAAGAGAGTTCGTAAAAACGCCAAAACCATGTTTTTCCCATGCCTTTGAAGAAGTATCCGTATCTCCAATGGAGTCGGTAAAATGAGTAGAAATTGAACCTTTGAAAATAGTTTTAATTTTTGAAATGGCCAAATGAGTTTGAATTTGAGCAAGAAAGCTTGAACGAGATAAGACTTTAATTTCTTTCATTTAAACCAAATTATAGATTATACGTACTTTAGCTAACTCTTTTAGATAAAAATATGGAAATTGGAATAGATAGTTTTGCTGGTTTACGAGAAGGAGAGCATGATGGTGCTGCCGCTATAAATGAGCTTCTGGAGCGTATTCAATATGCTGATCAAGTAGGTCTGCACACATTTGGAATAGGTGAACATCATCGACAAGAGTTTCTTGATTCCTCTCCATTCAATATTCTCTCCGCAGCTGCAGCAAAAACAGAAAAAATTAAGTTGATCAGCGCAGTAACGGTATTAAGTGCTTCAGACCCTGTACGAACTTTTCAAAGCTTATCTACCCTTGATTTAATTTCTAAGGGAAGAGCTGAAATGGTAGCGGGCCGTGGCTCATTCTCTGAGGCATTTCCTTTATTTGGTTTTGATTTTAAGGATTATGATGATTTATTTATTGAGAAATTAGATCTCTTACTTCAAATCCGTGCTAATGAATTTGTCAATTGGTCTGGAAAATTTCGACCCGCAATTAATAATCTACCTATTTACCCTCGTCCCATCCAAGACCCACTTCCCATATGGTTGGGCGTAGGAGGGACCCCTCAATCTTTTGCAAGAGCAGGGATTCTAGGGTTACCTTTGATGGTAGCAATCATTGGAGGGAATACTCATCGTTTTAAACCCTTGGTGGATATCTACCGAGAAGCTTGGAAACAAGCGGGCCATCCGCCGGAAAAAATGCAAGTTGGATTACATTCTTTAGGTTTTGTTGGAAAAACCATGGATGAGGCGATTGACTTATATTATGAGGGATATGCAAAAATGTTTACTAAAATTGGTCGAGAGCGTGGTTGGGGACCGGTAACTCGAGAGCAGTTTGATCAACAAACCGGCCCACTAGGAGCAATAGTATTAGGAAGCCCCGAGCAAGTTGCAGAGAAAATACTAAGACATAGTGAGGCACTGGGCGGCATTACCCGATTCCAATTTCAAATGGATATAGCTGATATCACTCATCAAAAACTCCTTAATTCTATTGAATTAATTGGAAAAGAAGTCATTCCTTTAGTGAATAAGTAGATAAGAGCCCTGCCTTATTGCCTTTATGCGTCTAATTTTCTATTTCTTTTATACAAGAAGCTTCATATTTTAAAGTCGTGAAAACCCATAATTGGAAAACAAATTATTTTAGTACTCTTCAATCTGAAATAGATAAGATTAAAGAAGAGGGACATTATCGTATTTTTAATAATATCGAGCGTAAAGCGGGACAATTTCCCAAAGCAACACGTCACCACAATGGATCGACAGAAGAAATTGATGTTTGGTGTTCTAATGATTATTTAGGAATGAGTCAAAATCCATTCGTCATTGATGCGATGAAGCTGGCAGCGGAGAAACTGGGTGCTGGTAGTGGAGGGACAAGAAACATCTCTGGTACAACTAATTTTCATATTCAGTTAGAAAAAGAAATAGCCGCTCTTCATCAAAAGGAAAGAGCTCTTGCTTTTAATTCTGGCTATAGCGCTAATGAGTCAGCACTTAAATCGATTATTTCTGCTTTTGATAACTGCTTAGTATTGAGTGATGAGTTAAATCATGCCTCCTTAATTGAAGGAATTCGAGCTAGCAAAAAAGAAAAAGCAATTTTTCGTCATAATGATGTGAAACACTTAAAAGATATTTTACAAGGTGTAGAGTTTTCTCGTCCAAAGATTATTGTCTTAGAGTCAGTCTACTCCATGGAAGCAGATTTCGCCCCTTTAGAAGATGTCATTGAAGTGGCGCAGGATAATGGCGCTTTAATTTATCTTGATGAGGTTCACGCTGTGGGCTTATACGGACCCAATGCAGCAGGTGTTGCGGAAGAAAAAGGCGTAGCAGAGCATATTGATATTATCAATGGAACTTTAGCAAAAGCTTTTGGCCTAGCAGGTGGATATATTGCATCTTCAAATACTATTATCGATTTTGTGAGAAGTTTTTCAAAAGGATTTATCTTTACAACATCAATGTGTCCTGCGGTAGCTGCAGGTAGTCTAGAGAGCATCCAACAAGTTAAAAAGAATGCTCAAGTTCGAGACACCTTTTTTGAGAATGTGAATTATGTCAAATCGCAACTGCGTTCGGCTGGAATTCCTTTTCTTGACTCCGGATCACATATCATCCCTGTTTTGATCGGAGATAGTAAATTATGTAAGCAAATTAGCGATTTTCTCCTAGATGAACATCAAGTCTATGTTCAGCCGATCAACTATCCCACCGTTCCTAAAGGAACAGAGCGTATCCGAATAACGCCCACTCCTTGTCACTCCGAAGAGGCAACAGAAAAATTTGTGGAAGCCTTAAAAGATGCTTGGTTGAAGTTTATGCCTTTACTAGCTAAATATGAAAATGACTTTGCTGGCAAAGTAAAATCTCTATAAAATAAATTATCTTATTGTTATGAAAAACGTCTCTGTTATCGCTTTTTATAGTTTTTTTCGAATTGATGATCTTAACCAAATAGAAAAACAAGTTCAAAATTTTTTCCAACCCAGTGATATTAAAGGAACGATTCTTATTGGACCTGAGGGGCTCAATGGGACCATTGCAGTTCCTTATATCGAAGAGAAAAATACTATTGAGTTTTTAAAGAATTTAGGAGTGGACCCACAAAATATTAAAGTTTCTAAGTTTGATGGAAAAAGAGTCTTTAATCGATTTAAAACTAAAATTAAAAAAGAAATTGTCACTTCAGATTTTGACTTAAGCATTGAAGAAATTGAACAAGGTCAGTTTATTGACCCAGAACGATGGGATGATTTTATCAAGCAAGAAGATGTTGAGATCATCGATACTCGTAATGATTATGAATTTAAAGTGGGACATTTTCAAAATGCCACGAACCCTGATATCAAAACCTTTCGAGACTTTAAAAAATATATTGAAGATCGAAAAGAGGAGCTTCAAAATAAAAAAGTAGCTATCTACTGCACAGGAGGTATTCGATGTGAGAAGGCGGGCCCCTTAATGCAAAAATATGGTATTGATACGTATCAACTCAAAGGGGGAATACTAAAATATTTTGAAGACACTCCTGCTTCCCAATGGAATGGTGAGTGTTTTGTATTTGATTACCGAGTCTCTGTTGATAAACAACTCCAACCCGGTTCTAATGAGCTTTGTTTTGGATGTAATATGCCCCTTACCCCAGAAGAGAAAAAATCACCTCATTATGAAGAGGGGTTCACATGTCCGTACTGCTACGACCAATTAACCGAGAAGAAGAGACGTTCGCTGACTGATAAAAGAGAGCATTGGAAGCGAATTTTGTGATTTTTTTTGACAATCAATCTTGACCAAATGATAAATTAGTTTATTTTACGCCAATGGCAAAAAAGTCGACATATCAATTAAAACAGCTTGTTCCTGAAGAAAAACCTGAAACCGGCACAAAGTATATTGTCCGTAAACCAACCAAGGGAATGAAAGTCTCTGATAAATTAAGACAAAGAAAGTATGACCCTGTCTTAAAGCAGCATGTTTGGTTTGTGGAAAAGAAAATGCCTCCTCATAGCAAATAATTTTGCTAAAATCTTATCATCGAACATAAATCCATATATTGGCTTCGCCGAGATCTTCGATTAGAAGATAATCCTGCATTAATCGCTTTACAACAAAGCCAAAACCCAGCTTTATTTATTTATATCCACGACTCGGTAGAGTGTCAGGCTACAGGAAAGGCTGGTCATTGGTGGCTTCATGAGTCTTTAAAAAAATTACAACAGTCCTATCAATCAAGATTTGGAGCGTCTCTTATAATCAAAGAAGGTGAGGCGCTTGAGATTTTACAAAAACTCATCAAAAAATACCAAATACATCAAGTTGTTTGGAATCGCCTTTACTCGCCTGAGACTATTAAAAGGGACACGACTATCAAGAAAACTTTACAAGAACAAGGTGTTGAAGTGGAGACATTTAATGGACACTTATTAAATGAACCTTGGGAAGTTCAAAACAATTCAGGACAATATTTTAAAGTATTCACCCCTTACTGGAGAAAAGCTTTTGACGTTTATCAATCAAAAAAAGAAAAAATAGGAAAACTCAACTCCTTGAATGTCTTAAGACATCAAGAAAATTCTAATTTTAACTTTTTACCTGATAAAAATTGGTATCAAAAATTTTCTCAATATTGGACTCCGGGTGAAAAAAGTGCTCATGAGCAACTTTCTCAGTATTTAAAAAAGGATATTGATGTTTATAAAGAAGCAAGAGATCGACCAGATTTAGATCAAACTTCAAAACTCTCCCCCTATTTACGATTTGGAGAAATCTCTGCTCGAACGATTGTATTGAATATTTTAAAGGCAAAAAAATTAACACCCTCTGTTGTAACCTATTTATCAGAGATTGGTTGGAGGGAGTTTTCATACTCTTTATTATATTACTCAAAAAACTTATCCTCCATTCCCATCAATCTAAAATTTCAAAAGTTTCCCTGGAGAAAAAGTAGCAAAGACTTAGATTTATGGAAAAGGGGGCAAACAGGAATACCTTTAGTGGATGCCGCCATGAAACAAATTTATGAAAAAGGCTGGATGCATAATCGACTTCGAATGGTTGTGGGAAGTTTTTTAGTCAAAAATTTACTATTGAACTGGACGTTAGGAGAGCGTTACTTTCAGGAAACTCTTTTGGATTACGATGAAGCTAGTAATGCCGCGGGATGGCAGTGGATAGCAGGATGTGGTGCTGATGCTTCTCCTTATTTTAGAGTATTCAACCCAATCTTACAGTCAGAACGATTTGACCCCCAAGCCTCATTTATTTTGCAATATTTGCCTCAATTAAATACTTTACAAAAACCCTCTTCAATTTTTCAGCCTTATCTTCAAGAACAATCATTCCAATCCATAATCCAACAGAAATTATATTACCACCCTATGGTTGATTTAAAGGACTCTCGTAACCGAGCCTTAGAGGCCTATCAACAAATTAAATAATCGAGTGAAAAAAAAATTAGCCATCATCGGATCTGGAATTGCGGGGCTATCCTCTGCTTACTTTCTCCAGAATGATTTTGATGTAACGGTCTTTGAAAAAAATGATTACCTTGGCGGTCATGCAAATACCCGTCAAGTGAATGACACTCAAGGAAAAACAATATCTATTGATACAGGTTTCATCGTTTATAACGAACTAACATATCCAAATTTAACGAAATTATTTGATCAATTAAAAGTTCCCATTGCCAACAGCGATATGTCATTTAGTTTTTACAATCCCTCAAGTCAATTTGAATATGGCGGAGGAGGATTAAGAGCTCTTTTTGCTGACCCTCGAAATCTATTGAATAAAAGATTTTATCTCATGATCAAAGATATCATTAAATTTTATAAAACATTTCAAACCGGAAAACCTGATCAAAAAATTTCTATACGCCAATACCTAGATAGACATCACTACTCCAAAGAGTTTATTGAATTTCACTTCATTCCTTTAATTTCGAGTATTTGGTCTACCCCTGATCAAAATTCACTAGATCAGCCTTTATCCAGTATTGTGAGTTTTTTTCAAAACCATAAACTTTTTAATTTTATGAATCGCCCGCAATGGAAAACAGTACAAGGAGGATCTCAAAATTATATTCAATGCTTAATGAACGCCTCTCATTTTCAAGTTCAGTTATCTTCTCAAATCAAATCGATTTATCGAACTCCTCAAATTCAAATTCACACCCAAAAAGAAAGACTTTTTTTTGATTATTTGGTGTTTGCTTGTTCGCCAAAAACATTTTTGCCACTACTCATGGATAAAACAGCAGAGGAAATCAAGCTTTTATCTATTTTTCAATTCCAACCTAATCTCACCCAACTACATCAAAACTCCTCATTCATGCCCCCTCATCGAGCAGCTTGGTCCAGTTGGAATTTCCATACAAACAAAGATCAACTGTGTACACTGACGTATTGGATGAATAAGTTACAACCCTTAGCTACGCAGGATCAATTTTTTGTCTCTTTGAATCAACACAAAAAAAATCCTTTATACCAAACGGTCTATGAGCATCCCATTTTTTCCTTGGATACACTGCAGGCTCAAAAAGATATTGGTTATCTTCAAGGTCGCCAACAAACATATTATGCGGGAAGTTATTTGGGTTACGGCTTCCATGAGGATGGTATCCAATCTGCCTTAAAAATATGCCTGCAACTAAATATACAACCCAAAGGATTTTCTCATCCTGACACTTCTCGAATACCATGGAATTAACCCCCAATCATAGTATTGGCCAGGGTCATATTATTCACAAAAGAACTCGCGATACTCAAAATTTTTTTCAATACAAAGCTCCTTACCTTTGCGTTAATTTAAATGACCCACATTCACTGCCTTGGTTTATTTCTTTCAACAAATTAAATTGTTTATCAATTTTTTATCGTCAACATGGATATCGGGATAAACAAACTTCTCTTTTCAAGTTTGCAACTGATCTAGCAAAAAAATATCAAATTGATTTTCATCAAGTAAATTTCATTACTATTCCATCATTTTTAGGGTACTCGTTTAACCCAATTAGTTTTTATTTGTATTTAGATCGTCACAATCAATTAGTTTCTATTTTATATGAAGTTAAAAATACATTTGGTGATCAAGTTCATTATCTCTCGTTAAAAGACTTCGATCAAAAACAGTTCAAAAAAAATATGTATGTATCCCCTTTTATCGAAATGGATTGCACGTATAAAATCACGGTCAAAATACCCAAACCTCATCGGTTTCAATGCTTTATCAATCAATATAACAAAGACGAAGATCAGATCTTTTACGCCTCAATAGATTTGCCTTTAACTCCATTAACAAAACTTAACGGTTTTCTCTTTTTTCTCTCAAATATTTTTGGAAGTTTAAAGGCAATTACCCTCATTCATGTTCAAGCTCTGAAGCTTTTTATTAAAAAAAGCCACTTCTTTAAATATTCCCAACGCATCAAAGATAAACTATACTTAGATTAATTTTGGAGGATTAAGGGATTGGTTATTGACCGCTATATAAGACAGGTTTGTTCAAAAATTGTCTATGGAACTCTTAATTTAGACGTTAAGGGAAAAAAGTATCACTTTCAAGGAAGCCAAGAGGGACCAACAGTTCTTTTAACAGTGCACAAGCTCAGCATGTTATGGGATCTGTATTTTCGAGGGTCCGTGGGATTGGGCGAGGCATATATCAAACAGAAGTTTGAAGCAGATGATTTAAGTAAGTTTTTAGAATTTGGCGCTATGAATGAACAGGCTTTTGGAGGAGAAATGAGTGGATCTCGATTATATCGATACTTGTCTCGTCCTTATGCGCAGCAAACGGAAAACTCCGTGAAACAAAGTAAGAAAAATATTCATGCTCATTATGATTTAGGAAATCGATTTTATGAAGAATGGTTAGATGATACCCTTACTTATTCCTCAGGGTATTTTAAAACAGGTAACGAAACTCTCACGCAAGCCCAAGAGAATAAATTCGCAAGTTTAA
>Ga0255777_10001957_pt1 | contig 18867 bp, 19 predicted proteins | sample 101ome_15_FD_179975 | JGI IMG/M metagenome (GOLD analysis project Ga0255777, IMG submission 179975) | Coastal salt marsh microbial communities from the Groves Creek Marsh, Skidaway Island, Georgia - 101402AT metaG (version 2) | ecosystem: Environmental > Aquatic > Marine > Intertidal zone >... | reverse complement strand
GGAGTAGGTCAAAAGGGCGCCGAAGCCGTCATCGCGCAGGGCGCGCGCCTCGGCCATCATCTGGGAAAGATCGGGCCTTTCGAGTAAGCCGAAAGCGTCTTCCTCCGAGAGGCCGGGGGCCGGAAGGGGCGTGGGCAGGCGGGCGTTCATGACGGTCTCCCTGGGAGTGGGTCGCTATACGGCGGCGCGCGGCGCAGCGGTTGCGTCGCTCGCTGCAAAGCGGGCCCACAGGTCGTGTTCGTAGAGAAAGGCAACGGTCCGGGGGGCGCGGCGGCCCTCGGGATCGCGGGCGAGGAGCGCGGTGAGGTCATCGGGGTGGTCAAGATCCAGAGCCAGGCTTGGGCACGCCACGGTGCTGAACCGAAGCCCCTGGCGCTCGGCCTCCTGGCCATGGGCCTGGGCGCTCCCGACCCCAAAGCATGGGGTAAAGGCGCTAGGGAGGGGGAGACCCAAGCCGTTTGTGCCTTCACCGTGCTGATCCCGGGCGAGGCGCACGTCCCTTCCCGGAGCCGCGAGCAGCGCGAGGTCTTCCGTGCTCAGGAGAGGCACATCCGATGGGATGATCACGGCCCGCTCGCAGCCCCGGGCTGCGAGGTCGTAAAGCCCTAGGGTGAGTGCGCCGTTTAGGCCCGCGCCGCCATCATCCAGCACGGCAAAGCCTTGGGTCGTGCCCCAGCGGCGTACAGCGGCGTCCGGACTCAGAACCAGCACGCCAGAGAGTTCCGGGCAGTCGCCCAGGGCTTGGGCCACATCATCCCGCATAGCCTTTGCGAGGCCGGTCCGCTGCTCGCTGGAAAGGCTGTCCGCAAGCCGGCTTTTCGCCGCTTGAGGCGCCTTCACGGGAAGCAGTGCCCAGGCCATGGCGGGCTCCTTGCGTGGTGGTGGAGGTTTGAAGGCCCCCCCTCGGAGCCCTCAAAACCGATTCAAGAGGCGGGCGGCGCCAAGCGCCTAGGCGCTGAGGGCCGCGCCGAAGCGGAGGGTATGCTCCGCCAGCGCAATCTTATCTTCCAAACTTAGCATGAGCGTCGGCGCGACGTCAGGCGTGACCCCCGTTTCCCGCACCGCTTCGGCGTGCGCTTCATCCTGTTGGTCGAGGACGAGACCATCGATGAACCCGTCGTAGTAGCGAGCGATGGCCGCGGGGGTTTTGTCCATGGCCAGCTCATCCATCAGCTTAGCCGTGGGCCCCTTGACCGCCGCCCCGCCCACGAGGGGGCAAATGGCGACGGCGGGCACGCGCCGGGCTGCGAGGGCTGCGCGAAGCCCGGGGATGGCCAGGAGCGGTGCCACGCTGAGGAAGGGATTGGAGGGACACAATACGATCAAGCTGAGGGCGGGATCAGCAAAGGCTGCGGTGAGCTCTGGGGACAGGCTAGCGTCCTCGGCGCCGGCATAGGTGATGGCCGATACCACCGGGGCGCAGCGCTCGCGCACGAAGTATTCCTGGAAGGCCAGCGTGCCCTGGTCCGTAGTCACCTGGGTGCGCACGGGGCTGTCGCTCATGGGTAGGAGGGTTTGCGGCACCTTAAAGGCCCGGGCTAGGGCCGCGGTGGCTTCCGTGAGCCGGCCCCCCCGATCCAGGAGCTCCCGCCGCCGCAGGTGCAGGGCGAGGTCCCGGTCGCCCAGCTGGAACCAGGCGGCGCCCCCAAGGGCGCGCAGCGTTTCCAGCGTCGTCCAGCTTTCTCCCTCCCGGCCCCAGCCCTGGGCGGCGTTCGCTTCCCCCGCCAGGGTGTAGAGCAGGGTGTCGAGGTCGGGGCTGATGGGCAGGCCCAGGTGTTCGAAGTCGTCCCCCGTGTTCACCACGAAGGTGAGGGCCTCCGGGGGTAGGCAGTGGGCGAGGCCAAGGCCAAGCTTGGCGCCCCCAACGCCGCCGGTGAGGGCGAGGACCTTGCCCGGGCTCATCGAAACAGGTCCTCGGCGGCAGGGCGAATGAGGTCGGCCGCCGCACCGTCCCCAAGCACCCCGGGAAAGCCCCGGAGGAGCACCACCGGCGTGCCCTCAGCGGCTTGCCCCATGATGAGGGACGCGGCCGCCGCCAGCTCGTCGGCGAGGCCCACGACGCTCACCTCGAGGCGGCGCCCGTAGCGATCTTCCTGGCCCCGGAGGTCCTTAAGGGCCTCGAGCCCGGAGGCCCCGAGGGCAATGCCGCAGGTGCCGACGCGCCAGGCCCGGCCAAAGCTATCGTTGATGAGGACCCCCAGTCGCACCCCGTGGGCCGCCTCGAGGGCGCCCCGAAGCTCGGCGGCGGAGCGGTCCGGGTCCTCCGGGAGGAGCAGGGCGCTGGCGCCCCCGGCGCCGACCTCGATGTTGGACTGGTCGATGCCGGCGTTGGCGTGTACCCAGCCCCGGAGGTGTTCCACCACAATCACCCCAGGCTGCCCGGCACGCTTACGCACCACGCTCCGGGATTCCTGGAGGATCAGGGTGACCAGCCGGGGATCCTTGCCCGTTTCCTGGGCCAGGACCTCGGCCTCCGCCGTGGGGGTAACGGTGTCGAGAGCGACCTGCCGTCCTTCCGCTTTGCTCACGATTTTTTGCGCGACGGCAATGACGTCTCCGTCCTGCAGGGTGAGCCCTGCGGCCGTGAGCCCGTGGCTGATGAGCTGGGGGAGGTTATCCCCCGGCTTGACGTCCGGAAGGCCCGGGAGGGGCAACAGGGTCGCGCTCATGGATCAGTGGACTTCCTGGCCGACAATCTTAATTCCGGCGTGAGAAATCTCTCCTTGCCTATTGATTTGAATGAGAATTGAGGTCAGCGCTTCCGCCGCTGCGGAGTTGGCGATGGGGCCCGCGTGCCAGCCACGCATGCCGGCCTCGGCGGCCAGCTCGATGACCTTCTGGCGTGCATCCTTCTTGTTCCCCGAGACCAGCACATCGCACTCGATCACGCGCTCGGGATCCTGCAGCAGGTCCGCAGCGATGTTTTGGAAGGCCGAGACCACGAAGACCTCCTCGCCGAGAAGGGCCTGGGCGGCCGCAGCAGCGCTCCCGCCCTCAGGAAGCTGCACCGTTCCCACCTTCGGGGGCTGGAGCGGAACGGTCACGTCGATGACGATTTTTCCGGTGAGGGAACCCTTCACCCCTTCGAGGGTGGCCAGCTGGTGGGCGTAGGGCACGGTCAGCACCACAATATCCCCGGCGGCCGCGGCGCCGGCGTTGTCCATGGCTTCTGCGGCGGTTTCCGGGCTCTGGGCCTTTAGTGCCGTGACCGCTTCCTCGGCCTTCTCGAGGGTGCGGGACCCGATGATGATCCGATGCCCTGCCCGGGCCCAACGGATGGCCAAGCCCGAGCCCAGGGCGCCGGTGCCGCCGAGAATCGCGATGGTATGTGCCATGGTCCTACTCCGATCGTTGTGAGGATGGGGGATAAAATGCGGGCGCCATTATCGGGGAAAGCACGGACTAGCAAAAGCGCTGCCGTAGAGGTCATCAATTGTGGCGAAACTTTGAAATTCGATGCAGAAAACGGCCGTTTACGGCGTTCTTTGATCCAGATCTATTGAAGCGGTGGACCGATGCTGATCGAATCCATGCCCCGAAGTACGGTTTTGGCGAAACTGCGCCAAACCGGTGGCGTGGGGCGCTTGGCCCCAGGATTAGCGAGGAATCCCATGGCAGCAAAAGGCAAGCCGCAGAAGAAGGCCGCTCCCGCCCCTAAGAAAGAGGCGCCGGTGACCCTGGAAAGCTTCATCGCCGAAGAGCTGTCCAAAGCTCGGCAGCGGGCCCAGCTCTCCCAGCGAGAGGTGGCCGCCCGGGCTGGGCTGACCCAGGCGGCTATCAGCCGCCTCGAATCCGGGGACCGGCTCCCGCGCTTGGAAACGCTGTTGGCCCTGGCGGAAGCGACGGATCACGTGCTCGAGCTGCGGCTCAAACGCCCCCGGCAGGGTAGCGCCGGAGGCGCCCTCCGCCGCGGTTGAGGCTGGCGGTCTAAGGCTTAAAAGAACCGGCGCCTGCGCCGGTTTTTTTGTCCAGGTAAAAAGCCAAGGCGAAAAAAAACCCGCCGAAGCGGGTTTCCTAGAAGGAAAACCCGAGATGCCCTAGGGGAGGAGGGTTGGGCACCCCGGGGGTCACGAGCGCTTGGCGCGCGGTGACCGATTCGACAACCTGTGTGCCAAGCCAAAAGGCAATGCCTTTGTGGGGGCTGACCAAGTGCACACGATCAGGTCGGCTACAACGCCCGGTGAGGGGCAAAAAAACACTCACGGTCGAACCAATACAGAAAGCATGCCAAAGCTTTTTGACCCCCTGATGACGCTGAAACCGGGCGCCAGGCCCCAGATCGATGCCTTCCCCGCGGTCCTTGCCGGGGCGGAAGGGAGCGGCGTTGCCCGATGCTGGTGCGGCGTTCGGCGTTTGCGCTTTCTCATGGTGCAATTCCCGCTTGAAGCGCCGAGCTCCCGAGGGCGCAGGCAAGGCCGATGAATCCACTGTAGGCGATCAAGCTCAGCGCAGCGGTTCGGCCCCCTTGGTCGCCGAGGGCAGCGCCCAGGGCTCGGGCCACCTGGGGCAGGGCGGAAAGCCCCGCCACGGCAAGGGTCGCTAGGCAGCCAAAGACGTTCCACCAAAGCCAGGAAACCCCCGGCGCCCCGAGCCAGAGGGCGGCATTCAGGGCCATGCCGGCGGCAAGGCCCCGGAGCGCAGCCCCTTCCCCTATCCCGGGCGCAAAGGCCGCAATGAGGAAAAGGGCCAGGAGGGGGCCGTTTAGGAGCGAGCCAATCTTATTGATGGCAACCAGGACGGAGTCGGCAATCTCCCCCACGTAGAAGGCCAGCGCCACGATCACGAGGCCCCAGAAAAGCGTGAGCGCCTTGGCGATGGGGAGCGCGCCGAAGCGGGCTTCCAGCTGCGCCCCTCGGGGCCAGCGCCCGATGAAATCTTCGCTGCTGGCAGCGGAAAGGGCATTGAGCACAGAGTCGATGGAGGACATGGCCGCGGCAAGGAGCGCCACGATGACGAGGCCCACCAGCCCCGGGGGAAACTGGTCGAAGACAAACTGGACCACTGCGAGATTGATATTGGGGGTGCCGTCCTCCGTCACCGGGAGCCGGTCGAGAAAGGCCCCGTCGAAGTTGGCATAGGCCGCAAGGCAGAGGCCCAGGAGGCAGTAAAGCAGCACCAGGGGGAAGCGCAGCAGGCCGTTGTACCAAAGGATCCGCTGGCCCGCGGCAACCGATTCGCTTGCCAGCAGCCGCTGGCTCTGGCTCTGGTCGCAACCGTAGTAGCTGACGTAAAGAAAGAAGCCCCCGAAAAGCATGGGCCAGAAAGCATAGTCCACCCCGTCCCCTAGGCCCGTATGTTGCAAGTCCAGACTATGAACCCGGGCTTCGGGCAAATGGGCGAGCAGTCCGGGAACGCCTCCAAGCACGGAAAGGGCCAGGCCCAGGGCGAGTAAGAGGACGCTCACGAGGACGACGAGCTGAATGACGTCGCTCAGGATCACCGCCCGCATGCCCCCAAGGAGGTCATAGATCAGGGTCACCGCCGCCAGGAGGGCCACGCAGGCGGCAAAGGACAGCTCAAGACAGAGGGTGAGCACGAGGGCCATGCCGTAGACCGTGACGGCCGCGCCGGCGGCGCGGAACAGCTGGAATAGCAGGGAAGCCAGCACCCGGCTCCGCACCCCGAGCCGGGCCTCGAGGAAGCTGTAGACCGAGATAGCGCCATGGCGCCGCAGGGCGGGGTAGAGCGTCAGAAGCAGGAAGGCCATGGCGAGGGGCACGGCGAGCTCGTATTGAAGCCAGCCTAGGCCGCCGCCGAGGCTGAAGGCCACGAAGGCCGGGGCGCCCAGGAGGCTCGCGCTTGAGCACTGGGTGGCCATGGTGGACAGGGCCAGGGCGAGGGGGCTGCTGCGGCGCCCCGCGAGATAGTAGGCTTCCCGCGAGGTTTGCTCCGGCGCCAAGCGGATCGCAAGGCAGAGGAGCGCAACAAGGTATATGGCAATGACGCCCCAATCAAAGGTGGTCATGGTTCTGATTCTCCCTCTGCCTAAGGCATGGACCCATGGGTAGCTTGCCTGGGCCCACCCCGGGGGAGGCCCAGCGCTTCGGTGACCGGGTCCATCGCCTTCGCACGCAGCTAGCGGAGGTTTATGGCGATGCCGCGGCCAGCGATCTAGTGCGCTCCCTGCTCCAGAGCATTGCCGCTACGCAGCAGCAAGCCCTTGAAGTGCAAGCAGGAATTGGACCAGGGCGGTGGTCCGCGGCGGATGTGCTCCTGATCACCTATGGCCACAGCGTCACCCAAGCGGGCCTGTCCCCCCTGGCTTCCCTGCGCGCCTTTTGGGAGCAGCGCCTAGCGCCGCTGGTGAGCGCGGTGCATGTGCTTCCCTTCTTTCCCTCCACCTCCGATGACGGCTTTTCCGTGGTGGACTTTCGCGCCGTGGACCCGGAGCTGGGCGCCTGGGAAGACCTCACGGGGCTGGCGCGCCGGGCCCAGCTGATGGTGGATCTCGTCCTGAACCACGTCAGCCGGGAGTCCCTTTGGTTCATCGACTTTGTAGCGGGGCGAGATCCGGGGCAGCACTACTTCATCGACCTCGAGCCGCACACGGACACCCGCGCCGTGGTGCGTCCCCGAACCTCGCCCCTGCTGGTGCCCGTTCACACCTATCGGGGGGTGCGCCACGTCTGGGCCACCTTTAGCGAAGATCAGATTGATTTGAACCTGGCTAACCCCCGGGTGTTTCTGGAGCTCGCCCGGGTGCTCCTCTTCTATTTAGCCCAGGGCGCCCGGCTCGTGCGCCTTGATGCGGTGGCCTATCTCTACAAGCGTTTGGGGACGCCCTGCATTCACCTTCCCGAAACGCACGCCCTGGTGAAGGCTCTGCGCCTAGTGAGCGAATTGGCCTTTGACCCCGCGGAGGACCCGGTGCTCCTTGTGTCGGAAACCAACGTTCCTCATGAGGAGAACATCGCCTACTTTGGGGAGGGAGATGAGGCCCACGTGGTCTACCAGTTTGCCCTTGCTCCGCTCACCCTCCACGCCTTTGCTACGGGGGATCCCGCGCCCCTCCGGCGCTGGCTCGAGGCCCTTGCGCCGCCGCCGAAGGGCTGCGCGTTCCTGAATTTCCTGGCCTCTCACGACGGCATTGGGGTGCGCCCGGCGGAGGGCTGGCTTACCCCGGCCCAGCTTGAAGCGCTGGTGGCCCACACCCATCGCCAGGGCGGCTTCGTGAGCATGCGGGCGCTCGAGGGAGGGGGGGAGGCGCCCTACGAACTCAACATTACGCTGGTAGACGCCCTTGGCGCGGGCCCCCGAGGGGAGGGCGACGGGTTTGGGCCTGAGCGCCTCGCCGCGGCCCACGCGCTCATGCTGGCGCTGCAGGGGATCCCAGCGCTCTACATCCACAGCCTGCTTGCGACCCCGAACGATCTCGCGGGGGTGGAGCGCACCGGGCGTACCCGCTCCATCAATCGCCGCAGCTGGGAGCGGGACGCGCTTGAGGCGCACCTTGCCGGGGAACATGCCCAGGCCAGCTGGACGCGGTTGGAGACCCTGCTTCGATGTCGGCGGAAGCTGGCGGCCTTTCATCCCGAGGCGCCCCAGGCGGTGCTGGATTTGGGGCCCGGCGTGTTGGCGCTCAGCCGCGGCACGGGACGGTCGCGCCTATTGGTGCTCGTGAATCCCACGGACCAGCCCCAGCGGTTCGCTTCCCTTCCCGGGGCCAGCACTGCCCCGGTGCTGCGGGATCATTTGAGCGATGCTCCGGTGGATCTTAGCGAGCCCCTGGCGCCCTATGCTTACCATTGGCTCGCCTGGCCCTAGGGGCCCTGCCTGCGGGGCCCGGCCCTAGGCCGCGCCCCCGGCGTCCTGCGCATCCTGGCTGACGGCGCTGCGTAGCTTCTCGAAGATGTCCGGGTCCGCGCTTTGGATTCGATTCCAGCTGGGAATGAAGGGCGTTTCCTGAGGGCGCTCAAGGAAGCGCTCTCCGGCGCTCAAGATATTGGCGGAGAACAGCTCCACGGCGCGTTCCTCCCCGTCCCGGTCCAGGGTGAGGCCGTTCATGATCGCGTCGTGATAGTAGGCCTCGAGAAAATCCAGGGCCTGTCGGTAGTAGGTGGCCTTGAGGGTGCGAATGCTTTCCGCGCTGAAGACGACGCCCTGGGTCGCCAGCTTGCGCAGTACGGCCTTAACGATGTCCACGGACATGCGGGAAAGCCCTTTGCTGGCATCGTCCTCCGAGAGCTCCTGGTGCTTGTGGTCGTAATTGTTCGCCACGTCCACCTGGCAGATACGCCGATTTCCGTAATTTCGTTGCACCTCGGAAAGCACGCCAATCTCCAGGCCCCAGTCGCTGGGGATGCGGAGGTTCGCCAGCACCTCCGTGCGGAGGGAAAACTCCCCGGCGAGGGGATAGCGGAAGCTGTCGAGGTAGGTGAGGAAGGGGCGCTCCCCGTGCATTTCCCGGAGGGCCCGAAGGAGGGGGGTGACGAGGAGGCGACAGACCCGGCCCCCGAGCTTTCCAGCGGCGACCCGGGGGTAGTACCCCTTGCAGAAATCGTATTGGAAGCGCGGGTGCACCACGGGGTAGAGGAGGCGCGCCAGGAGAGCGCGATCGTAGGTCAGGATGTCGCAATCGTGCAGCGCCACCGCATCCACGAGCCCAGTGGCTTGCACATAGCCGAAGCAGTACCAAACGTTCCGGCCCTTGCCGAGCTCGCGGGGTGCGAGGCCTAGCGTCTGTAGCTGTTCGTCGATGGCTTTTAGGCGCGGGCCGTCGTTCCACAGTACGCGATGGTGCTGGGGTAGGCGGCTGAAGTAGTGAAGGGCGTGGGCGTACTGCTCTCGATCCGCGCGATCAAGGCCGATCACGATCTGGCTCAGGTAGGGGACTTGGCTCAGCACCTCGACGATGTGGGCCAGGGCCGGGCCCTCAAGCTCGGAAAACAGGGAAGGCAGCACCAGGCCCATGGGGCGCTGCTTAGCAAAGCCAAGGAGCTCTCCTTCGAGGTCATCGAGGCTCCGCGTGCCGAGGCCGTGGAGGGTGGCGATGGCGCCGTTTTGGAAAAAGTCAGACATGGCAAGGCTCGCTTATGCGGTGGGGCTAGGTGGAACGCGTCGGGAGGTGGGCGCCCAGCTGCGCCAGCACCGCCGGACCCCAGCCGTCCGGGCCTGGCGCCGGGGCGATGGTCACCCCCTCGGTCCGTTTTAATGCAAGACGGGTTCCATCTTTTCGCGGCATGACCACGGCGAAGGTGGCGGCCTCGAGCATGGCCCGATCATTCTCCCCATCGCCCAGGGCCAGGGTCGGGGCGCCCGGGGCAAGCTGGGCCGCTAGGGTGCGAAGGCCGTCGACCTTGTCCCGCTCAGGCATCACGTGAAGAAAACGCCCGCCATGGACCGCCCGAAGGCCGTGGGGCGCAAGGGCCGCGCGGAAGCGCGCGAGAGCCGCCTCGTCGCCGTGAAAGAGCCCCGGCTCCGAGGCCTCCCGGGCCATGGCCAGGGTGACGGCGCTGGGGGTGAGGCCCGTAAGGGCCTCGACGCGCGCCGCCCCCAGGGCCGCGAAGCCCTCAAAAGGCGCCGCGGCGGGCCCAAGGTTTCTAAGGATGGCCAGGAGGGCGGCGTAGCCCGGGCCAAAGAGGGTGGTTTGGGGGCCGCCCGGGCCGGGGCAGGTGATCCCGGCGCCATTTTCGAAGATCAGCCCGGGGACCCCCGGGAGCTGCGCCGAAAGCATCGTCAGTTCGGCGCGAGTTTTTGAGGTGGCCAGCACCAGGGGGATGCGCTGCTCGGCGAGGCGAGCCAGGGCCGCTTCGGCGCCTGCGAAGCGGTAGGCATCGTCGAGCAGGGTTCCGTCCAGGTCCGTGAAGACCAAGAGGGGCGGGGCTTCGATCACGGCGCAGGCGCCCTAGGCGGCTGCGGCCTGATTTAAGGCCTCCACCCGCGGCAGCACGTCCTTAATGAGCCGGGCGGTCTGGACCATCATGTCGTCGTCGTCCTGGGCCATGGGGCGCAGAATGAACTTGTGAGCCCCGGCAGCGTGGTAGGCGAGGAGCCGTTCCATGATGACGTCGCTATTCCCCACGGCCATCATGGCCTCGGCCTGGTCCCCCAGCCGAGCCCGGAGCGCGTCCCCCTGGGCCTTGGCGACGGGATCTTCCGGAGATCCGAAGCGGAAGGCGAAGCCCGCGCCATAGTGATCTTCATCGATGGTGCGGCCGAGGGCTGCCGCCCGGTCCTTAATCGCCGTGATGACCGGAGCAATTTCCTCTGGCGTTTCGAGCCCTGCTTGCCACCCGGTGCCCCAACGCGCGGTACGCTCGATGGCCGCCGGGGCGCTGCCGCCTACCCAAAGGGGAAGGTTCCGCTGCACCGGCTGGGGCGCTAGGGTGGCGTTCTCGTATTGGTAATAGGTGCCCTTAAAGGTGACCGTTCCTTCGGCCCAGAGCTTGGAGATGATTTCTAGGGCCTCGGCGCTGCGCTTGCCCCGACCCTGGGTGGGCACGCCCCGAGCGCGGTAGTCGTCGCTTCGCGCCGTGCCGACCCCAAAGGCGGGGAGTAGGCGGCCCTCGGATAGCACATCGATGGTGGCGCAGGCCTTGGCGGTGAGGAAGGGGTCCCGGTGCCCCAGGGATGCCACGTTCATGCCGAACTTGATGCGCTTCGTGCCCCCGGCGAGGGCGGCCATGACGGACATGACTTCAAGATTCGGGATGGGGCTCACCAGGCGATCGGATTGCCAGATCGAATCGACGCCTCCGCTTTCGCAGAGGTCCACCCAGCGCCAGAAGGCGCGGCCGCTGGAGAAAGGGAAATGGGCAAGGCCGAGGCCGGCGCTGATGGTCATGATAGGACTCCTTCGCATCGTGAAGGGCCATGGGAGCATGGGGCGCCGGGCGCGGCAACTTTTGCCAAGGCCGGCGGTCTCGGGCCTAATAGGGTTCGGCGCCCTTCGCCCCTAAGGGTGCCTCTTGCGAGAAAGGAGAACGCAGCGCGTGGATAACGCCGATCTACGACGGGCAGGCCTCAAGGTCACCGTGCCCCGGCTCAAGATTCTCGAGATCCTCGAGAGCGCCGAGCCCCACCACCTGTCTGCGGAAGACGTCTATCGAAAGCTCATGGAGTCCGATGAAAGCATCGGTCTTGCCACGGTCTATCGGGTGCTGACGCAGTTTGAAGGGGCCGGACTCGTGGAGCGGCACAACTTCGATGACGGCCGGGCCGTGTATGAGCTCGCCAGCGACGATCACCACGATCACATGGTGGACGTGGACTCTGGACGGGTGATGGAGTTTTTCGATGAACGCATCGAGCGGCTCCAGCGAGAAATTGCCCGGGAGCACGGTTTCGAACTGGTGGAGCACACCATGGTGCTCTACGTGCGTAAGGCGAAAAGCTAGGACGACTGGCCCCGGCCCCGATCCATAATGCCCCGGCGCCGCTCGGCCACCGCTTCGGGCTGCACCCGCTCCGCCATGTGCGCCTGGCTCCAAGACTTCTCCCGAGCCAGGCCCCCTTCCAAGGTGTCTTCCCACCCCGCGTCCATGAGGGCGAGTACGGCGTTTCGCGTCACCGGCTCCGTGGTCAGAATGTCCTTGGCGAGGGCCCTCGCCGCCGGCAGGAGCGCATCCTTTGGGACCACGCGATTCACCATGCCCCAGGCGTAGGCCTGCTGCGCGCTCAAGAAGTTCCCCGTCAGCGAGAGCTCCTTGGCCCGAGGTAGGCCGATGAGCCGGGGCAAGCGCTGGGACAGGCCCCAGCCCGGCACGACGCCTACGCGGGCGTGGGTATCAGCAAAGGCGGCCTCCTCGGCGCAGAGCAAGATGTCGCAGAGTAAGGCCAGCTCGAAGCCGCCGGTAATGGCGAAGCCGTTGATGGCCCCAATGATGGGCTTAGGGAAACGGTGGAGGACGGCGCCGATGTCGATTTCGGCGCCGTCAGCCTCGGCGCTGGCCTGCGTTTCCCCCCCAAGCTCCTTGAGGTCCAGCCCCGCGGTGAAGGCCCGGCCGGCGCCGGTGAAAATGACCACCTCCGTTTCGTCGTCCTCAGCCAGGGCCGTGAAGGTGGTGACGAGGGCTGCGCGCAGGGCCCGGTTTAAGGCGTTTAAGGCCTCCGGGCGATTCATGGTGACGAGCGCGACGGCCCCGTCCTTGTCCACCCGCACGATGGGGTCGGTCATGGTTGTACTCCTAAAGGGGTTGGGCGCGTTCCACACCTTGGGCGGCCCGGGCATCCCGGCGAGCGATGCGCTCCCGGAAGCGCTGGTGCCGCTCCGCGGTAAGGGGCCAGGTCCAGCAGAGATAGAGCGCCAGTAAAAAGAGCACCGTAGGCACGATGGCGTAGAGCACGGACAGCCAGAGGAGGGCGTCCGCGCCGTTCTCCGCCCCGGGGGTCGCGTCATAGCCTGTAAGGGCCAAGAGCGGTAGGGAGAGGCCCGCGAAGGACGCCGCACATTTGGTCATGAAGCCATGCACGGCGAAGTAGCTGCCTGTGCGCGGATCCCGAGACCGCGCCGTATCGATATCAATGACGTCCGCCATCATGGCGATGGGGAGATAGGCAAAGGCGCCGAAGCACAGTCCCTTTGCCGCAAAGAGCCACTTGAAGGCCGTTTCCGACCCCGGGGGCAGGGCGAAGATGGCGAGGCTGACGAAGCTCACAAGAATCATCGCGCTGGCCAGGGAGCGGTGCTTCCCGTAGCGCCGGGCGAGAAAATCCCAACCGGGGATGGCAAGGAGCCCGGTGACGAAGTAGATCACGTAGAGCTGGCCCGCTCGGGGAATGCCAATGACGTCCTGCATAAAAAAGAGGGAGAGGGCATTGCGGAAGCTCTCCCCCCCCGTGATCACCAGTTCGATGACCACCACGACGCGAAAGAGGCCGTTGGACCACATGAGCTTAAGGGAGCGCAAAAAGGGCGTGCGCCCCGCGCTTTGGGCCAGGGGTGGCTCTGGCACCTGGGTCAGGGTCCAGAGCCCGATCCCGGGCAGGGCGATCAGGATCAGCAGGCCGTAGCCGCCGAGCACGGCGAGGGCGGTGGCGTCGTCTCCCAGCTGAAACTCCACGAGGGCTGGGACGAAGGCGGCGGCGATGAGCCCCAGGAGCACGAAGCGCTGTCGGGCCGAGTTTAGCTGCGTGCGGCCGTGGTAATCCTTGGCAAGTTCCGCGCCCCAGGCGCCATAGGGCACGAGCACCATGGTGGAGCCCACGCGCAAGCCGATGTACCAGAACGCAAGGTAGGCGGCGGTGGCCCCCTCCGTAGGATTCAATACGCTCCAGATCGCCAGGGTGAGGAGGGGAATGCCGGCCCCGACCCAGAGCCGTCGCCGACCCCAGCGGGTCCGTAGGCGATCGCTGGCAAAGCCCATGAGCGGATCGGTGATCGCGTCGAAGATGGCCGCGGCGGTGATAATGAGGCCCACCACGGCGAGCTCCACTCCCACATCGCTGGAATAGGCTCGGGGCAGCCAGATGCCGAGGGGGTAGCCCAGTAGCGCTAGGGGAAAGCCTAGGGCTCCATAGCTCCAGATGGTTTTTAGGCGCAGGCCTTCGGCCATGGCATGACGTCCTCTCCCCATTGCTCCCGGGAGGAGTGTCGCAGAGCCGTGGCCGGACCGGAAGCTGTTATTCTAGGAGCATGGCCGCGCCCCCCACCCATCCCCGCTCCGACGACGACTGGTCCCTGCTCTGGGTCGCGCTGCTGGCGGCCGTGACCGCCACCGGGCCCCTGGCCATGCAGATCTTTTTGCCTTCCGTGCCCCTGGTGCAGCAAACCTTTGGGGCCAGCGCGGGGGCGGCCCAGCTCACCTTAAGCCTGGCCCTCGTGGCTGTGGCCTGCGCCACCCTGGTTTACGGACCCTTAGCCGATCGCTACGGACGGCGTCCCGTGATGCTCGGGGGCCTTGCGCTCTTTGCCCTGGGCTCCGTGGCCTGCGCGCTAGCGCCGACGCTCGATAGCCTCATTGCCGCTCGGGTGCTCCAATCCGCCGGCGGCGCCGTGGGCATGGTGCTGCCCCGGGCCGTGGTGCGCGATCGCTTCGGGCCGGAGCGGGCGGCGGGGCTCATCGCTCAGCTCTCCATGGTGATGGTGGTGGCGCCCATGGTGGCCCCGGCCCTGGGCGGCGTGCTGACAGATTTGATCGACTGGCGGGCCGTGTTTTGGTTTACGGCCCTGGCGGGGCTCCTCATTTCCCTGCTGGTCTTCTTCGCGCTACCGGAAACCTTGCCCCGGTCGGCCCTGACCTTTGGGGTCGGTGCGCTGCTCCGGGGGTTCTGGCTGTGCCTGGGCTCGGCCCGCTACCGGGCTTACATGGGGCACGCGGCGGCGTCCTCCATGATCTTCTTCGCCTTTATCAGCGCGGCGCCCTACCTCATGGTGAACACCCTTGGGCAGGGGGCGACGGCCTACGGGATGTGGTTCATCATCATTTCCCTTGGCTACATGGGGGGGAATCTCTTGGCCGTGCGCCTGTCCGGGCGCTACCCCGTGCTGGGGCTTATGCTGGCCGGCTCTACCCTCGCGGTGCTCGGCATTGCGCTGGCGGCGCTTCTCGCGCTTTGGGGGCCCCTAACCCCGGCGGGGCTCTTCCTACCCATTGCCCTCTCCATGATTGGCAGCGGCCTGGCCGCCCCGAACGCCCAGGCCGGGGCCATCAACGTCTTCCCGGAGCGCGCGGGAACGGCCTCCGGGCTAACGAGCTTCATGCAGATGTTTGTGGCGGGCCTCGCCACCCAAGCCGTAGGGGTCGCGCAGAACGGCACCGCCTGGCCCATGCTCGGGGCCATGGCCCTTGGGTCCTCCGTGGCCCTGGGCTGTATCGCCTGGGCCTATCGCCTCGAAGCTTAGGGCTAAGCCCCGGCTACGCCCTGGAAGCGGACCCCGGCGATGGTGGTCGGGGCCGGGGCGTCATGGCCCGCCCGCACCTTAAGGTCAATACCCACGAGCGCCTCCCTCGGCCCGGCTTCAAAGAGGATCCGATTGCCGTCGAGGGCGAGGCAGGGCAACCCTTCGTGTTCCGTAAGGGGCGTTTCCAGCACGGCGCTCCAGCGGGCCGCCAGGGTTTCCGGGGTGGGGCTGGCGAGGCGCGCTGCGGCAAAGCCCGCGGCCCAGCCCGCGTTGCGTTGCTCAGGCCAGCTCGGGCCCGCCCAGTGCCAGCCATCCCAGCTGGGCATTTGATCAATGGAGACGATGGCGCCCCCCACATCCTTCGGGTGCAGGTGGCTGGCGATGGCTTCCGGGCGGTCCGAGGTCCAGACCGTGCGGACCCCCAGGTCGGCGAAGTGTTCCCGCCGTGCGGCGAGGTTGTCACACTGGAAAATCACCATATAGCCCGCATCGCCGCCCTGGCGGTCGATCCAGCGGCCGGCGGTGGTGTTCTCCTCCACGGGGCTGACCACTTCTAGATGGTCGTCGCCGACTACCAACAGGCGGTTTTCCAAGCCAAAGGCGCCGACCCCAAGATCGATGTAGCCGAGGGGCACGGCGAGAAAGGCGCGTAGTTCCTCTATGACGGGATCGCGCTGAGTGGCGGCTAGGGCAAGTTGGCGAAGACGTAGCATGGATGGGTCCCTCCCCGGTAAGCGAAGTCCAAGGCTAGCTCAGGGGCGTCGTGGATTCGACCACCGCAAGGCGCAGGGCGGGGTGCCGCAGGGCCTCGGCCTTCCAGAAGGCGCCGCCGGCCTGATTGGGCGCGAGGACCCGAACGTGTATGGGCATCCCCGGATAGGTCGTCAGGAGCCAGCGCAGGAATGCTGAGCCCAGCCCCTTCCGGCGCCGGGCCGGGGCGATGCGAAGCTCGCGAAGCCGAAGCGCCCCGCCCTCCGCCGCCCACTGGGCATGGCCCGCGTAGGACGGGGCGGTGCCGAGAAGCATGGCGTGCTCCCCCTCTTGGAGCCTTCGAAAGAGCCGCTGTCGCTGGGCGGCGATGGCTCTGGGGTCCCGCGCCGGTCGCCCTTCATCCTCGAGCAGCGCGAGGCTGCTGTCCACCAGCGCTGCAAAGGGATCCCGAAAGGCACCGCGCAGCTGGACCGGCGTGAGGGCGAGGCCGGCGATCTGTTCCCTTGATTTGCCCCAGGGCCCCTGGCTCAATGTGCGCTCCTTGCTGGCGGCGGACGGCCTGTCATGATCCACGGTAAGAGAAATCCGCCCCGCCCGGGTCTTCGGGGGCTGGCCCTAGCCATGCTGCTCGTAGGTGTGTCGGGCTGCGCCGCAGTGATCTCCCGCGCCACCGATCCCCTCGCGGATAATCTCACCCAAGCAATCCTCAATCATAACGACCCCGAGACCATCGCGGCGGCCGTGCCGACCTATCTTGTGCTCCTCGATAGCCTACTCCAGAGCGCACCGGAGGACCCGGGTCTACTTTTGGCTTCGGCCACCCTTCACAGCGCCTTCGCGGGCAATTTTGTTCAGGATGCCGACCGGTCAAAGCGCCTCCATGCTCGCGCCCTGGGTCTCGCCGGCGAGGCGGCGTGCCTGGCGGCGGCGGGGTGTGCCTTACGGTCCGAACCCTACCCCCGCTTCGAAGCCTGGGTTGGTGAGCAAGAGGATCCTGCGCTGCTCTACACGCTCGCAACGAGCTGGGCGGGCTACGTGCAGGCCCATAGCGACGACTGGCGTGCCGTGGCGGAGCTGGCCCGGGTGCGCGCTCTCCTGCAGCGGGTACTGGTTTTAGATGAGGCCCACGAACATGGTGGGGCCCACCTCTACCTCGGGGTGCTGGATACCCTAGCGCCCCCGGCCCTCGGCGGCCGACCGGAAGAGGGGCGAAGCCATTTTGAGCGGGCTTGGGCCCTAAGCGAGGAGCGCCATCTGACGGCCAAGGTGCTCCTTGCGGAACGCTACGCCCGCATGCTCTTTGACCGGGAGCTGCACGACCAGGTGCTTCGGGAGGTGCTCGCGGCCGACCCCGAGGCCCCGGGACTTACCCTGGCCAACACCATCGCGCAGGCGCAGGCTAGGGCCTTGCTCGCCGACGCCGATCACTACTTCTAACCCAAGGAGTCCCCATGGTTTTTGGAGGGAAGGGGCGCTGGGCGCTCATCGCCATGCTGCTTTGCCTGAGCGCCGGCCTTCCGGCGGCCACGCTGAAGATCGCGACTCTATCGCCTCCGGGCTCCGCCTGGATGCAGGCCATGGAGGGTGCGGGGGCGCGCATCGCAGCGGAAACGGAGGGGCGCGTAACCTTGCGCTTCTACCCCGGCGGCGTCATGGGTGACGACACGGCGGTGCTACGGAAGATTCGCTTCGGGCAGCTACAGGGCGCCGCCCTCACCACCGGCGCGCTGCAGAACGACTTCACGGATGTGCAGCTCTACAACCTGCCCATGCTGTTCAACGATTTTGATGAGGTGGATGCGCTTCGGGCGCAGTTCGACCCGGAGCTCCTGGCGGGCCTGGAGGAGGCCGGGTGGGTGGCTTTTGGCTTTGCGGAGGCGGGCTTCGCCTACGCCATGAGCAAGGCGGAGGTGACGACCCTCCCCGAAGCCCGGGCGCTGAAGGTGTGGTCGCCCTCCGATGATGAGGGGGCGGAAGCCGCGCTCCGGGGCTTCGGGTTGACCCCCGTGCCCTTAGGGATCGCCGATGTGCTCCCCGGTCTCCAGACCCAGCTGATCGACGCCATTGCCGCGCCCCCCGTGGGCGCCGTTGCGCTGCAGTGGTTTACCCAGCTCCGGGCCGTGCTCGATCTGCCCTTCATGTACGTCTATGGCACCCTGGCCCTGCAGCGAAAGGCCTTTGAGCGCTTAAGCGTCGAAGACCAGACGGTGCTCCGCATGGTTTTATCGGAGACCTTCGCGGCTATTGGCGCGCAAAATCGCGCGGACCACGAGCAGGCCATGGCGGCCCTGAAAGCCCAGGGCTTGCGCTTCCTTGCGCCGTCCCCGGAGGCCCGGGCCGAATGGGTGGCGGCGGCGGCCGCAGCCCGGCAAGCGATGATCGATAGCGGCGCCGTGAGCGCGGAGCGCTACGCGGCGCTGCAGGCGGCCCTCCGCGCCTACCGGGCGCCCTAGCGGTGCTTCGCCTTGAAAAGGCGGTGCTGGCCGCCGCCTTTGGGCTTCTGTTGCTGATTGCCCTATTGCAGATCCTGCTCCGCAATGGCTTTTCCACGAACCTCCCGGGGGCGGAGGAGCTTCTTCAGACGCTCGTGCTATGGCTGGCCATGCTCGGCGCCCTGGGTGCCACCCGGGAGGGAAACCACATTCGCATTGACCTCCTGGCTCAGGTGCTTCCGGGCCCCTGGGGGCTGCGTCTCCACCGCCTGTCTGCCCTGGCCACGGCGGGGCTCTGCGCCTTTTCGGGCTACCACGGCGCTCTGCTGTGTCTGCTTGAGCAGGAGGAGGGGCGCTTGGCCTTTTGGGGCCTTCCCGTGTGGGTCACGCTTTTGATTATCCCCGGCGCCTTCGCGGCCATGGCCCTGCGCTTCCTTCGCCTTGCCTGGCGCCCGGCGCCATGACCGAGCTCTTCCTCGCCCTCACGGTTCTGCTGCTGCTTTCCGGAGCGCCGCTCTTTGCCATCTTGCTTGCCGCGGCCTTCACGGGCTTCGCCTGGGCCGAGATTCCGCTGACCATCGTGGCCGTGGAGCTCACCCGGCTCACGGATACGCCCTTGCTCGTCTCCCTACCTCTCTTTGCCTTTGCGGGCTACGTGCTGGCGGAGGGGCGTAGCGCTGATCGCCTCGTCGCCCTCACGCAGGCGGCCCTCGGCGGGCTCCGCGGTGGGGTGGCCTGGGTGACCGTGCTCTGCTGTGCCCTGTTTACGGCGTTCACCGGCGCCTCCGGGGTCACTTTGGTGGCCCTGGGGGCCTTGCTCTATCCCGCCCTTCGCGCCGATGGTTTTAGTGACCGTTCGGCCCTGGGCCTGGTGACCACCTCCGGAAGCCTGGGCCTGCTCCTCGTGCCCAGCGTGCCTCTCATTCTCTACGGCGTGCTGGC
>Ga0255777_10001930_pt1 | contig 19015 bp, 17 predicted proteins | sample 101ome_15_FD_179975 | JGI IMG/M metagenome (GOLD analysis project Ga0255777, IMG submission 179975) | Coastal salt marsh microbial communities from the Groves Creek Marsh, Skidaway Island, Georgia - 101402AT metaG (version 2) | ecosystem: Environmental > Aquatic > Marine > Intertidal zone >... | reverse complement strand
TCCTTCGACTGCTGCTACTTCTGTTACAAGATGAATCTACCTCGAGACGTGGTGTGGTTGTGAAAACACACGTGTGGTTCGGTTCGTCTCAAACGACAAAAATGGAAATTTTCAAAAAAATATGACCGTTATACTACGATCGCCGTGTGAGGTGCTTTTTTCGTTCATTGAACACCTATCTCAAATGTATCTCGGAGTGTTCGAAAACCTTCCCGACGAACTCATCGAGAAGATTTGTTTTCACAATCACAACACCCGAATGCAGGGCGTGTTCGCGTTCCTTCGCAAGTATGTGAAGGAGAACATTCCTCGCGTCGAAGTTTTGCCCGAGAATATACGTAAAGCGTACCGGCACTACAGTGTGAGGATGAAAACCACCTTCATCCTCAAAAAACACAGCGACTTGGAGGTGGGATTGGTGTACAACGTGTTGGATAAAAACGTGCACGTGATCGACTACGACTAGCCGAAGGTGGCCTCCGAGCGAACGGTCGCGAACACCGGCTCGTTCTCTTTGTTTCCGATTTGGTTGGAGATCTCGCGAATCGTGCTCGAGATGGGCATCAACATGTAGTCGTCGTCTACGCGAAACAGGATGAACAAGGCTTCGTGTGACTTCACGTCGGTCAACCATCGGGCGCGAATGCTTTGCATGATCATCGCGACGGTGTTGTGTTCTGGGACCAACGCTTTACGTTGGGATTGTGCTACGGTACCCTCGAAGTTGAACACCACGGGAATGCGTCTCAATTTCTTCGAGGACATCATGACAGTTATTTACATCAAATATTAAAAAATTGATATATTTTTTAAAATTAGAATTATATGATAGAAGAGGAATCGCTACAATTCCACTGCGAAATGGATTCTACCGTCGTACCGAATGGCACCGTGCGCGATTTAAACAACGTCAACAAAGAGCGCGCGAAACGACGCGCGTTGAACGACGTCCGAATGGGACGACGCAGTTTTGTGACCGAAGCCTTCGTGAGTCGCCACCATTGGACACCAGCGGAGTACGAGGTGATTCGTCCATACATTCGCACCAACACTCACGAAACGAACGCGAACGATGCGAACGTCGCGCAACAGGAGCTTTTCGCGTTGATCGATCAGGAGACCCGTAAGGAGTCGACGGCCAAAACGTATCGATCCAAGGTGAACTCCCTGTTGCGCTTGTTCGAAATCGAAAACGGGGTGTTCTCGAAGATTTTCGAGACGCATGGAGACGATCACATTTTGAAAACGATTCGCGGAGCGTACAAGAACGCGTCCACCTATCTTGCTCTCATCCTGTGGTTGTGCGATCACAGCACGAAGTTCGAGCGAATCCTGGGTCCCGCTCGCATCGCCACCTACAAAGACGCTCATCAGCACGAGGTGCAGGTCGTGACGCTCCGCACGCTGACCGAACGCGGTCCCGGATACACCGACTACGAGAACATATACACCACGCTGTTCGAGATCGAGCGAAACCTCCACACGACGCAATACGCCTCCATGCCGCATATGATCGCGATCATGTACACCATCGGATTGTACGACGAAACCGGCAAGATTCACATCAACCCTCGCAACTACTTCTGGAACGTGCGCATCGTTCACCACGACAAAGACCTGAACGACAAAGAGAACCTGCTGAACGTGTCGAACGGGCGATTGGTGATCAACGACTACAAGACCGCGGACATGTATCGACCGTACGACGTGACGCTAAGTCCCGCCGTCATGCATGTCGTTCGCGACAGTTTGATCAAATTTCCCCGCCACCATTTGCTCGTACACAACGACGGACAACCGTACTCCAACAACCGAATGAGCGAGAAGATCAAAGGTGTCATGGGGTATTCGATCGACACGATTCGTAAGGCGATCGAGTCGTACGAAGTGCACGTTCGAAAAACCTCGCGTATCCACATGGCGAACGTGTCTCGCCACACCATCGCGACCCAAGACATGACCTACGTGTCGCGTTGAGTCGAACCCGAACTAACTACAATTATCGTAACTGTATATATTTGTTTTTTTTTGCTTTAACATGGATCGTCCAACTTGGCGATGATTTTCAGATATCGAATCTCGTTGGTACGCGCCTCGAGAAGCGCGTCTTTCGCACGAATCAACTCGTCTTTCACGCTGATGATGTGCTCTTTCTCCTCGATGATTTGGTTTTTGATGATTAGCTCGTGCTGTATCTCTCTAGTGGACCCGGCGTACATCGTAAAGATGTTGTGAAACATCTCCTTGACGTACCCTTCTTTGTCTTTGGGGATGACCGCTAACTCGACGCGCTTCTTGTCGTTCACATGCATCTTCGACGCTTGGAAGAAGTGCTTCAAGGTGGCCTCCGCTTTGTACATGTAGGTTTTGTCCACGTACGTAAAGTGCTTGAGACCGAAGGTGGTGGTCATCTTGCCGTAGGTTCTGTTGTGCTCTCTCGTTCGACGCTCGATGTCGTCCGCGCAACCGAACTTGTACACCAAATCGTTGTCCGAATATCCGTCCAAGGCGATCGAGTCGTTGTTCGCGTCGCAATATTCTTTGATGTCGATCACTTTGCCGATCACGTACAGATAGATGCAAGGAAGCTTATCCACGTAGCAACGGAACACGCTTTGGATGGTGGCGGGGGATACGCCGAGCAGATTGCTAGCGAGGGAGTCCTTCTCCGACGCGCTACCGAATTGATGGGTAAAAAGCGTGGTGATCGCCCATCTCTGAAAATGCTCCGCCTTCTTGGCACGCGAGCACATGAGCAGTTTGACCACCCCCAAATAGGTGAGATACATCACCTTATCTGGACTTACATCGGTACCAGAATTTCTGGTGTCGATGTAAAATACATAATGGGTGTTGTACTCGTAATCGCTCTTGGAACCCTGCACCGTGTCCTCCACGCGGTTGTGTAGAGGATGCAGGTCCGACGCCTTAAAATACATGCCGTGCACCGTTCTCTCGCCGCGCATCTCGATGCGTATGGTGTTGCCGTGCTCGTCCTTGAAGCCTTCGCTCTCGTCGAGCTCCACGATCTTCGGTAACGGACTCAACGTATTCGCGTCGTATGCCTTGCGGGCGACACGAACGTCCTGCAGTTTTTTGGTACGAATCTTCGAGTTCTTCTCCTTCGCATTGTTGCGATGGTTGACGATCCGATCCAACACGTATATCCACTCTTTGGCGTACGTTTCGGTCACATACGGTGTCGCTCGAGAGTTCTTGGAGTTGCTCACCGAGTTGTTGAACACGAACAAGATCTCCTTCTCCGGGATTTCGTTCTTGGCGATGCATTTGCGGATCAACTGCGTGGGAACGGATCCGCATCGCTCGAAGAATACGGGGTTTATCTTCTGTTCATAAACGCTCAACAAGGACACGTATGTGACGTTGGAGCAACGCGGAACGTACTTGGTAAGCTTCTCATCCATCGTGCGACACGAATAAAAAAAAATACGATTATACGTTATTACGCGAAGAATCTTTAAATCACGTTCCGTACTCTGTGAACGCACACTCGGTGTAGCATCATGCGGACTTGTATATGTATTTCAATTCGTAAAAGATTTTGTCGTTGTCATTCATCGTAGAATACGTCGCGATATCGATACGACGCTCATCGTCTATGACATGTATGTAGATCTGTTCGTACAAACTTTTACTAGTAGGGTCCACGAAAATGTTAAACACGTTGGGAGAAATTGGGATTCTCATCCTTTTGGAATATTCTACAACGGATAACATATGATCATATTTCGACTTGTATTTAGCGTAAATCTCCGTAGTTCTTAGATACGATACAAACCCAGGTGTCAGCTCTTCCTCGGGAGGAAGAATTACGAATGCCTCCGTATTGTTTGACGACGAACTCTTCGCGGGACTATGCGTGTTATCTTCTCTAGATGGCCATGCGTTCATTCTGCGTCTTTTTTTTGGGTTGCGTCCGATTTCCCACTCCCATCTGTGAACGCTTTCCAACATTTTGATTCTCTCTTGGATTAAGGTTTGTTTATAATATCCAACCTTGTTGTTTCGAACGAAATTATAAAGCTCTATCTCCTTGTTTGATGAACCATCGATTACGGGATATTTCTCGTTATTAGCGATAAACCGCATCAGATTATTGGATAGCTCCGTAAATCGATTCCAATCTTCTTCGACGTACACCTCAACTTCCGGTAGTTTTTTCCTGAAAATTGATAATTTGCATAACGCATCTTGATGTTTCAACCAAAGAGATCCGCGATCGAATCTTCTTACGTATTTCATAATTAAATTATCTACTAACTTATGGTCGAACTGGGTCTCCGGTTCCTCGACAAATCTTTTCAAGGTAGCATAATCCTTGTCGAATGTATCTTCGATGTCGTTACCGAATGCATCCATTATCCTATTAGGAGTGTACCCAATGACTCTCACACGACGATGGAGCGTGCGGTCAATTTTTTTGTTGTTATTTAAAGTTTCATTTTGTATTACCAAATGATTAGGTTACCCTCCACAATATGGCGGAGGATGCAGTCGGTCCATCGTCGTACAGATCCAACGAGTTGTTGCTCCTTGAGTTAGCAAAAACGTATGGTGCGAGCGACTCTATCATCAACGAATTTAGTTTGATGGCACTTGATAATCCTAGAAACAATTACATACTCTTCGAATTGATTACTAAGAGTCCTCCCTCTTGGGATGTTATAACCGAAGCGTTCGATCAAACGATCAAGTACGGCTCCATACATTACTTGACGTTTTTATACGAGGAAACCACCAAATTGGAGCATGCCATGTCACCAAAATGGTTGTCATACTTCGTGCACATGCTTATGGTAGATATCAAAGTCAACAGTCTCAATTTCGAGTGTTACAAATTTTTGTATCAGAAGATCTTTGAAGAAACGACTCGGTATACGAATGCTTTGTATATGAACCACTATGTTTACAAGACGGTCGCTACATTTGAAGAATTGACTTCGAAAATAAAACCGCTTACAATGATTGATATTTTCGACAGATTGACCGAAGTTCATAAAATCTTACTACGTACCATCAACGCAAACGATTTCCCACCCAATTTGAACAAAAATCAAATCACTCAAGAATTAGCTTCGTGTCGTTTCGAGCATTTATTAACAAACTTGTACAAAAACGGAGACTATACCGCAGGACATGTATTCCTCACAGCAGTGTATCACGGGAAAATGCATTCGATGCAATTTATCTATAAAAACGCTAGATATATAGCTGCCGAACGTCTACAATTCGACACGGAGGTGACTACGAATTTCCAACAACAGGAGTTTTTTGACAAAATTAATAATTTGATCAATCATTTGCTTATATTATCTTGGAGGACGCACAAAATCTCAAGTGAAGTCAAACGTTTTATGTACTGCTTAGAGTTCCTTGGTTCCAACGATATCATTCCAATGAGTTATGTCAGTAAAATTCGCGATGATTACATATCATATATCTACAATGATCATAAATATGATAAACACAAATATGATGTAGGATACGCCCTTATGTATTTAAGAAACACCGGGAAAGTCGATAAGTATCGATTGCACGTTTATCACAAAATATCGAGGATTCAACGAGCTTGGCGTAGGTACTCTACCATCAAGGTTAAAGGTAAGAGGCCTATGATGTAAGCACCTCCACTGTGATTTTTTATTTAAAGATGAGACGATACGTGGCTGTGTGTACGAGCACTTCGCTAACATGGCTTCGGTGGGTCGTCCCATGCTTGTGTCTCGATGCGTGTCCGGTCACAATAAGTCCGCTTCGAAAATCAACCATAACTACGCGACCAAACGAGTGCGTACGAAGCACAGGTACGACATGGAGAAGAACATGAATCGTTCCGAGATGCGCCATCTTTCGAATCTCGCGAAGTTGCATTGCGATCCGTCCATACCTCTGTCACGACAACCGGAATGCAACCGGATCATCCAAAAGATGATGTACAACTCCCATCGTGATTCGGAGCTCGACATGGAGTTCTTGTCCGACGAGCTGATGTACGAAATCGGTGAGAAGGAGAGGTCCGACCATCCGGATTATTAAGCCGCGGGGATCAGATAGGCGGACGCGAGATGGTTGATCCGCGCGGTCATCAAGTCCAGACAGACGCACACCTGCGAGTCGGTCGAGTAGGTCTCTTTGAGGTTGTTCAAGCCTTGTTTGAGCGGCTCGATCAGCTTCACCACCTCCTCGAGGATCCAGTTGTCGTCGATGTGTTTCTGCTGCAACAAGGTCTCCAGCTCTACCACCCGTTGCCGTATGCGTTGACATATCAATATTCGGTTTTGGCGAAACAGACATCGCTTGATCGGAGTCAGCATCGACGGATGCTCCACCGCGAGCGCTTCGTTGAACAATCGTAGGCGTCCCTTTGGTTGTACCAAACTCACGATTTTGAGATCGACGAGCACCTTTTGCACGGTGGCGTCCATTCCCTTTTCATTCGACAAAAATTTGTTTTTTCCAGACTTTCACGCGGAATCTTACTTAGAAAACGTATCTCTACAGTGGGTAAAAAATGACGTCCACCGTGTACTTCAACGGTCGTTTGGACGGTCTCGGGAATCGTATCGAGCAGCTCATTCACATGGAGGCGTACTGTGTGAAACACGGCGTGAAAGGGGTGTACTATTGGAGACAGCGCGCTGCTTGCCAAGACCGCAAGTATCCGATCCTCGTCGCGTGCGAGAACGTCACGATCGAAGACGAGGCGAACAGTCGCCCGAATACCGTCGAGATCGACGTAAGTAAGAACGAGTGGTCGAAGCAAGCGTTCCAAGAGGCCGCGAAGCGGATTCGATTCGTAAACCCTCTCGAATCCCAGGATCCCTACATCGCGGTCCACATTCGCTCCACGGACAAACTCTACAATCGCGGAAAGGACGAGTTCAGTTTCGACTTCTTCCGGGAGAAATTCAACCGTACCGTTGCGATGCTCAACACAATACAAACCAAAGTCAAGATCACGATTACATCCGACGATCCTCGGTACAAAAAACTTCTTATCGACAATTTGAACGCTCAGTTCGAAATTGTGGAGCCGTTCAAAAACGAGATCCCTCACGACGTGTATCGCGACTTCTTCGCACTCGTGCACGCTACTCAAATCATCATGGTTCCTAAGTTCTCGTCGTTCTCGGCGTGCGCGTCGCTTATCGGAGGGAACACGCTCTTGAGTCATTGCGACGAGCACGACACGAACCTGTATCGATACAAGTGCAACGTGTTACGATGTTAAACCGTCTAACGTATTCGAAGCTCCGTGATTTCGTCCGTTTGGAATTGCAAGCCACCGCGCGTTGGAGCCAAAGAGTCCACCATGTCCTGATATGCCGACAACTCCGACGTCGTCTCCGTCTTCGACACCGGCTGTTTTGCAGACTTGTCCGGACACTCCGACACGCAGTCCTCTTTCACAGGGATCAGTATCACATCCGGATTGAGATACGACACCGCGATCGTCATGTTCGAGATCGTGTGTACGAAATGCGAGCAGCGACTCAGCAATTCCGCGTCCACCAACACCTCCACTCCCATGTCCTTACCGAGTTCGTTGTCGTGGTTCTGGGCGAGTTTGGCGTGCGCGTCGTATCCTTTGCCTCCGACAAGGCCCTCTCCGTCCGTCTCGTGAGACGAGCGTGCGAAACACCAATCCAAAAAGTCGTCCACGGAGGTTCGATGCACGTCCGTGTCGTATATCAGACGAGATCCGTACCGGGTCTTAAAAACGGCCACACCGAGCTCCGTGTCCGTCGCGAGGAATATCCGTTGCGAAGGATGTTTCTCCAAGATGGCGTCGATACGTTCGAAGTAGTCTCTGAAATGCACGATGCCTTGCTCTTTGCAATGACTCGGGTTTCGATAATGTACTCCCACGAAGCTTCGCATGTTCGGCACGTTGGCTACGTGTGTGAACGCGCGTTCTTTTTTCGCGATCGTTTCGGTCACAAGGACGCTGTAGCGAATATTGCGACGAAACAAAGCGTTCAGTTCGTTGCGCCACTTTTGAAACTGCTCTTGGTTCGTTTTTCGAAAACGATCCGCGATCGGGAAAAACATGAGCTCCTTTCGTCCCTCCCATCCTTGAGTGTAACGATTGTCGCGCGCATGACGCAGCACCGTTTGAAGATCGATGGTTTTGTGAGTGTAATCGGTCGGTTCGAAAAATAGAAACCAAGAGTTCTCAACGTTGGTATCGTAATAACAAAAGTGGTTACATCGTTTGTTGACCAGTTCGAGCACCTCTCGATGGACGAAGGGATACACTTTGTCGTTCAAACATCGTACACTTACGTACCAATTCAAGACGGACAAAAAGCCGGCGTCTCGAGGTATGAAGAGGGCCATGTTTTTCATATGCTCTCATTCTCGTAGTTTTCATTTAAATGCTGTCAACGAATGGTTTTCAAAATATTGAAATGCGTTCTCCAACTGCTTTTTGTAGTCTCTGCACTTCCCCGATCAAAGATGACTTACGCCCTTTTTTGCTGTCGCTCTCTCTGCATCATCCGAACGCTCGAGTCTACTTGTATTTGGACGATCCTTCGAACGAGGTCGTACGTGCGTTGACCCCCTATCTTCGTTTGGAGCTCCACATCCAAGTCAATTTAAATCGATGGAGTGGACAAACGCGGAATCAGATGGAACTCAAACGAACATGGTGCGATTTTCAAATGCAAAAGCCGTTGGTGATCGAATACGCCCTCGAACAAGAGCGCGACGGCGACGTGCTGTATCTCGACGTAGACCAAACGTTGTTCGGTCCGTTGGACTGCGTGGACGAGTCGTGCGACCTAGGAGTGAGCCCTCACTATATCGCGGAGTGGAACCACGCCAAATACGGACTTTACAACGGAGGCATGCTGTGGGTACGCAACAAAGCCGTCCCCCGCGATTGGATCGAATTCACAAAGAAATCGCGCTACTACGATCAAGCGTCTATCGAGGATCTCGCGACGAAATACAAAACCTTTCGATTTGGGGAGGAGTGCAACGTGGGTTGGTGGCGTTTGGAAGAGAACACCGTGTCTCCCGCGGAAGCGATCAAGTTCTTTCACTATGCGAACGGACGTGTGACGTACAAAGGGCTGCCGATTCGTTGCGTGCACACGCACTTCCCGAGCAAAGACAAACAGTTCTTCAACAGCATGCTCTACAAAATGTTGGAGTTCTCCAAACAACACGCGGAGTTGATGATCGTGCACCGTGCCATCACCGGGAAATGGTCGATCGTGATCCCGATGCAACCGTTAGACGGAATTTGGTGGCACAACAACGACAGCTTTCGGGAGCTCGCTCGTATGTGGGTAGATCAAGTTCCCGATTTGGAGATCATTGAGAAGCCGGACACCTTGAACTGCATGTTGCTTCCGAACGTGTGTCTGTACGATCGCCCCACTTTACAATGGGTCACCCCGGAGGCTCAACGTGCGCATGTGATGCTGTTGGGAAACAACTCCGTGGCGCTGGACGGACCTAAACTGAATACGAACGTCGTACGCCCGTGGATCTTTTGGGCAAGACACCCGCTCATACTCGAAGACGTGATGACCAACCACGCGACCACTCAACGATCGATCGATACGATATTCATCGGGAACATCGAGAACGACGTACAGGCCAAGTATCGTGCGTCCGATTGGTTCGAAGTCGTAGAGAGATTCGAAATCACGAAAGGCAACAAACACAAATACACTCCGAGAGAGTATCTCGAGCTCCTGGCGAAAAGTCGCTTTGGATTGTGTCTTCGTGGATACGGACGAAAATGTCATCGAGAGGTGGAGCTCATGGCGTTAGGCACCATTCCGGTGGTGTCTTCGGACGTCGATATGGACTCCTACGCTGTACCTCCCCAAGAAGGAATCCACTACGTGCGAGTACGACATCCCTTAGAGTTGCGTGATAAACTGGATAAAATCGACGAAAAACAACGTACAAAGATGTCCGACGCGTGCAAGGAGTGGTTTTTAACACACGTGCATTCTAGCGTTTCTTGGTACACTACTATGCATCAAGTATTATATGGCACTATTAACTCAACTTAATTGTGTGCGTTTATATTAAGGTTTCGACTGCTCACATGAATCTGATCATCATACCCTATCGAAATAGACAGGATCACCTCAAGACCTTTTTGGAGTCTGTTCCCGAGTTCAAAAAACATCTGTCTAATTTCAAATTACTTGTGGTCGAGCAAACTAAGGGCAAGGAGTTCAATCGTGGAAAGCTTCTCAATGTCGGATTTCATTACGCTATGGAGACCTACGTGGGTAACATCGTTCCACGAGACGTCATTGTGTGTTTCGACGAACAGCATAACGACGCTACCGACGAACAGCATAACGACGCTACCGACGAAGCGAGCGATGCGACGAACGACGCTACCAACATCTACAAATTTTACGATATTGGTGGTAGCGACACCTGCGATAGCGCCGATGAAGAAGGCAGCGATACTAGTACTACTGTTACCGATCAACCGAATACAACAAAAAACCTAGATGACGTATATATTTTTATCCACGACGTAGATTGGATACCGAAATCAAACACGATCTCTAACGATTACACGAAAACTAATGCAGATGCTAACGTGTTGTTGTACGTGCACGATAAATCCACTTCGCCGGTGTGCAAAATCAAAAGCGACGTGTTCCGTTGCGTGAACGGGTTTCCGAACACGATCTACGAGTGGGGGGTAGAGGATCGAGTGTTGTACTATCGGATTATGAAGCATCCGAACAAATACAAACTGGAGAGGATAAAACGAGCCTCTCCGAAATCTTCCTCTTTGGGCTATACCGCTTTGTCTCATACTCGGAAAATGTCTTCCACTATGAAACGATCGAAAGAAGTCAAGAAATTCGACGAAGACACGACAGCGTTGTTCAGACAAGGAAATCAAGAGGAGTTCACTGAAAACGCGAAACTCAACGGTTTGACCACCTTGGAGTACACCCTGCGTAACACAGAGTGGATCGTCGAGGATGTAGTTGAAAAAATACTGGTTGATGTTTGAGTTCACTGCGTCGCCGACAATCCGTCGTAACGACGTTTTTGTTTCCGTTGCACATCGTGATAACAACCCTTAGTTCCGTCGTAAGTGACGTGCTCGTTGTACAGATTGTCTCCATCTTCCATCATTTCGTAGTCGAAGAAAGGCAACTGAGGCGCGATGGCCGCGGTGTACATGTGCGGTCCGGTGGTGGACAACACGTCGTTGCGTTTCTTGTTTTTTTTAAGGATGCGTTCGACCATCTCGTCGATGACCACCCGCAAAAAGGGGTGCTTGGCCGGATACATGATTACGGCTTGATTGATTTCGTATCTATTCGATTTGGGTCGATACTTCTTAGGAAACAAATGTCGAAGCTTACGATATTTGATCCAAGGCCAAACCGTCATCTTGATTTTGGACGACGTGTGTATCCAATCGTCCAAGGGTGTTTTGAACTCCGTTTTGATGTCCGCGTAGATCCCCCCTTCGTTGTAGATCACCACGTATCGAAAGAAGTCGGCGCGGCACGCGCCGCATTTGGGATTCAGCTGTTGGAACGCGAAGTACTCCTTCGGGCTCGTGTGATCCCGAACGTACTGTTCCACCGCGAAGTCGTCGAAGAACTTGAAGGTGTAGCTCGGATTTCTCGCTTTGTTGCGATCCATGACCTCTCGAACACACTCCGGAAGATCTTCGTACGAGCTGTATGTTTGATACACGATCGGCGGGATACTTCTGTACAGCTGCAGACCGGAGTCGGTTTGGAAGGGTTCCACTTCTTTTTTGAAACACAACAAAACCATACTTAGGATAAGAAAACATATTACGATATAAGTTCTCATACTATCATTTAAATACTCGTAGATATTATAAACGATGTCCTTGTATTGGTACCTTGTGTGGTTTTTTTTTATAGCGCTTGTCGTAGCAATATACAATCGAACCTTGGTTGATAAGAACGTGGTCGTACAGTCATTTGAGTACGATCCCGAAAAGGACGACGCGATTCGGTTGAGCAAATGTGGTGATAAGAACGTCCGATGCGTACGGTATCAGGTGGACAAACCGAACGAGAGTCTGGTCATCGTCAAAGAGAAACGCCCGTATCTGTTCATTCACATCCCCAAAAATGCCGGCACCTATCTGCGAAAAATATTCCCCGGAATGAACGGTGGTCACGATCACATCACTTTGGCGACCATTCGTCGTTACATGCCCAAATTGGTTCGCAACAACCACACGTTCGCGATCGTGCGCAATCCGTGGGAGCGTACCGTTTCCATGTACAACAACCATGTCAACACGAACCATATGGACATCAAGGGGTGGGGGAACTACGGAATGCGAATCCTTCGAAAGCACAAAGTGCGCAACTTCACCGATTTCGTACGACTGCTGTACAAACACCGTAACAAGATACGCGGACTCGGTGAGATCGTATGGGAAAAACAGATCCATTTCATTTCGGATAAAAACGGGAAGGTCATTGTGGATCAAATCATTCGTATGGAAAACTTAGATACGGAGATAGAACAATTGAAGAAACGTTTTGATATCACACTACCGACTCCTCCCAACAAAATCAACGTGAGTGGTACCAAGGAGTATCGTACGTATTACACACCGGAAACCAAGGCGCTTGTGTCCATCATTTTCAAAGAGGACATTGCGTTGACTGGCTACACATTCGATTGATGCGGCTCGATTTGTCTCCCTCCTCGATGCGTTTCTGCATGATTTGATTCATACCGATCACGTTTCGGTCGATACGTATCAGCTCTTTTCGGATATCGTCAAGGAGCATCATGACGTCGATTTTTTGTTGTGCGGTTCGTTTCGATTCCGGCTGAATCCAAGACACATGTTGGGTGCACATTCTAACAGAGTGCATACCGTATCGAATCTCCGCGTCCAACGGCACGTACGTTACGTAGTCGATGTTATCGTTTAATGTGGGAATTTCGCATCCACGTTCCGTCAAGACCTTTCTCTTTATCAATTGATTACGCCAATGCATGTTGACGAAAAGATACATGTTTCGAATTTGGCTCAACCACGACAGAGCCTCGGAAGCGTGTTCGTCGCATTCCGATTCACATTTGAGATCGTTCACAATCAGGAAGATCTCATCGACGAGATCTTCCATCTTTTGCGAAAGTGTCATTGTGATGGATATATTGTATTATTTTCTATGTTCAATTTTTTTACACGATACGTCGACCAAACGCAAATATATATGTTGTGAATAGTCAAAAATAAAACATGCAAGATCCGAACATCGCGGAACTCAACCGCAAATTGGACAACATCGAAAGATTGCTCAAATCCAACGCGTTGCAATGCGAAAAGATGTCCAATCACATCGATTTTGTGGAGCGAGTGTACTCGTACATAAAAGCCCCCCTATTTTACATCACGAACAGAATCCATCGAATCACAGGGCAACCCTCGTTGCAATTGGAACCACCCGAATGGACTCCCGAAGAAAGCTAATTTGAAGTGGACACAACAAAAAATTTGAAGTTCGACATCAATAAGTGATACACATCATCATGCATATTTTAACGGACCTGTTTCCCTTCGTCGACACGCTCTGCACGAAAGGAGTTCGACACGCCAAGGAGACCGCATTCTACGAACTCGTTGCGTCGATAGTGAATCACGAGACCGAACCACCTGTGTACGGGATACCGTATCGTATGTTATTCGACGACGAAGGATATGTTAAGCGTATCATTCGCGATAAAATCACCTCAACCATCATGTATGATCCCAATGCGAAATGCTTTGTGTTTTCGAGCATGCAAGAGTTGTTCGATGGAATGGTCGCTATTTTACGGAAACGATTGACGGATCATCCGAACGAAGACGATGTCGCAAACAAATTACAACGAATCCAACAGTTTATGTCGTTGGTGGACGCGTCCATGGAAGCGGATGCATTGTGCGAAGAGTTATGCGATGTCCAAATTGATCACGAGTAAAAAAATGATAACCTCGACATTATACATCGAATCGTAGGGTTTTTTTATCGAGAACTTTAGGATTAATCAGAAATCAGATTTTCGTTTTCGTTTCTGCTTATGGACATCACAGAACGATTCTTCGGACGAAGACCGCAGCTTGACACATGTGCCATAAATACATCGGTTGTGTCCTCCATGTACAATACAATATTTTACAGTTTCCAAAACCCTATGCATACAACCTGTTTCTTGACAAACTACAAATTGTAACATTTCGGTTTTACTCATGTACAAATGAGTTCACATATCATCATCATCACTACAAGTAATGTAGATAGAAATCAATTTTACCAACAGTATTGAGGTGTTTTACCCTTGTAGCGCATAGTCTTATTGACGATCAATTTTTTTAAACTCGATCTAAACAATAAAATCATAAATCAATATGATCAGACAAGTCGCGCATGCATCTCGTCTCGAACGACGCGGAGTACGATTTAGAATCCTTACGTGTCCAACACGGTAACCTGATCCATGTGGGACGAGATCGCGACAACGACATCGTTCTTCTGGACATGCCGATGAAAATGATCTCTCGTCGACACGCTATGCTTGTGTGCATACAAGGGGATCGTTTCGGCGTGCATCCGATCGTAAGATGTCGAAACGGTGTCTACGTGAACAACAAGCGCATCCATCAATTCACGTTGTTGCGTCCGGGAGACGAACTCGGTTTTGGTGGGCCTAGAAAAATCAAATTCGCAGGCATTAAGATGGACAATCCCTTTTTGTTTCGGTGTTGCAACGAGTCTAGATCAGCGTTGTAAGCTCGGTGTACGTCTTCTTACAAAAGGTTTCGAGCACGAGCTTCTCCGTCTTCAATTGTTTCAAGTTTTCCGATTGATTTTTGTTGGTCTCTTGCAGTTTGGAGAGCAAGTTTTGCGAGTCATCGTAGTTCAAGGTGGTACGATTCAGTAGATCACGAAGACCGGCGTTCTCCACCGTCAAATCGCTACACTTCGCCATGCAAGTGGTGAGCTGAGAATCCACTTTGCGGTGTTTCTCGTGCATGTTTCGAAGTTTGAGCTTGATGGACTGAAGCTCCTCGACGAAGCAGTCGATTTGGCATTCGATCTCGCAACACAACTGGTCCTCTTTGCAGATCAACAAATTGTCGCAGTGCTTGTCCCCCTCGCAGAGCTCGTGGGAAGCGTTGTCCTCCTCGCAGTGCTTGTCCTCCTCGCAGTGCTTGTCCTCCTCGCAGAGCTCGTGGGAAGCGTTGTCCCCCTCGCAGTGCTCGTGGGAATCGCAGGGCTGTTTGTCCCCCTCGCAGAGCTCGTGGGAATCGCAGTGCTGTTTGTCCCCCTCGCAGAGCTCGTGGGAAGCGCAGGGCTGTTTGTCCCCCTCGCAGAGCTCGTGGGAAGCGCAGGGCTGTTTGTCCTCCTCGCAGAGCTCGTGGGAAGCGCAGGGCGCCTCCTCGATAATGGTGGGGTTGCCGGGGATCGTGAAGACGACGTCTTGAGGGATGCTGAGTGAGTGATCGAACATGGTGAAGCTCATGATGTGTGGGTTTTTACATATAGTTTATATATAAGACGGATATCCGTAATAAAAAATATAACCACTCGCGTCGTCCCACGACACCCGAAATGTAACCGTTCAACAAAAAGGGCAGGCTGCAAAAACACTTGAGAAGCCGTGCGGAAAATATTTTTTTGAGGAAAAAATTGATTTGTACCATTACAACCTTCGCATTTATCCATCGTAAATCGCACGACGATGTACGAGCGCGTCTACCATTTCGCGGATCTACATTTGCGAAAAGGGAATGAGCGAGTGTCCTACTACGAACGGTACGTGATCGTGATCGACAACGTGCTAGCGTCGATTCGAGAGCAAACGGGTCGTGTTTCTGGAAAGACCGCGTGCGTGATCTGTGGCGATGTGTTTCATCACAAAACGGAGATGTCTCCCCCGGGCATGGATCTGTTCAAGCGCATCGTGTACGGATTAGCCAAGTTGGTCGACACGGTGATCCTGATCCAAGGCAATCACGATCTGCAACAGGCGAGCCACGACAAATGCAACGACATGATCCGTGCGATGCTGCAAGAGTCGGACGACGAGCAGTATTTTCCGGAGAACGTGCACTACCTGAGCGACACCGGCGTGTACCTGTTCGACAATCTGGAGTTCGGGGTCGTGTCCATCACGGACATCCTGCGTCAAGGCGCGGGCTCCGGGACGGTGGACGATTTGCCCGCGTTTCCCAAACCGTCCAAAAAACGCAAGACCGCCAAAATCGCGTTGGCGCACTGTATGATGCGTAACAGCAACCGTGGAAACACGCACGGGATCCCCGACACTTGGTTTTCCGACTACGACGTCGCGATGTTGGGCGACGTGCACATCCAACAAGTGGTGCGAACCAAGCACGTCACGTACGGCTATCCGGGATCGTTGCTGCAACAGGACTTCGGCGAAGACGTCTACGGTCACGGCTATCTCGAGTGGCGCGTGAACGGACAACGAGTCGAACTCGAACAGGCGCATCATGTTCCGAACCCTTGGGCGATGGTGAAAATGCACGCCTTTCCCGCGTCTAAAGAACTCGACCTCAAGCTCGACTCGAGCTCGACCGCGGATGAAGTCCAAGTGCAACTCGTACCTCGCACCGAACAGTACGAGCTGCGTTTGTACGACGACGGTCGATGGGTTCCGCTTCTGCAGTTTTTCGACGATCGTCCGTTGCCTTCTCACGCGCATGTACGACTCACCGTGCCGTCGGAGCAGTGTATGAAGATGTTGAAAGAGCAAACGCACCGATTCTTCACCGAGAAACAGATCGAGTCCAAGATCGACGTGTACGACGTGGGTCAGTACGCGGCGGAGAAGAACGCGGACGTCGCGACGCTCAACAAAGTGGACACCATCATGGAGTTTTTGGAGAAGACACTGCCGAAGAGCGTGCTTCAGGACAATCCGGATTGGCGCGAGGTGGTGCAGAGTACGGTGGATTTCAAAATCGAAGACCCTTTGACCAAGACGCCGACGGAAAGCCACCAATGGATCTCGGAGTCGATCTCCAAAGCGAACAGGGACATCGAGAAGCTCTACCTGAAGTACGACGCGGGAAAGCGCTCCTTCACCAACGTCTCCGGTCAGTTCGAGCTGTGTCGAGTGGAGTTCGATTGGATCCTAGCGTTCGGAAAGCACAACGTATTCGACTTCGAAAAAGGGATCACTCTCATCAACGCGCCCAACGGGTACGGCAAATCGGCGTTCTTCGAGGTGATCGTCTTAGGATTGTTCGGCGAGACGATCCCGTCGCGTGGAAAATCTGGAACGAACATCTTGAACAATCAAAAACCGAAACAAAAGGAGGTCTCACAAATCCGAGTGGTATTCGAGTTGAACGGGGTGAAACACACGGTGCATCGTAAGTTCGGTGTCAACGTGAAAGCGGGGGTTCCTCGTCTTGTCATCACCGACACCTGCTTGTATGTGGACGGTCAAGCTCGCGCCCTTCACAGCACCAAAGCCACCGTGAACGATTGGATCCAAAGGAACGTGTGCACTTCCTCCGAGTTCATGCTGTTCAACATGATCACCCAAAGTGTGGATTGCGACTTCATGGCGATGACTTCTACGAAACAGCTGGAGATGCTCGACGACGCCTTTCACATCACGCACTTCAACGAGCTGGGTCAGTTTTTGAAAACGATGCGAAAAGAGTACAAAAACTTCGTCGCGCACGTGAACACCTATCTGAACGGATGTCGTTCCGAAATGGAGGGCAACGAAATCGAGCTGTCCAAACAACGGACGATATCTCCGGGGGAGCTGGAGGCGCTTCGAAACGAGCTCCGCGATTGTCGTCGATCGCTCGACGAACTACAAGGTGTGGAGGCGATGAAAGCGCAATTCGAGTTGTCCAAGCCGAAGGAGGCTCTCAAGGAGCTTTTGGAGGAGCAGCTCTTATTGAGCAAAGAGCTCCGAGAGGCGAAACAGAACGGGTTTCAACTCACCTCGTACCCGATCCTTACGCTTCCGTTCCCGATAGAAGCCTGCGGTCGTGGCGAGAAAACCCACGGCGATCGCTTGGAAGCGCTGATCGTTCGATACGATTCGCTACAAGAACGAGTTCGAGCGATCGACGTCGATCGACTCCGTGCGAAAACCCTCGCTTTGAACACGAACACGAAGCGACGTTCGGTCGCGTCGCTTCGTAAGGAGATCGGTGCGCTTCGATCGACGCTGAAGGATTGCGATATGGACTGCGAGTCGCTTCAAGCCCCGGAGATCGAACCGGAACGTTTGGATCGCATGTTGACCGAAGGCGCTCTGGAGATGTTGAACACGGTGCAGAAAAAGGACGTCGAATCGGAAATCGAGCGTTTGCGCTCCTCTCTAGAAGAACATCGAGCGATCCTCAAGCTTGTGATCGATCGGGAAGATCCTCCGAAGAATTGGAGCTACAAACCGCAAGTCGAAAAGAAAGCCGAACGTTTGGCGAAGGAGTTCCAACAACTCGAAGAGCAGTTGAAAGCGACCACCCTGGATCAGGAGCAGGTGCAGCAACGACGTACGGAGATCTCGCAACTGGACGAGCGGCTCCATTTGGATTGCGCGTCTTTCGACCCTGACTGTGCGCACTGCGTTCGACGCGAAACCTCGGCTTCGGTCCTTCGGAAACAACGCGCGATCGCTATGAACGCGTACGATCAAGCTGAGGTTCGTTTGGCCAATTCCAATTTTCACGAGCTACAACACCAAGTGGAGCGATCTTCCAAGCAACTCGAGGTGGCAAAGGAGAAGGCACGAACGGAGCGCGCACGAAAAGAAGGGTTACGGTATCAAGTGGCGCAGATCACCTCCGACTCGATTCAACAACGACTCCAACTACTGTCGCGATACGACGAGATGGCGATGTTGCGCGATATGCGCGACCGTGCTCAACGATGGAAGGATTTGAGCGACGCACGCAAACAGAAAGAGCGCCTACGACAACTCGAAGAGCAACTGCGGTACGAACAGG
>Ga0255777_10001928_pt1 | contig 19023 bp, 34 predicted proteins | sample 101ome_15_FD_179975 | JGI IMG/M metagenome (GOLD analysis project Ga0255777, IMG submission 179975) | Coastal salt marsh microbial communities from the Groves Creek Marsh, Skidaway Island, Georgia - 101402AT metaG (version 2) | ecosystem: Environmental > Aquatic > Marine > Intertidal zone >... | reverse complement strand
GTCTGTTCCTGTTACCCATGTCGCTACCGAAGAGGCATAGAAGTGGAACGGGGTATCGCTTTTGTTTAATTTAAATTTACCTTTCTTCATCATCATTCTCCAAGTTAGTGGGCGCGTCCCTGCGCCCGGTTGTTAATTAAAATATTGTAGACTGTATTTCTTTCGTGTATTCGTAATCGTTCTTTGCCACTTGATCGACCTTACGAATAGCATCTTCCGGTGATTGTGCTCCAACTTCTAAAAGCAACTCTTCTAGCTCGCTATCGGTATAACACTCTACAATCACATCCCACCTATATCGCTCGTAGTTCGCTATGGCGTGAGCTTTAACTGCTTCGATCATATCTTTCATAGTTATATCCTCTGTTGTTGCTTAGGGCCTCTCCCAAAGCATGTGTATATTAGACCACAACCGAAGTGTATTGTCAAGTTCTTTTTAGTTTTATGCAGTTTATTTTAGTTTTTTGACCTGCCTTGACCCCACCCGGGGGGCATACCCCGCTTGCTGTGCTTGGTACCATGCACACGTATATAAGTATAATTTGCACGAATAATTACCAAATTCCCTGAGTTCGACCCCACCCCCCTCATATACAGAAACCCCCCGTCAGGAGTCCCAATTACTTGTTTCCTTTTTATTTTTTTGTTATATACTTCAGTTTCCGGCTTTATAGCTTGCACAGACGTTACTGTAATGACGATAGCACTCACCCCTGAGTTCGGCGTAGAGATACCCGAAGACACCCCCTACATGGATTTACGAGAACGTGCCGAAGCAGCATGTAATACTGCGATTATGCTTGGCGAACATGGCCTCGACATAGAACCAGACGACCAAGATAACGACCTAGCCGCCACTTTGCTGACTTCGTTCGCACAAGATATGGAAGGCACGTCGAAGAAAGTCACAGATACACGTACTGCCCAGCTAACTCCGGCCTCGTTGATCCAAACAAACGCGGTATTAAAAGAGTTTGGACAGCTTGTCGCCGTCCACGCCGCTGAAATTCGTAACACTGTGACTAATAAACTCATCTTGGAGACAGAAAATCCTGACGCACGAGTCAGAATTCGCGCTTTGGAGCTACTTGGTAAGATGACAGACGTAGGATTGTTCACAGAACGCAAGGAAATTACCGTAACACACCAGAATGCCGACGAATTACGGGAAAAATTGCGCGAAAAACTAGAGATTTTGAAGAAAAACGACCAAGGTGTGTACGAAGTCAGCGAAGACTAGATGAACGCCGAAGCGAAACTAGATAAAACCCCGCCAGACAAGGCTAAAGACCCTGTTTTTACACAGGAAGAGATAGATTTACTCTTAAATAACCTCGATCAGTACACGCCGGAAGAGCAAAGCGAGATATATCGCATTGTCGAGGAGCTTGAGGTACGCAAACGTGCCGAAGCCGCATACAAAGACCTAATAGAATTCTGTTGTTTGATGCAACCTGATTATAAAGTGGGTAAGCATCACAGGATATTGGCTGATTTGCTCATGGAGATTGAGCGTGGTAAGCAGTACGACACAAAAGGGCGTGAGATCGAGGACTTCGGGAAGGATAGGATATGCGTAAATATCCCACCGCGTCACGGTAAGTCTCAGCTTGTATCTATTTACTTCCCTGCGTGGTTCTTAGGGCGTAATCCTGAGAAAAAAGTGATGATGGTGTCGCATACAACTGATCTTGCTGTGGATTTTGGTAGGAAGGTGCGAAACCTTATATCTACGGAAGAGTATCAGTCTGTGTTTCCTAATGTGCAGCTGGCTCAGGACAGTAAGAGTGCGGGTAGATGGAACACCAGCCGGGGCGGGGAGTATTACGCCTGTGGTATAGGTAGCTCAATCGCTGGTCGTGGTGCCCACCTGTTGCTCGTAGACGACCCACATTCAGAGCAGGACGTGTTAAGTGGGAACTTTGACGTTTTTGATAAGGCGTACGAATGGTTCACCTTCGGCGCTAGAACGCGTCTGATGCCGGGTGGTCGTGTGGCTATTATCCAGACCCGCTGGCACTTAGATGACTTGACAGGACGTGTTACTAGAGATATGGCTCAGAACGACATGGCTGACCAGTACGAGGTCGTTGAGTTCCCTGCCATACTTGAGGTTGAAAGTGAAGAAGAACCTAGTGAGATTATAGAGAAACCGCTCTGGCCTGAGTTTTTTGATATAAATGCGTTGCATCGCACCAAGGCTTCTATGCCTTTGTTCCAGTGGAATGCGCAGTACCAACAGCAGCCCACAGCCGAAGAAGCGGCGCTAGTTAAGCGTGAATGGTGGATGGAGTGGACTAAAGAGTCACCCCCTGCCTGTGAGTACGTAATCATGTCGCTTGACGCTGCGGCAGAGAAGCACAACCGTGCTGACTTCACGGCTCTGACTACGTGGGGTGTGTTTATGTACGATGGTGAGTATAAGGATGACGAGGGTAAAACCATAGGCGTTCCAGATACTTACAATATTATACTCTTGAACAGTATCAAGACTCGTGTAGAATTCCCTGAATTAAAACAAATGGCTTACGAAGAATACCTAGAATGGCAGCCAGATTCGTTTATTGTCGAGAAGAAATCTAGTGGTACACCGCTGTACCAAGAGCTTCGTAGGATGGGACTTCTAGTGCAGGAGTTTACTCCCCACAGAGGCACGGGCGACAAAACGGCTCGTTTGAACTCTGTAGCGGACATTGTAATGTCTGGGTTATGTTGGGTTCCACAAACGCGTTGGGCAGAAGAAGTTGTCGAAGAGATTGCAGGATTCCCGTTTATGAGCCATGATGACCTTGTTGACTCAACAGTTATGGCACTTATGCGGTTTAGACAGGGTGGCTTTATTACACTCCCCTCTGACGAACCCGAAGAACCTAAGTATTTTAGACAAAGGCACGGCGGCTACTACTAATGGCTAAAGTCAGACCATATTCTGAACTTTCGCAAGAAGAACGCGATGCTATGCGTCGTGCCAGCGAAGAAATGGCTGAAGCCGAGTATATTATGGAAGTGCAAAACAGACTTCCTGAAGCTCTTAGGTTTGGTGGTGAATACGGTATTATGTCCGCTTTGGGGTATGGTAAAGGTGACGACAGGGCTGATATAACAAGTTATGTACCCAAAAACGACAGGGCTATACTAAGCATTCTAGGGCAGTATATGCCAGAGTATGCGCCAGACGAGTATGTACAAAAGAATAACGCCAAGTTTAGTAAAGTCGCAGATTATGTAAGTGAACCACCAAAGCAGGGTGGCATTACAGCTTTGCTACCAACAAGTGCGGAAGAAGCGCAAACAAAGTATAGAGAAGGGACGGTAGAGCGTGGAGATTCCCCAACACCAGTAGGGTACGACAGGACAATAGCGCACGAACTTACCCATAGAGGGTTCGACAATCCAGTAGTAGCTGCGGCGCTACGGGATTTTTTAGATCGTAATCCACCTTCTATGTTTGATAGCGACAATAAGGTATACGACACAAGCGACGCGAGAAGGATACTAAAGAATTTGACTAGCACTTCTCAGCAACACCGATTTATAGATGAAATACAACCAGAAGTAGCGGAAGACCGTATGGCGCGGAGAGGTAGAAAAGACGCTAGACTTTTGGACAGAATAATTAGAGATTTTATGAGTAGGGAAGAGAATAAGCAGAAATATCCAAATGTGTACTTACCTACTCCGTCAGCACAAGCAGAAGAACCATCTATAGTAGATAAGATAATGAGTTTTATAAAAGGTTAAGATTATGGCTATTGAACCGAGCGTATACCAAGCCCCTGAAGGGTTAGAAGAAGAGATGACGGAAGAGTCCGAGATGGAGATAACCGTTGTCGACCCTGAGATGGTGACTTTGGATGACGGTAGCGTAGAGATCACGCTGGTGCCTGAGTCTGGGCTTGAAGATACTATGGGTGCGCCGTTCGATGCCAACTTAGCAGAATATCTTGATGACGGAGTTTTAAATAACTTATCTAACGATCTCCTTGGGCACGTTAGTTCTGATACAAATAGCCGCAAAGAGTGGGCAGACACCTTTGTGAAAGGCTTGGAAGTGCTCGGATTTAAATACGAAGAGCGGGTAGAACCTTGGGATGACGCATGTGGTGTGTATAGCACCGTGTTGTCCGAAGCCGCAATTCGTTTCCAAGCCGAAGCTATGTCAGAGACGTTCCCCCCTTCTGGCCCTGTGAAGACCAAAATCCTTGGTGAGATTAGCCGTGAAAAAGAAGAAGCGGCTGAACGCGTTCGCGAGGATATGAACTACGAATTAACAGAGGTTATGATCGAGTATCGCCCTGAGCACGAGCGACTCCTTTATAGTCTTGGTCTTGCAGGGTCAGCTTTTAAAAAGGTTTATTACGATCCAAATTTAGGCCGTCAGGTTGCGGTATACATACCCGCCGAAGACGTTATTGTCCCATACGGCGCATCTAACATAGAGACAGCTGAACGTGTTACACACGTCATGCGCAAAACAAAAAATGAGATGACTAAGCTACAGGCTGCTGGCTTTTATCGTGATGTCAGCCTTGGCGATCCACAGTCATTCTTTACGGATATTGAAGAAAAGAAAGCAGAAGAAGGCGGGTTTAGTCTTACTTCTGATGACCGTTATTCTGTCTGTGAAATACACGCAGACTTGATTATTGATGGTGTAGACGAGGAAGAAGGCGATGAAGAAATGCAGATCGCTAAACCCTACGTCGTAACTATTGAACAGGGTACTGGAGAAGTTCTGGCTATACGTCGTAACTGGAACCCTGATGATCCGTTAATGCTGAAACGCCAGCATTTTGTGCATTATGTATATGTGCCGGGATTTGGCTTTTACGGGCTTGGTTTGATACACATCGTAGGGGGATACGCCCGTGCAGGCACGTCCCTTATACGCCAGCTGGTAGACGCTGGTACGCTGTCAAACCTACCCGGAGGCTTGAAGTCACGCGGTTTACGAGTCAAGGGTGATGATACACCGATTGGCCCCGGTGAGTTCCGTGATGTGGATGTGCCTAGTGGCTCTATCCGAGACAACATCATGCCTCTGCCATACAAAGAGCCTTCACAGACCCTACTGGCGTTGTTGAACCGTATTACTGAAGAGGGCCGTCGTCTGGGAGCAATCTCAGACATGAATATCAGTGATATGAGTGCCAACGCGCCAGTAGGGACTACTCTTGCCCTGCTGGAACGTACCTTAAAGCCAATGGCTGCGGTACAGGCTCGTGTTCACTATGCGATGAAACAGGAGTTCAAATTACTCCGAGCTATTATTGCTGAGTATGCTCCAGAAGAGTACGGGTATGTCCCTGATCGTGGGGTTCCCCGCGCTAGGCAAATGGACTATGCGATTACTGATGTAATCCCTGTAAGCGATCCTAACAACACCACTCTGGCACAGCGTGTCGTGCAGTATCAAGCTGTACTGCAAATGGCACAGCAAGCCCCGCAGATATACGACCTGCCCCAGCTACACCGTCAGATGATTGAAGTTTTGGGTATTAAGAACGCTGACAAACTTGTGCCCACAAGTGATGATCTACCCCCAGTTGATCCAGTAAGTGAGAACATGAGTGCCTTGGTTGGTAAACCTATGAAGGCGTTTATATATCAGGATCATCAAGCGCACATAGCTACCCACCAGTCGTTTATGCAAGACCCACAGATAGCCGCAATGATTGGTCAAAACCCAGCGGCACAACAGATTATGGGCGCGTTACAGGCCCATATAGCCGAGCACATGGCGTTTGAATATCGCCGTCAAATTGAAGAAAAACTGGGAGCGCCGCTTCCTGCGCCAAATGAGGAGCTACCAGAGGATGTTGAAGTGCTTCTGGCTCAGACTATGGCACAGGCTGGAACGCAGTTGACACAACAGAAACAAGCCGAAGCCGCACAGCAACAGGCACAGCAGCAAGCTCAAGACCCAATAGTACAGATGCAGCAGCAAGAACTAGCTATCAAGCAGGCTGAAGTACAACGTAAATCGCAGAAAGATCAGGCGGATGCGCAGTTAGCGGCAGCTAAATTGCAGTTGGAAGAGCAGAAAGCTAACAACACAGCTACTTTGGAAGCTGGCAGGATAGCGGCTCAGACAGAACAAGCCAACGCTAAACAGGACTTAGATGAGGCTAAAGCCTTGTTAGACCTAGCAAAACAGCAAATGCAAGATAATAGACGTGGTTGAGCAGTTTATGAATGACGGCATTAAAGCGAAAGAAATGTAAACGTTGTAATCAATTAAAACCGATTACGGAGTTTTCTAACCGACTTATATGTACAGACTGTAAAACTGCAAAGCACCGCAGGACTGTTTCTACGGACTATGAGCAGTATTTAGGTAATTTATATACGCAATGTAAGTATTCGCAGACCACTAGAAAGGATCAACCGGGACACAATAAAGCAGAGTTCGACTTAAACAAAGAAGACTTACTTGAAATATGGGAAGAGCAAAACGGTAGATGCGCTATATCAGGGGTTGTACTTACACACCATAAAGATGGGAGCGGCAGAAAAGATTTTAACGCTAGTATCGACAGGATTGTGCCGTACGAACCTTACATAAAGGACAACGTACAGCTAGTAGCGTATAGAGTAAACCTTATGAAACATGAGTTGACTGAAGATTTATTCTACTGGTGGGTAAGAACAATACTCGACAATATGAGTGGTAGGTAATATGGCTAAAACCGTCTTTGACGTGCTTAACGATAAATTACAAGAGCAAGTACGCTCTTGCGAAGAATCATTGGTTTCTGGGGCTGCGAAAGACTACGCCCAGTACCGTGAGGTTTGTGGGGTGATTCGAGGTCTAACCTCCGCAATACGAGAAATTGAAGACCTCTCGCGAAACTATATGGATGATGACGATGACTGAGATGACTGCGTTAGAAAAGAAACGTAAGCAAAAGATAGAGGACGAAAGAGCACAGGAAGTGGTTTTAAACGAGCAAATACCAAAACCTGTAGGGTATAGGATTCTGATAGCTCTGCCGAGTATTGAAGAAACCTACGGCGAAAGTGGGCTTTTGAAGTCAGAACAGACCATGAGGGACGAGTACATCTTGTCTATGATTGGTGTGGTGCTGGACGTGGGGGATCAGGCGTATGCAGATGCAGACCGTTTCCCAACTGGCCCGTGGTGCAAACAGGGCGATTACGTGATGTTCCGTGCCAATAGTGGTACGCGATTTAAGGTCGGCAAACAAGAATACCGTCTAATAAACGATGATTCTATAGAAGCCGTTGTTGATGATCCGAGTAAAATTACTCGTGCGTGAGGTATAAATTATGGCTATGCAACAAGTAGAGTACGAATTTCCTGACGAAAAGGACGAGTCTCTTACAGAAGTAGAGATTAAGGCGGAGGAAGAGGTCAACACTGATATAGAGGTTGAACCCGCTGTTGGGCGTGATGACATCCAGCAGAAGCCTAAATCTGTCAAAGATGGGACAGAAGACACAAAAATAGAGGCTGGAGAGGTAGAAATTGAGGTGGAAGACGACACTCCACCTGAAGATAGAGGCAGAGAACCCTCTGAACCGCCAGCTGAAGTAACCAATGATGAGCTAGAAAACTACTCAGATAAGGTTAAAAAACGAATACAGCACTTTAGTAAGGGTTATCACGATGAGCGTAGAGCCAAAGAACAGGCACTTCGCGAGCGTGAAGCCGCAGAAGCATACGCTAAACAGCTTATTGAAGAGAACAGTAAGTTAAAAGAAGACAGCGTAAAAAATCAAAATGCTTTGATTGAGTCTGCTAAAAGACAGGTAGAAGCGGAGTTAAATGCCGCTAAACGTGCCTACAGAGACGCGTATGAAGCCGGTGAAACAGACGCTATCATAGAGGCGCAAGAAGCGCTAAATACTGCACAAATACGTAATGATAGGGTAAATAACTTCAAACCTGCTAAACAGGAAGAAGAAAAACCTTTACAATCAAATACTAATGAGGTACAACCTCAAGTATCGGAACCGCAACCAGAAGTTGTTCGTGACGAGAAAGCTGAAGCATGGCGCGACGAAAACCCGTGGTTTGGCTCAGACGACGAAATGACAGCATTTGCGTTGGGGTACCATAATAAATTAGTCAAGGAGGGGGTTGACCCCCAATCTGACGATTACTACGAGAAGATAAATTCTCGTATGCGAAATGTATTCCCAGATCAATTTGATGACGGGATAGACGAACCAGAGGAACCAAAGAAAAAATCTAGCAATGTGGTTGCCCCCGCTACGCGGAGCACTTCACCTAATAAGGTGCGACTTACTCAATCACAAATTGCTATCGCGAAACGTCTTAACGTACCTTTGGATGTATACGCCAAACAGGTTGCACAACTATCGAGGAACACATAATGGCTGAGAACAGACTTGACAGAGAGTTAGAATCTCGTGCGAAGAAAACCCGTAAAAAATCATGGACTAGGCCAGAAGTATTGCCAACTCCTGATCCACAGGACGGGTGGACTTTCAAATGGGTGCGTGTATCTACTCGTGGAAACGCTGATCCCACCAATGTGACCTCTAAATTAAGACAAGGATGGGAGCCGGTTAAAGCTTCAGATCACCCCGAAATTGAGCTTGCAGTAGTCGAAAATGACCGCTTCAAGGACAATGTCGTTATAGGTGGCCTGATGCTTTGCAAAGCCCCAGAAGAGCTTGTCGAAGAGCGTAATGGTTATTACCGCGAACAAGCGCAAAATCAGATGCACTCTGTCGACAACAACTTGATGCGCGAAAGTGATCCTAGAATGCCTATATTTAACGATAGACGTTCCAAGGTGACTTTCGGAAAAGGTTAATCTAATAGGAGTCTATCATGGCATCTTCCGCTACACCTTACGGGTTTAAGCCCGTAAAATTGATCGGCGGGCAACCCTACGCAGGGTCAACTCGCCAGATCAAGATAGCGTCCGGTTATGGTACTAACATCTACAATGGTTCTATTGTTGCCGTTGTAGCTGCTGGCACTATTGAAATCGTGACGACTAATGGAGACAACTCAACTCCATTCCCGGCTGGTACAGTAGGCGTTTTCGTCGGCTGTTCCTACACAGACCCCAACACCAAGCAGAAGCTATTCAGTCAGTATTGGCCTACCGGTACTGTTGCTAGTGATGCGATGGCCTATGTTGTGGATGACCCAGATGTATTGTTCCAAGTTCAGGCTGACGGCTCTATCGCCCAAGCTGGTCTGGGACAGAACGCTCATCTGGCAGCAGTACAGTCTACAAGCACTGGAAGCACCGCTACTGGTAATTCCAACACTGCTTTGGACGCTACTACTAACACCACTTCAGGCTTTGCTTTCCGTATTGTCGACTTTGTTGACAGCCCGGATTCAACTGTTGGGGATGCGTACACTGATGTGTTGGTTAAGTTCAACCCAGATGCGCATTCTTACTTGAACAAGACCGGTATTTAAGGAGATTTGAGACATGGCTATATCAAGAGCACAACTTCTCAAGGAACTCCTTCCGGGCCTAAACGCCCTGTTCGGCCTTGAGTATCAGAAATATGGTGAAGAACACGCAGAGATTTTTGAAACAGAATCTTCTGACCGTTCTTTTGAAGAAGAAACCAAGTTGTCTGGCTTTGCAGCCGCTCCCGTCAAGAACGAGGGTGACTCCATTGCATACGACAACGCACAGGAAGCGTGGACTGCAAGGTACAACCACGAGACTGTATCTATGGGCTTTTCAATCACTGAAGAAGCGATTGAAGACAACCTGTACGATTCACTGTCTTCTCGTTATACCAAAGCTCTGGCCCGTGCTATGGCTTACACCAAGCAGGTTAAAGCCGCTGCTATTCTGAACAATGCGTTCGATAGCAACTACACTTACGGTGACGGTGTAGAACTTTGTTCTACTGCCCATCCTCTGGTGTCTGGCGGTACCAACTCTAACGAACCTGCTGTGTCTGCTGACCTGAACGAAACTTCTCTGGAAGCCGCTATCATTCAGATTGCTGGTTGGACAGATGAGCGCGGTCTGCTGATTGCTGCGAAGCCACGTAAACTGGTTGTCCCAGCTGATCTTCAGTTCGTTGCTGATCGTCTGCTAGAAACTGAAGGGCGCGTAGCCACTGCTGATAACGACATCAACGCTATCCGCAACATGGGTGCGATTCCTGAAGGTTACACTGTCAATCATTACCTGACAGACGTAGACGCTTGGTTCCTGCTGACAGACGTACCGAACGGACTGAAACACTTCGTTCGTACTCCGATGCAGACCTCTATGGATGCTGACTTTGATACCGGCAACAGCCGCTACAAAGCTCGTGAAAGATACTCCTTTGGTGTATCTGATCCATTAGGTATCTTCGGCTCCGAAGGAGCATAAAAGGTACGAGGGGGCGCTTGTCGCCCCCTTTCTTTTGCTATACACTAAATTTTTGGGCACCAATTAGTTTCGTAGACAGGTTCTTGCCCGCCTGACGTTGCACAGACTACGAAACCAAACCTTGTGCAAGAGGTAATTCTAATGGCTTCAACCACTTTTTCCGGGCCGGTAACAAGCACTAATGGCTTTGTCGGCGACATTCAAGTTCCAACTTACACAGTAGCTACTCTTCCAGCCGCCGCTTCTGCGGGTGAAGGTACTGTTCTGTATGCGTCAGATGCTCTCAAGGCTTCTGAAACCGCAGGTAACGGTACTGGGAACCTCGTATTTTCCGATGGTTCTAACTGGATTCGCGTAGACACTGGCGCAACTGCGTCTGCTTAATGAGGTGACTTATGAGTGATAGATTTAAAAAACCAAGCGCTGAAGAACTAGCAGCTCGTGGGCTAAACCCAGATGGTACCCCCAAGAAAAAAGCTGCTCCTAAAAAGGACACTAAACCGAAGGAGTAAACTATGGCAAGCTCTGATGTTTCCAGTAAGCGAGTCACAGGTACCGGTTCTTTAGCTGTAGGCCCAGCGCGTGTAAGGCAGATACAGGTTCTTACAGGTGCGGGTGCAGGTAGACTTACTATTACTAACGGTAATGGTGGGGAAACTCTGTTGGACATAGACTTTCTAGCTTCTGATTCTCACTCAGTGAATATTCCTGACAACGGGATCAGATTCACTTCAGATGTCTACGTGTCTACTGCTACTAACGTAACCGCAATGACTGTGTTCTATAGCTAGGAGATTCTTATGCGTCGCTATTATAAAGCTGGCGGTAAGGTCGACAAGAAAGCTATGGCTTGTAATAAGCCAAGGCGTACTCCCGGTCACCCAAAAAAGTCCCATGTAGTTAAGGCTTGCGAGGGTGGTAAGGAGAAAGTTATACGTTTTGGCGAGCAAGGTGCCAGCACTGCCGGTAAACCCAAGAAAGGCGAATCCGCACGTATGAAGGCCAAACGAAAGTCGTTTAAGGCTAGGCACGGGCGTAACATCAAGAAAGGCAAGATGAGCGCCGCGTATTGGGCTAATAGGGTGAAGTGGTGACGGGATGCCAAGCAAATCTAAGAAACAACATGATTTGATGGTAGCGGTCGCTAATAACCCAAAGTTTGCCAAGAAAGTAGGAATCCCACAGAGTGTGGGCAAAGACTATGAAAAAGCGGACGAAGGTAAAAAATTCAAACGAGGTGGCAAAATGTCCAACTGTGGTACAAAACGTATGAAGAAAGGTGGTATGACTGGATACCACAAGATGCCTGATGGTTCCATGATGAAAGACTCTGACCACAAAGGTATGAAAGCTGGTGGTCGTGTACGTGGTGCTGGTATGGCACAGCGTGGTGTTCGCCCCTGCAAAATGAGGTAAAAAACAATGCCAAGACAAAGACTTACAGGCGCACAGCGCAGAGCTAGACAAACTAGCAAACCAAAGGCTAAGAAGAAAGGTAGTTTTTTTGATCGTTTATTTAGAACAGGCGATGCTGGCCCTAAAGTGAGCACAGGTAAATCTGAGTTAGGTGGTTCAGCAGGCAGAGCTGTAAACAGGCGCAATAAACGCATGAACGCTACCCCTAAATCTCCTGCTTCTAACAGACCAGTAGCTATGGAGCGTACTAAAGGTGGTAACTATCCGCAGTACACTAAAAATGCCCCTAAAGCTCAGTCTTTTAGGGAAGCATTTTCCTCTGCAAGAAAAGCTGGCAAAGAAACATTTACTTGGGATGGTAATAAATACACTACTGAAATGGCTAAGAAGTCTGGTGGTAGAGTAGCTAAACCCAGAGGCTACGGCATGGCTCGCGGCGGTAAAGTTTGCAAGATGAGGTAACATGAGGCGTTACTACAAAAAAGGCGGTACGGTGAAAGATGCGTGTTACCACAAGGTGAAGGCGCAGTATAAAGTTTTCCCGTCTGCCTACGCTTCAGGCGCTATAGCTAAATGTAGGAAAAAGAAAGCTCGTGGCGGTTCGTAAAACCAAAAAGGGTGCTGCCCTTAAAAGGTGGTTTAAAGAGGACTGGAAGGACGTTCGGACAGGGAAGGCTTGCGGACGACAAAAGGGCGAAAAACGCGGTACGCCGTATTGTAGGCCCACTAAGAGGGTGTCTAGTAAGACCCCTAAAACAGCCTCTGAAATGACTTCAGCAGAAAAGAAGTCAAGAGTAAGCCAGAAGAAGCGTTTGGGACAGCCAGCTGGCAAACCAAGAAGAGTGCAGTCACTCAAGCGAAAGACAACTAGGAAGAAGAAGTAATGGCTACATCAGGCACTACAACATTCAATCCAGACTTCACTGAGATAGCAGAAGAAGCATGGGAACGTGCCGGTAGAGAGATGCGTTCTGGTTATGATCTACGTACTGCCAGACGGTCTATGAATTTGCTGACAATAGAGTGGCAAAATCGTGGCATAAATATGTGGACTATTGAAGAGGGCAGTGTAGCTCTGACTTCAGGCACAGCCACCTATAACCTACCCGCCGATACTATTGACCTGCTAGAACAAGTTGTGAGAACGGGTGCAGGTAATGTTAGTACGCAATCTGACTTAAATATGTCCAGAATAAGCGTTTCTAACTACTCGTCTATCCCTAACAAGCTCTCTCAAGGCAGACCCATACAGGTTTACATAGACAGAGGCCGCGATAACCCTACGGTTACTGTGTGGCCTGTACCGGATAACGATAACTATACGCTTGTATATTGGCGTATGCGTAGGATCGAGGACGCTGGCAATGGTGCAGAAACAGCAGATATGAACTTTAGGTTCTTACCTTGTTTGGTATCTGGGTTGGCGTATTACATAGCGCAGAAAGACCAAGAGTTGATGCCCAGAATACCTATGTTACAGGCCGAGTACGAAAGACAGTTTGATTTAGCGGCTGGAGAAGACAGAGAAAAAGCCTCTGTGAAGTTTGTTCCGCGTATGTTTAGGGCTATGTAATGGCAAGATATAGTGCCGCTGTCAATGCTATTGCGATATGTGATGTCTGCGGATTTCAGTATCGTTTGCGTGAACTGCGGACTCTAGTTAAAAAAGGTAAGGTAACCAACGTAAAGGCATGTCCAGAATGTTGGAACCCAGATCACCCACAGCTACATTTAGGTGAGTTTATTGTAGAAGACCCACAGGCTGTACGTGACCCAAGACCCGATTCAGCGGAATTAGAGGTAAGTAGAGATATTCAATGGGGTTGGAACCCTGTAGGATTCAATGATAACGACGGATTAACTCCAGACAATCTAGAAGGTTCTGGAGCCGTAGGAACTGTAACAGTAACAACAAGTTAGGAGTTACGATATGAAACAGAAAGAACCAAAAGTAACCAAGATGGCTAACCAGCCTAAAGTTTACAAAGTTGCGGATTGCTGCAACCAGCCTATTGATATGAAGACTTCTGGCGTAAAAATGCGCGGAGTAGGTGCTGCCACTAAGGGTACTATGTCTCGCGGGCCTATGGCGTAAGAGGTGTTTTTGTGAACTATACCGAGCTAAAAACCAATATCGAGGACATTTGTGAGAACAATTTCACAGATGACCAGCTTGCTATGTTCACAGAACAGGCAGAGCAAAAGATATATAACACAGTACAGATACCTGAGTTACGTCGAAACCAGACCGGTAATGTAACTTCTGGAAACAAGTATCTGATATACCCAACAGATATGTTGTATGTGTTTTCTTTGGCACTTACGGATGGTGATGGTAATTTTCAGTATTTACTTGATAAAGACGTAAACTTTATTCGTGAAGCCTACCCTAACCCAAGCACTACTGGGCTGCCTAAACATTATGCGTTCTTTGACGATACTGCGTTTATCTTAGGGCCGACACCCGATAGCAACTACGTAGCAGAGCTTCATTATGGCTACTACCCAGAGTCTATTGTGACTGCTGGAACTACATGGTTAGGTGAGGAGTTTGACTCTGCATTGCTTAATGGTGCGCTTGTTGAGGCTATAAGGTTCCTCAAAGGTGAGCCTGATATGGTGGCACTTTACGAGAAGTTGTATACGCAAGCTATTCTTTTACTTAAAAATCTTGGCGATGGTAAGATGCGACAAGATGCGTATCGTTCTGGTCAATTTAGACAAGAGGTTAAATAGTGTTAGGTACCACAGCCAATAATGACCTTGGGGTCGATGTAAAAGTTTTTGCCACGAAAGATCGTGGTCATTCACCGGAAGAGCTTGCAGAACGAGCTATAGAGAAGCTGATTTCCATTAGTGAGACAGCCGATCCGATGGTTAAAGCGCAAGCTATGGTGTTTAAAGATCATATACGAGAACTGATTATCTTCTATATGAAGGAAGCAATTCGCTCAGATAGGACTACTATTTGTGCTGAGTTAGCAAAACAGGGCCACGCTGACTTGGCTCGAATTATTAGCAAACTATGAGGTAATAATCATGGCAATCACACAAGCAATGTGTACTTCTTTCAAGGTTGAATTGCTTAACGGCATTCACGCCTTTGGAACCACGGTGGCTCGTGCTGGTACAACAGCGGATACAATGAAAATTGCCCTGTTCACTAGCTCTGCTACTTTAGACTCAACTACAACCGCGTACAGCACGACTAATGAGGCGTCTGGAACAGGTTACACCGCAGGTGGTAATACGCTGACTACTGTAGCCCCTACTAGCTCTGGTACAACAGCGTATCTTGATTTTAACGATACCACTTGGTCTACATCTACGGTTACTGCTAGAGGCGCATTGATATACAACAGCACTCAGTCGGACAAAGCGGTTGCGGTTTTGGATTTTGGTTCGGACAAATCATCCTCTGCCGGTGACTTTACTATTGTGTTTCCATCTGCTGGGGCATCTACGGCGATTATACGGATAGCCTAATATGGCTGACGCAAAAGTCATATTTGAGGGATGGGGTCGAGGCCCGTGGGGTTTTGGCCCGTGGGGTGAAGGTACTTATGGAACTTTTGAACTCACCGCATCTCTTGGAACTTCTACTGTATCTGAAGGCGTTAGTATCAGTGTTACAGGGGTTTCAGCGACTTCTGCGTTAGGTACGGTTTCTGTAACAGGCGATGCAAATGTAAGTGTTACTGGCGTTGCGGGAACCACAGCGATTGGTACGGTTTCTGTAACAGGCGATGCAAATGTAAGTGTTACTGGCGTTGCGGGAACCACAGCACTAGGTACTGCCACCGCTACAGGCGATGCGAACGCTAATGTTACCGGTGTAGAAGCGACTTCTGAACTAGGAAGTCCAACAGTAACCGGTGATGCAAATGTAAGCGTTACGGGTGTTGCAGGAACTAGCGCACTAGGTACGGCTACTGTAATAACCATAACTTACGTCAATGTTGTAGGAGTTGCGGCTAACAGTGCGGTTGGTAGCGTAAGTGTAATTACAGAGGTAAATGCTTCTGTAACCGGTGTAGAAGCAACAGGACAAGTAGGTACGGTATTAATTTGGGATGAGATAATTCCAAATCAGACAGCAAATTGGACAGAAATAGTTCCAAGTCAATCAGCAAATTGGACGGATATTGCAGCATGAGAACGGTTACACAGGCAGTTACTTTAGACACTGGAGTAGACCCAAAGCATGAAATAGAGCTTCTTTGTGCTAATTGTGGGTTTGATTTAGATGAGTCTGAGCTAGAAGCAGATACTTGCTCAGATTGCGGGCAGCCTCTTAATATACGCACAAACATGAAAATATACGCAACAAGCGTTCCTGCGGCAGAAGGCCATACAATGGTTTGAGGTAAAAAATAATGGCTACTTATACTAACAACTTACGCTTAAAAGAAATCACTACAGGTGATGAGGACGGCACTTGGGGTACCAGTACAAACGCCAACCTTGAGCTTATAGCTGATGCGCTAGGCTACGATACGCAGGACGGCTTCACTTCTGATGCTAACTCTAGTACAACCGTAGCAGACGGCACTGCTGATCCCGCTAGGGCGTTGTATTTCAAGGTAACATCTAGTGCGACTCTTACGGCTACTAGAACACTCACAATAGGCCCAGATACTGTATCTAGGGTTATGTTTATTGAGAACGCCACCACAGGCTCTCAGAGCATTGAGATTAGCCAAGGTTCCGGTGCCAATGTAACGATACCAACCGGTAAGTCAAAGATTCTATATTTAGACGGAGCTGGCGCAACTGCGGCTGTCGTAGACATAACCTCTACAGCGGCTCTGGCTAACTTAACTCTAGCTTCTGGTTCTACCGTTACGTCCATACTGGACGAAGATAATATGGCTTCGGATAGTGATACGGCTTTGGCTACGCAACAGTCCATTAAAGCGTATGTAGATGCAAGTGGTGGCGGTGCTTCTACACTGGCAGACACACTAACTGCGGGTAATTCTACCGGTGGAACAAACATTGTCGTCACATCTGGTGACAGCATAACTACTAATACGATTAGCGAAACAACAGCAGCATCTGGTGTAACTGTAGATGGTTTGTTGCTAAAAGATAGCTCAGTCTACGTAGGAGGCACTGCTACCGCTAACAAGCTAGATGACTACGAAGAAGGAACGTTTACTTGGACTATGAAAGATGGCCCAAGTGGTAATAGTGGTGGTTTAGATGTGGCGGCTGGGGCTTACACAAAGATAGGTAACCTAGTTACTTTTACTGGGCTTATATACGCTAATTCAATAAGCGGAATGACGGGTTCACAACTTGTTTTAGATGGACTGCCTTTCACCAATAATGGCACTAGCTTTGATGCTTCAGCTTATCTTGGTGGGGACGCAACGGGGTTAGCAATAACTACTGGTTCTTACATAAGTGGTGAAATTGCGTGGTTAGGTACTTATGTACGGCTTTGGGTGTGGGACGTTTCTACAGGGAATAGTATGATGACCCCGTCTGAATTTAGTGCTGATGGCTATATACGCATTTCAGGAACTTATTACACAACATCATAGGACTTAAAAATGGCTTTAACTAAAGAAAGTGTAGAAGACAAAATAGAGGTGCTTGAAGACGGCTGTATTCAAGTCCGTACTGCTACAAGAGTAAAAGAAGACGACGTTGTAATTGCGGAAACCTTTCACCGCCATGTGGTTGTCCCCGGAGCTGATTACTCTGGAGAAAGCGACAGGGTAAGAAGTATTGCAGAACAAGTACACACAGCAGAAGTAATTGCGGCATACCAAGCTAATGTAAACGGTTAATTTAGGTGTTGATATGGCTACTTATGACAATGATTTACGCTTAACAGAGATACAGACGGGCGATGAAATTGGTAGCTGGGGTACTGTATCCAACACCAACCTAGAGCTTATTGCAGAGTCTCTCGGATATAACACGCAGGATTGTTTTTCTTCTGACGCAGACGCGACCACTACTATAGCCGACGGTTCCTCTGACCCTGCTCGTGCTATGTACTTTGTGGTTACGTCCAGTGCGACTTTGACGGCTACTCGTACCCTGACTATTGCTCCAAACACAATTAGCCGCCTGATGTGGATAGAAAACGCCACTACAGGCTCTCAGAGCATCAATATAAGCCAAGGTACTGGCGCAAATATTACGATAGAAAGCGGTGCTACAAAGATCGTATACCTTGATGGTGCTGGTTCTGGAGCCGCTGTTGTCGATGCAATGGCTAAAATTGACCAAGGCACGGCAGAATTTGACACGATTAAAGTCACAAACATACAGGCTAACGACGGCACTTCTTCTGCCAGTATTGCCGATTCTACTGGCGTAATGACTATAGGCACTGTAAACGCTTCTACTGAACTTCAAATAGGTGGAACAGCTATTACAGCAACAGCTACTGAACTGAATTATACTGATGGTGTTACGTCAAACATTCAAACGCAATTAGATGGGAAAGCAACAGAAGATACGGCGTTGGCTTTAGCTATCGCATTAGGGTAATTATCATGGCAAATACTTTTAAAAACTACACATCTACGTCAATAGGGACTTCTCCCACTACGGTGTACACAGTGCCGGGTAGTACAACTTCTGTTGTTATTGGCCTTAATATGGCTAACCGGACTGCAAGTAGCGTAACTGTCGATGTACAGCTTGGTTCAACTTACATAGTAAAAGATGCCCCTGTCCCTGCGGGATCAGCATTGAGTGCCTTGGACGGTAAGATTATTGCAGAAACCACAGATACTATTGTGGTGACATCAGATACAGCATCAGCGATTGACGCGATTGTGAGCGTTCTGGAGCAGACCTAATGGCTGGATATTTTGGTAAAGGTAGAAGCGTAGCGTTAGTAGATGGCCTCACTCCGGCAAATAACCTGAGTGACCTTGACAGTGCGGCTACGGCTATAACAAATTTAGGGATTACAGCTACTGCAACAGAGCTAAACTATAGCGATGGCGTGACAAGTAATGTGCAGACTCAACTAGATACCAAGGCCACTACAGGCAAGGCTATCGCTATGTCCATGATTTTCGGAGGTTAAAATGGCGGCTCCAAATTTAGTAAATGTAACAAGTATATACGGCAAGACGATGGGGGCGGCTCTAGGTACCACTACGACTACTGATATTTTGACTTGCCCCGCAGATAAAGTATTGAAAATAAACAGTATTATTGTTGCCAATATTGACGGTACTTCAGCCGCAGATACTACGGTTTACTTTTATGACTCTAGCGCGGC
>Ga0255777_10001925_pt1 | contig 19036 bp, 31 predicted proteins | sample 101ome_15_FD_179975 | JGI IMG/M metagenome (GOLD analysis project Ga0255777, IMG submission 179975) | Coastal salt marsh microbial communities from the Groves Creek Marsh, Skidaway Island, Georgia - 101402AT metaG (version 2) | ecosystem: Environmental > Aquatic > Marine > Intertidal zone >... | reverse complement strand
TACTTATGGACACTCAGCATCAAACTTTGTAAGAAGTTGGTATGAGCGCACAAAAGAAGAAAATGGTTTAAATGATGTAGATTCAGCGTTAGAAATAATGGTTGATGAACTTGGATTGAATGAAAACTTTGCTGACGGTAAGAAAAAAGGCAAAAGCAGACCAGGGCGTGTAAAACGTGCAGGTGCTAGTTGTAACGGAAGTGTAACTGCATTACGCAAAAGAGCTAAAAATGCAAGTGGCGAGAAAGCGAGGATGTATCATTGGTGCGCAAACATGAAGAGTGGAAGAAAGAAAAAATAGTAGAACTTTTTTCAAACACTAGCGACATAGAAACAAGTCATTATGTTGCTAAGTTAAAAGAACACGAGGCTCGAAGGGCAAGCACAAATGAACGACAGGAATATTGGGAAACATATAGGAAATATTTAAAATGAAAATTAAAGATTTATGTGAAAATACAGCGTCATCGATGGCAGTAGTATCTAAAGGTATTGGTCCTATGTTATCGAGACAACCTAAAAACCCAGATGGCACTGCAAAAAATGCGCAGGACATGGATAACTTAATGGGTACAAAAAAGAAATCAAAGAAGCGTAAAAAAGCATAAATATATAAAACGATATCGGAGCCACAAATGAAAGATAAAGAAATACAAGAAGGTTTAGGCGAACTAGCAGATATGGCTGAACGCGATCATGAAGTTCAGATGGCTCGTGCTGACCTTTATAAAATAGCAAAATATGCTATTAAACTACATGACATGATGAAAAAGGTAAGCGAATCTGAAGGATTAGAAGGCTGGGTTCAGAGCAAAATAACTAAAGCAGCAGATTATCTTGGATCAGTATATCATCATTTAGATTACGAAGATGCTACAGGTGAACTAGGTGAAGCACGTGATACTCATTGCTCGGACAAATGCTGCGGTAGTGATGTAAAGGCAGAAGATTGCACATGCAGCCCAGATTGTCCGCACTGTAACTGTAATGCAGTAAACGAAGGTAAGTTCAAATCAGATGCGCATCGTAAAGCAGTACATGCAGGTAAAGCAAGTGGCAAGCGTTCTAAGAAAAAACTCCGTGATCACAGTGACCTTACTAATAGACTAGCAGCTAAATTAGAATCAAAAAAAAAGATAGCTGAACGCAGTCTTTCCACAGGCGAAGAAAAGAAAAAAGAGAAGTACGTCAAAGGCATGAAAAAAGCCAAAGGCGACTTTAAAGATCGTTATGGCGACGATGCAGAAGCAGTTATGTATGCAACTGCTACTAAAATGGCTAAAGAAGATATGTTTGATTATGGATCTAAATTTAAGAGTGGTCCAAAAAGTGACGATCTTCGTAAAATGAGTGCTCCTTGGGAAGATAAAGTTAAAAAGGATATGGAAGCTGGCAAAGATGCAAGCTGGTTCTTAGACAAGAAAAAAGGCGCAGGACAAAAATGGGCAGTTGGCACTCCAACTTATTTTGATGTTAAAAAATACCAAGCAAAAAGATCACCGATGAGCAAACTAAAACGTGCAATAGGTATGAAATAATGGATCTAAAACAGTTAATGCAAAAACTTGCACAAATTGAAGAAAGAAAAAAGCCTGATCCTGAAGAAAAACTTCAAGGCTTTGACAGTCGCTCTATGCGAGCATTAGCTAAAATTAAAGCTCAGTATCCTAACGCTCCGGATGATCTAGCAGCACTTCTGCGTCATGTTACTAACGTAGATAAAGATAGTGATACTGCTGACGAAAAACATATCAAAAAAATACGTGATCTTGAAGAAAGAGTCACTACCTTAGAAAAGAAACTAACACTGTTGTTAAGGAAGAAGTAATGGACTATCATGCGCTTCAACAAAAACTTTTTGAAATAGAACCTAGCAATCCCGCAGAGGATTTAGCAAAACTACAAGCACAAGCTGGTAAGCCGCAAGAAAGTGTTGCTCCAACTAAAAATTATGTGCAGGAAAGTGTAGAAGTACCTGAAGGTAGTTTAGGTATGGACAGAGATTATTCAGTTGCAGATTTTGCAGCACTTGCAGGTGTAAGATTAGATGAAAAATATAAAAAGGGCAGTGCTGGACAACTAAAAGGCAAAGACAGTTTCAAAGCAAACACGCCAACAAAAGGTCCAGAACAAAAGCATCCTGCTAGAGGTAAACTTGTAGGCGAAGCACCTGATACTCCAGAGTTTAAAAGCGCATGGGATTTAGGAAAAAATGCGTTTAAGAAATATAACACTCCAGATGCAATGAAAGGCAGACTTGCTGGCGATGACGAACCGAAAGATACCAAAGCAGGTAATGTAAACAAGCCAGCAGAAAAGCCAGCAACAAAAGGTACAGACCAAAAACCTAAAAGTAACTTTCCAAGTGGTACGGTTGACGGCGCATTATACCAAATCAAACCAGGCGATAATGTTGCATATGTAAATGCCAAAGGCAAAACAAATGCTGGTATTGTTACAGTTATGTTGGATACAAAAGACAAAAAAGGTAACTTACAAATTCAACTAAAAAATCGCGGCGCTGTTTATGCTATTGATAGAGATAAAATTACACACGTAAACGACAAAGAGTTTAAACTTAAAGACGAAGGCGCAGGTACAGGATCTATTAAAGATTCACTTTATGCTGCACTAGAAGCAAGCAAGAAAAAGACTAGTTTGAAGCCACGCGATCCTAGCGCACAAACTATGCAAGATCTGCGTAGAAGCGGTGCAATGGGTGCGCACAAAGATAAAAAGAAACTTGCTAAACAAGGCTACTCCAAGCACAAAGGCAAGATGGACGAAAGCAAAATGTCATTTGACGACATGATGAAAAACAGAGAGTTTTATTACACATATAAACAGTATGTAAGAGGTAACGCTAATATAGATCAAGTGGCTGAGTTAGTAAGAGGCCGTGTTGACAAAGAACAATTTGCAAAAGAAATACATAAGCAAGGCGTTATGATGGGCGGTGCAAAAGGCGATAAAATAAAAGAACTTGCAAACTATATAAGAAAAGACTCTAACGCACTTGATTTACCAGGAAAAGCATTTAGTAAGATTAAAAAAATGGTAGGATTAGGTGAATCTTATACTAAAGTAGACGGTATGGAAGCCGAAGAACTACGCAAACAGTATGCCAAAGACTGGGAAATACGCAAAGGCAAGTACCTATACAAAAAAGTTGCGTTCGACGACTATAACACTGTGTTACGTTTCTTAATGGTTATTGAAAAACCACAAATAGAATTAGATCATTTTGCTGATATTAAATTCTTTTATAATGAAGCAGAGTTAATTGTGTATACACACGATACTAAAGGTCTTACCACAGATGATTTCAAACTAGCAGTTCAAATTGATCGTGCATTAGATAGGATGGGTGCAAAGGAAATTGGGTGAAACTTGTAAATTTAAATCCTAAATTTACTGATTATCCTTATCTTACCAAACCAATAGAACGACTTCTTGTAGAAACACTTCCTTTCAAAGACTTTGACAAGGACGGGTATGAAGTTCCGACTCCACTAGAACATCTACACTACGAAGCTAACGGTGTTGAAATTAATAGAGAAATACAATTTCATATTGCACCTGTACAAGAGTGGTACACCGACATAGAATCTAGCGAACACGGACTTGTACTAGATCATTGTATGCTATTAACTCGTTATGCATTCGGTGGCGAAGCAAGAGAACAATTACAAGAGGTTTGTAAGCACAGACCAATACTACAAAAATTATTAAACATCAAGCCCAAGTGGGGCATTGACTTTAGTTTAGACTATGTTACACATGATGTAGTAATGGAAGTGATACACATTGAACAAGACTTCGATGATATAAACGAAGCAGAACAAGCAAAAGCAAAACTTGAATATATTATTGATAGCACAGATTGGTATGACGGTGCAATGAGCTTGTGGCAAAAAAGAGATGAATGGATGAACTTATCAAGTGACGATCATTCAGACTATAAGGCACAATTTTTTGGTTGGCATAGAGCTTTTGATAATAAGAAAGTGTTTTCGGCCAATGTTAGCGTATAAACCTTAGGTTGTTTGTAAATACTGTATGCTCCGTAATGATTTAAAAGAAGAGTATCGTTTGTTTTATATGGTGAAAGGCCACCTTAACGCTTCCCCTGAAACAGTTATACAAAGTGCAGAAGGCTATTTCAAACGCCTTTGGTATGATGGTGCTAATGGCGCACCTTTATATGAATACGAAGAACGGTTTGAAAAAGCATGGGCAGACAATCAAAAACTGCTTGACAAATAACAAAAATCCGTATATACTACATATAATAACTAGGAGGTTCTTATGAGCGATCGTACCTATGGTGCAGAAGAAAAAGCAAAACTTGAGCGTCTTGTAAACGAAGGTGTTACAGTGCTACAAGAAATTGAAGATTTACAACAAGGTTTAAAAGAAACAGTTAAGGCAGTTGCGGAAGAACTCGACGTCAAACCTAGCCTAATTAACAAAGCAATTAAGATTGCACAGAAAGGTGATTGGGAACGTGTTAACGACGAGTTTGAAGATTTAGAAACATTGGTTGTTACTGTCGGAAAGGACAAATAATGCCAATTCCTTTAATAATCGAAGATATGTTTGAACACGGTGACTGGGACATCCAAGTAAAGGATGAACATGTTATTATCGACAACTATTATAAAAACTATGATCAGATTGTTGAGTTGTTTGAACATATGCCAGTTGAGTCATGGAAAATGAGTAAGTGGACTCGCAACTGGAAGGATTATTATGATTGCAGACCTGCATTCCAAAATTGGGAACCGGATATAGAAAAACGTGATCGTAGACTAAAACGTATTAACGATCTAATCTATCAGTTTACAGGAGCACCTAAAATTGAAGTAGAAAAAACACTGTCATTTAATGTGTTTAAACACCGCAAAAAGGATGTTCCTAATTATATGCAACATCATCCACACTACGATGTAGATATGGTAAATGTTCTAACATATATCGATCCACATTGTAGTGGCGGAACTGCTGTATATACAAACACAGAATTAGAAAACAAAGAAGGTGCAACCCTTCTTATGGACATACGTCCGTTTAACATTGATTTTATTATTCCAGCAAAGCCTAACAGAACGGTTTTGTTTGAAGGTAATGCACTGCACGGTGCATACATAGAAGACAATAATGTCTACTATGATAATTGGCGCATAACTCAAGCGAGTATATGTAGGTTAAAATATGAATAAAATAAAAGACTTTTGGGTAAACAGTTACTCTAGTGATAAAACTGCTTTCTACTTTGAATTAATCAGTTTTATTTTCACAGTTGGTGCAAGCCTTACACTTGCTATTAATGCAAAAGACCCTAATATGATGATTGTTTACCCTGGATTTTTTATCGGTAGTATAACACAAGCATATGCAGCTTTTAGAAGAGGTGCAGCCTGGGTTATGCTCTTGACAATGTACTTTAGTTGTGTTAATATATTTGGGTATGGAGTAGCTGCACAATGGTGGTAAAACCTTATCAATGGTTAGCATGGCTTAGCACAGGATGTTTACTTGCGGCCGCAATATTAGCAGCATTTAATGTGTATCCTTTTTATGTTTATGCGTTTATTATAAGTAATAGTATGTGGACATTAGTAGGTGTGCTTTGGAAAGAAAAAAGTTTAGTAGTTATGAATACAGGACTAACTATTATATATGTAGCAGGACTAGTGTTATAACGCCCACAGGGCATGTAGATGGTTAAGTTGGCCAAAAAGCAACGAAGGAGAAAAATTTGAGTTACGTAGACGCTTTCTTTGATCGCGATCAGGATATTATTCGAGTAGTCGAACGCCGAGATGGAAAGCGACATTTCCACGAATACCAAGCAAAATATACATTTTATTATGAGGATCCACGAGGCAAGTACAAGAGTGTGTACGGAGATCCTTTAACTCGCATTGTGTGTAAGAACACAAAAGACTTTCGCAAAGAAGTTGCTATTAACAAAGGCAAGAATCTTTTTGAAAGCGATATCAATCCAATCTTCCAGTGTTTGAGTGAGAACTACCTCAATCAAGATGCACCTAAACTAAACATATTGTTTTGGGATATTGAGACGGACTTTGATCCAGAGCGTGGGTTTGCTCCAGTTGAAGATCCGTTTATGCCTATTACTGCTATTACAGTTTGTATGCAGTGGTTAGACAGTGCGTTGATTACACTTGCTGTTCCGCCCAAAGGTATGCCATTCGAAGAAGCACAGGCTATGTGTAAAGAGCGTTGGGGTGATAACGTAATACTGTTTACGAATGACAAAGACGGTAACGGCGAACGTCAAATGCTCCAAACTTTCCTTGATTTACTTGAAGATGCTGATATCCACAGCGGCTGGAACAGTGAAGGATACGATGTTCCGTACACTGTAAACAGAATTAAACGTGTACTAAGCAACGATGATACACGTAAGTTTTGTTTGTGGGGTCAAATGCCCAAGAAGCGTGAGTATGAAAAGTTTGGAAAGATGTCAGAAACATATGACTTTGTAGGTCGTGTGCATTTAGACAGTCTTGAACTATATCGAAAGTATACATACGAAGAACGTCATACATATCGACTGGATGCTATTGGTGAACTAGAAGTAGGCGAAAACAAAACTGTCTACGAAGGTACATTGGATCAGTTATACAACAACGACTTTGAAACATTTATTGAATATAACAGACAAGACGTTGCACTACTAGATAAACTTGATAAGAAACTACGTTTTATCGACTTGTCAAACGAACTAGCACACGCAAACACTGTGCTACTACAAACAACTATGGGTGCTGTTGCTGTTACAGAACAAGCTATCATCAACGAAGCACATCACAGAGGATTACAAGTTCCTAATCGTCCAAAACGTGACGACGAAAACACACAGGCAGCAGGTGCTTATGTTGCATTTCCGAAAAAAGGCTTGCACAAGTGGATTGGTTCAATGGACTTGAACTCACTGTATCCAAGTGTAATTCGTGCGTTGAACATGGCTCCAGAAACTATTGTAGGACAGATTCGTCCTGAGATATCAGAAGGTCGTGTACATGAAGACATGACTCTTAAAAAGAAGAGTTTTGCAGGCAGCTGGGAAGGCCGCTTTAGTACAGAAGAATATGAAGCAGTTATGGAAAAACGCAAAGACGTTGCACTTACAGTTGATTGGGAAGATGGACGCTCAGATGTACTAAGCGGTGCAGAAATATATCAACTGATCTTTGACAGTCAAATGCCGTGGATGCTAAGTGCAAACGGTACAATATTTACAACAGAATTTGAAGGTGTTATTCCTGGTATTCTAAAGAGGTGGTATGCAGAACGAAAAGAACTACAAGCTATGCTTAAAAAGGCGAAAGACGCTGGAAACAGTACTGAGATTGCATTTTGGGACAAGCGACAACTTGTTAAGAAAATTAATCTTAACTCTCTTTACGGGGCCATTCTTAATCCTGGCTGTAGATTTTTTGACAAAAGGATAGGACAATCAACTACACTTACTGGACGTACTATTGTTAAGCACATGAGTGCAGAAGTGAACAAAGTTATCACAGGCACATATGATCACGTAGGAGAAAGTGTTATCTACGGTGATACTGACTCTGTATATTTTAGTGCATATCCAACACTACGCAATGAAATCGATAACGGAAACATTCCTTGGTCGAAAGACAATGTTATTACATTGTATGATCAAGTAGCAGAAGAAGCAAACAGTACATTTATAGACTTTATGGGTCGTGCATTTCACTGTCCAAAAAGCCGTTCAGATGTTATTGCGGCAGGTAGAGAGATTGTTGCTGAAAGCGGATTGTATATTACTAAGAAACGTTATGCGGCACTGGTGTATGATGTTGAAGGCTTCCGCTCAGACGTAGACGGTAAGCCAGGCAAGGTAAAAGCAATGGGCTTAGACTTGCGCCGATCAGACACTCCTGTGTTTATGCAAGAGTTTTTGAGCGAAGTACTTATGATGGTATTGCAAGAAAAAAGTGAAAAAGAAATCCTTGAACGTATTACTGAGTTCCGCAAAGAGTTTGAACAACGTCCGGGTTGGGAGAAGGGTTCGCCCAAACGTGCAAACAAGATTGGGCACTATCAGCGCCTTGAACAAAAACAAGGCAAAGCAAACATGCCAGGACATGTTAGAGCAAGTATAAACTGGAACACACTCAAGCGTATGAACGGTGACAAATACTCGCAAGAGATTGTTGACGGTATGAAAGTTATCGTATGCAAGCTCAAACAGAATCCGCTAGGTTATACAAGTGTTGCATATCCAACAGACGAGCTTCGTTTGCCAGAATGGTTCAAAGAACTTCCGTTTGACGATGCAGCAATGGCAGAAACTATTATTGACAACAAACTAGATAACTTGATTGGTGTGCTAAACTATAATCTTGACGACACAAAGCAACATAACACATTTAATAGTTTATTTGACTTTGGTGAATAATATGAAATACAAAAGACTCTTTGGTTTTGGTTGTAGTTATACCAGTTACTTCTGGCCTACTTGGGTTGACATAATAGGTAAAGATCTAGATATACCTTACGAGAATTGGGGAATATGCGGATTAGGTAATGTTGGCATTGGTCATAGAATGGTTGAATGTGATATTAAAAATAATTTCCAAGAAGACGACTTAATAATTACGACCTGGAGTACATGGCATAGAGAAGACAGATATCTTACTAAAGGTTGGACGATGAACGGTAATATTTTTAATGATAATGTTTTTTATCATAAAAAATGGCGTAACAAGTTTTGGCATCCGAATAACGATATTATAAAAAATGTAGGAATGTTATACCTTGCAAATAAAAGTTTTAAAATTAATTACCAAGCAAACATTATAGAAAGTGACACACTAACATATTCAGGAAATGTTATGGATTTTTATAAACCTTTTGTACCAACAGATAGTTTTCCTTGGAAGCCTCAAGAAGATCAATCATTCGAAGGTACAATCTCACATGTTGATAATCATCCAGATATAGTAGCACATTTAGATTATGTAGAAAAAAATATCTACCCTGTGTTAGGTTTAAAATTAAAAGAAGAAACAAAAGAACATTTTATAAATTTACAACAGACAGTTATAAACGACTTAAGAAACCGCAAAAAGAAAAGGATAAAGCATTGGTCAGACTTAAAAGAGTACTTTTTAGAAGTACTAGGTACTAGTTGGACACATATCGGAATCTAATTTATAACCTAAGAGTTGCTATCTTTTTTGTATGTAAACTAATATCAATAAAGTCACTAAGGAAATCAAAATGATTCGAAAGGTCCGTAAAGAGCTCACCTGTAATTTGGCTGTAAGAGGTTTTACCTATGTTTTGGAAATATGATCTAGGAAGTCCTTTTTTAGATCCAAAGGACGGAAACACACCAGAAACAAAAAGACAAGTATCGCCGAGTTCTTTTGCATTTGATCTGTTGCCGATTTTTAAATATGCTTCTGCAAAAGAATTTTCGGGATGCCAGTTAGGTTTATCTATGTGTACCGCAAGTACCATAACAACATAATGCTCAAGATGCACCGGCAAATCGTATCCCGATGTTTCCTGAGCCTCTCGTACTATACCAAAGAAGGCATCAGTGTATGCATCTAACATAAAAGTATTTATCGGTTGACAATACCGCCTAAATATAGTATTATAAAACTAGGAGATATCTTATATGAAAGTAGGATTTACTTGTTCAACATTTGATTTACTACACGCAGGCCACGTACAAATGTTACGTGAAGCTAAAGACCAGTGCGACTATTTAATTTGTGGGCTACAAGTTGACCCAACTATAGATAGAGCAGAGAAAAATGCTCCGATACAAACAATTGTAGAAAGATACACCCAGCTTAAAGGTGTAAAATACGTAGATGAAATTGTTCCTTACGGTACAGAGCAGGATTTAGAAGATATCCTTTCTATGTATAATATAGATGTTCGTATATTAGGAGAAGAATACAGAGATAAAACGTTTACAGGCAGAGCAATTTGTAATAAACGTGGCATAGAATTGTATTTTAATAAAAGAGATCATAGATTTAGTTCAAGTGATTTAAGAAAAAGGGTTTGCGATGAAAAGGAATAAATTTATATTCGATGTTGACGGCACACTTACTCCTAGTAGAGGAAGAATGGACTTCGACTTTAGGGCTTGGTTTAATACATTTTGTTTAGTTAATGATGTTTACCTAGTCACAGGTAGTGATAAACCTAAAACAATAGAACAAATTGGCGAAACATACAATCTTTGCAAAAGAGTTTATAATTGTAGTGGCAATGATGTGTGGGAAAAGGACATTAATTTAAGACAAAACAAATGGATACTTCCAGAAGATGCTCACGAATGGCTAAGTGAACAATTAACTGCTAGTGCATTTCCTTTGCGTACAGGACTACACTTTGAACATCGCCCAGGAATGATAAACTTTAGTATTGTAGGACGCAATGCTAGTATAAAAGAACGTGTAAAGTATGTAAGATGGGATCAAGAACATAACGAACGTGATTACATTGCATACAACTTTAATTTAAAGTTTCCAGAGCTTGAAGCTCGTCCGGGCGGCGAAACAGGAATTGATATTGCTCCAAAAGGTGCAGACAAAAGCCAGATTATAAATGATTTTGGTAAAGATGATTTCATTTATTTCTTTGGAGATAGAATGGACGAAGGCGGTAATGATTATCCTTTGGCTCAGGCGATCAAGAATGGAAGAGTGTTTGCTGTAAAAGATTGGCAAGACACTTGGGAGAAACTAAAATGCATATAATGCTAACAGGACACAGAGGATTTATAGGTAGTCATCTGTTAAAACGTCTTACGCAAAATCATAGCGTAGTAGGCTTTGATTTAAAAGACGGATGGGATCGAGATAATTTACATAACAGTCAAGATCTTGCAAGTTGCGAATTAAAAGAAGAGTTTGATCTTATTATACATCTTGCAGGTAAAAGCGGTGTACGTGAAAGTATGAAAGATCCTGCAGGCTATTGGCAGAATAATGTTGAAGTTACAAAACGTTTGCTTGAACGTTATCCAAATACACGTATGCTTATTGCAAGTTCTAGTTCAGCATACGAACCTCATCTTAATCCTTATGCTGCAAGCAAATATATTGTAGAAGAAGCAGCCGCTTGCTATTCAAATACGTTATGTATGCGTTTTCACACAGTATATTCAGATACACCGAGAAAAGGTATGTTCATGCAAAAACTTATCGACGGTGAGCTTGAATATGTAACAACGCATTACAGAGATTTCATACATATTAATGATTTGTGCGATGCAATAGAACTTTGTATGAAATCAAAATATACAGGTGAAATAGATATCGGAACAGGTCTTCCTTTTAAGATATCTGACTTTGCACCAAACTTACCTGTAAAAATACACACGCCAAATGAACGGCAATGGACTTGTGCGAACATGGAAAAAATTCGCACACTAGGGTTTAAACCTAAATACTCAGTAGAAAAACTCTTGACAAACAACAACTTAGGTAATATAATAAACTTTACTAATGGAGAAACAGTATGAAAGACATTTTACAAGACATCGTTGCTCACACACACTCGCTAGGCTTTCTTAATCTAGTTAAAGTTAGCAACGAAGAAGGCACTACTATCGACTCAATGGCAGAAGATCGTAGTGTTATTATGCAAGGTAGTACAAACGCACCTGTTGCTGAGTTTAACGGCAGTACTTTTGGTATGCCAAACTTAGACAAACTAAAAATGCATTTGAACAATCCAGAGTACAAAGCAAATGCAAAAATTGATGTTGTAAAAGCAGAACGTAACGGTGAAACAGTACCAGTTCATATTCACTTTGAAAACGAAGCAGGCGACTTCCAAAATGATTATCGCTTTATGAACAAAGCAATCATCGAAGAGAAACTTAAAACAGTTAAGTTTAAAGGTGCAGCATGGAATGTTACATTTAAGCCGAGCGCAACTGCTATTGCACGTTTAAAATTAATGGCAGCAGCACACAGTGAAGAAACAACATTTGCTGTTAAAACTGTAGACGGTAACTTAGTGTTTAGTTTCGGTGATCAAAGTACACACGCAGGCGAGTTTGTTTTTGAACACGGAATTAACGGTGCATTACAGCACACATGGAGTTGGCCAATTAATGAAGTGCAAAGCATTCTTAACTTAGATGGTAATGAACTTACTATGAGCATTTCAGATCAAGGTGCAATGCAGATCACTGTAGATAGCGGTATGGCAAAGTACGATTACATCTTACCAGCACAGAGTAAGTAAAGAATGAATAGAGACTTAACCGCAACACAAAATGACTATGCTGTTTTTCTTCCTGCGTTGAGTGGCTTCTATGCCACTTACGTAGGTAAACAGCGTTATGATGAGTATGTAGACAAGTCGCGTATTCCTAGTAACTTTGCGAATGGTGTTGAAAGTCTAAACTATCTTAATAATAAAGAAGGTGCTTTTAAATATAAGTGGACATTGTACTCAGCAGGACACGCAGACTTAGATACAGCCAAGCATGTTCCCAAAGAAGACATGGTGCGTAACAGAGATAGACAAAACACTTGGTTACTAGGTGACTCGGGTGGATTCCAGATTGGTAAGGGTGTTTGGGAAGGTGATTGGAAAGATCCTAATTGTCCTAAGGCGCAAAAGAAACGTGACGGTGTGTTGCGTTGGATGGATGCTTATATGGACTATGGAATGATTCTTGATATTCCTGCCTGGGTGGCAAGATCACCAGAAGGTGCAGAAGCAACAGGTATTTCAACTTACCAAGAAGCAGTTAAAGCAACACGTATTAACAATGAATATTGGATGAAACATCGTACAGGTGCTTGTAAGTTCTTAAACGTACTACAAGGCGAGAATCACGCTGAAGCAGACGACTGGTACGAGCAAATGAAAGACTTTTGTGACCCTGCAAAGTATCCAGACAATCACTTTAACGGCTGGTCAATGGGCGGTCAGAACATGTGTGATCTAGAACTTGCACTAAGACGTATTGTTACACTACACTACGACGGCTTGCTACAAAAAGGCATACACGATGTTATGCACTTCTTGGGTACAAGTAAACTAGAGTGGGCTCTTTTGTTAACAGATATTCAACGTGCAGTAAGAAAATATTACAATGAAAACTTTACTATTACTTTTGATTGTGCTAGTCCTTTTCTTGCCACTGCAAATGGACAAGTATACATACAGAATGAAACAAAGGATCGTTCGAAATGGACATATCGAATGGTGCCGTCAGTTGACGATAAAAAGTATGCTACAGACAACCGTTTGTTTAGAGACGCTACTGTATCAGATGGGATATTTAAAAACTTTGAAGACTCACCGATCACCGCTGAACTCAAAGTATCAGACATTTGCCACTATGCTCCAGGAGACTTGAACAAGATTGGCAAAGAAGGAAAAACATCATGGGATAGTTTTTCGTATGCGATCCAAATGGGTCATAATGTTTGGAGTCATATAAATGCAGTACAAGAAGCAAATAGACAATACGACAAAGGAACAGTTCCTGCAATGCTTGTTCAAGAGCAATTTGACAGGGTATTTTTTAGAGATGTTGTGGAAGCAATATTCTCAAAGACAACATTAGAAGAAAGCATTGCAGTTATTAAACAACATGAAAAGTTCCTTATGAGCATAAGAGGAACAAGAGGATATACTGGCAAAAAACTTGTTAGCGCAAGACCTATGTTTGCAAAACTTTTTGATGTTGAAGAACCGCAAGACGATGACGAAGTAATTCTAGATGAACAAAAACTTGAGGACTTAGAGTATGAGCAACTTCACGGAGAAGCACAATAAAATTGCTACACACTTGCAAGAACTTTATCGTAAGCATAGAGTACTTGACGACGAAATAAAATTGTTGTATAATAAATGGGAAGATGACGGAATCATTAACCGCAAAAAAACACAAAAACTTTGGCTCAAGGATGAAATACATCGACTAGAGCATGAATTAAAGGAATTAGGATAATGCCATTACCCGAAGGAAGAAAAGCACTTACCGATCAAGATATGGTTGTTTTACTACACAACATGGCTCGAGATGCAGAAAATGCTAAAAATGCATATCTAGGTTCTGAACTAAGAGAAACAGCAGATCGTTTTTCAGAACTTGCAAAAGCCGCAAGCATAGCACAGCATAAGGCTCAACAAGGATGAAAAGAGATTATGACGAAGGTGTACTAAGTACACCCACTTTGTTTGTAGGATTTGAAGTTGAAAAGACTCCTGCATACAAAATGAAGACATTGTTTGTTGATGGTGTGCAAGATATAGAAACTATATTGTACTGGTACAATGAACACAAGTGTCAACACATTTTCTTTGGTGCTAATCATAGTTTTAATCCAGGTGCAAACTTTCCAGAAGATGCTGATCAATGGACACCTTGGGAAGATATGATTACAGAGTTTCTTAAAGAAGGATATCTTTGTTCGCTTGATATTCCTATTGCACTTGCTGAAGCATTTTTAGAAAGCGGTTTAATTGAATATGATAATTTTATCCCACAACTTCGCGTTCCGGTGCCTTACGCAAAACTGTGGAACTACAACACTATGTTGAAGATTGATGATAAAGACTTTAAGGCATCCAACCCAGGCGTCTGGTGTCATAGTTTGCACGATCTGATGGACAGAGAAAAGTTTACAGATTGGAGTAAGTATGGCCTTGACAAAGTTATTAAGTGAAAGTATACTATAAAGACAATGGAACAAGAACGCTATCACGATTATATGTTGCGTAGAAATAGAGAAGAAGACGCTAAAATGGCACAAGAAAATGTAATGCGAAAAGCAGAACGCAGTATTTGGGTAACCTTTGCAAAAGAAGGTGTGCATATGTACCCAGGCGCAGATACTGATCCTAAACTAGCAACTGGCGATTGGGATGATGTTTCATTCCTTGGTATCCCACATCGTCATATTTTTCATTTTCGTGTTCGTATTGAAGTATTTCATAACGATCGCGATATTGAATTCATTCAGTTTAAACGCTGGATGCAACGACTCTATGACGTCGAAGGCGTACTAGAGTTAAATCACAAGAGCTGTGAAATGATCGCAGATGACTTGTACAATGAAATTTCTACAAAATACCCCGGCCGGTTTGTAGAGATTAGTGTCGCTGAAGACAACGAAAACGGCTGCTCAATTTTTTATCCAAACCCTAAGAAAGTATAAGGAAAAAATAAAAATGACTATCCAATTCAATCGTGCAGCGTATCAGAAGGTGTTCAACGATCTTGATGCGTATCGTGATTATTGTCGTTTTGAAGGTAAAGTGTTTAACGAAGCTGCACTTTACAAAAAAGATGATCCTAACTGGATTGCCTACGAAAAGTGGCGTAATTATATTAGGATGAAAGCTCGCAACGCAGGCAGGAATTTTAATAATCGGAGAAACTAATGACTATCTATATTGTAGACATCGAAGCAGTTGACACACGCTATACTAAGCAATGGAAAGAACATCTTCCAACACAACTGCAACGAGCTACAAATGAAAAAGTAGTAACAATTAGTGGAGGGGAAACACCTCAGGCTACAACGCCTGGGGCGTTTCTTAATTTCGGCGGTACTAATGTTTATAAGAGCAAACAACTTGAAACAATAGGAGAGATGTTCTGCAATGGTAAAGTCAAGGATGGCGATTATTTTCTCTATACCGATGCCTGGAATCCTACAGTTATACAACTACGTTACATGGCAGAGCTATTGGGTGTTGATGTTAGCATTGGTGGCTTGTGGCATGCTGGTAGTTATGACCCACAAGATTTCTTGGGCAGACTAATTGGTGACAAGCCTTGGGTGCGTCACGCAGAACAAAGTATGTATGAATGCTATGATGATAACTTTTTTGCAACAGACTTTCATATAGACTTGTTTGCAGAAAGTCTTGACATAGACGAAGACAAAACTCATCGTGTAGGCTGGCCTATGGAATATCTACGTAACAGTTTAGACAGTTATAAAGGTATGCCGAAACGTAACCTTATTCTTTTCCCACATCGTATTGCTCCAGAAAAACAAGTTGATATTTTCCGTGATTTAAAAGAACATCTTCCTCAGTATGAGTTTGTTGTATGTCAGGAACAGCAACTAACTAAAAACGAATATCACAACTTGCTAGGCGAAGCAAAATTAGTTTTTAGTGCTAACTTACAAGAAACATTGGGTATTAGTTGGTACGAAGGCGCACTTGTAGATGCTATTCCTATGGTACCTGATAGACTAAGTTACAGTGAAATGGCACTGCCAGAGTTTAAATATCCTAGCGAGTGGACAGAAGATTATTTTTCCTACAACAAGTATAGAGGAGAAGTAATGAATAAAATTATTGACTATATGGAAAACTATGATGACTACTTGGTTAGTATGTCAAAACAAGTTACAAAACTAAACAAAGAGTTTTTTGACGGCAAGGAACTTTACAGGACTATTTCGAATGGGTAATGACGAAGACATTTTTGCTGGCGGCGATATAACAATCACGTTAGATTCGACCTACGACAACGATACTACATTTACATATGATATTGACAGTAGTATTAGTACATTAGATCTAAGTAATATTATTAGTGATAGCGACACTATAGATATTGATCATATCATTACAACTTCAAGAGGTATTGGGGTATTTGATACTTTATCTATAAAACAAATAGAAAACATGTGTAAAGAGTACCCTGCATTAGAAAAAGTTTGGAGAAACTTTAAATCAGTGTATGATATGACTATACAAGATTATAAAGGCAAAATGAAAGAACAAGGTTTCGACGACGACATACCTTTTTAGAAAGACACAGTATGAAAATAAGACGAACTTCGTATTATGATGGTGTAATACAAACAATCGATAATGTATTGAAACGCAGTGAAGTTGAATTGATAAATTCAGAACTTCCTGATTTAGGTTACATAGTAGGAGAAAAAGACACTCCTACTACGCCCCCAGTTGGTATGGTTGCAGATTATTCTAAGTCTTTAGGATTTGACCTCTTATCAAAGGTAGCAGAGAAGTTTGAGTGTCTTAAAGGTCTTAAATTACAACGAAGTTATGTAAATTTGTTTAGTCCTGCGCAAAATGCGTACTATCACCAAGATGATAGCAAATGGACACTTATGTACTATCCTAATTTAGAATGGCAAATCAATGACGGAGGGGAAACAAAGTTTATTTTAGACAATGCAACAACAAAGATGCCAGGCATTACATTTGAAGAAACAGATAACATGCCTGTAATTTTAGGTATAGCACCTATTCCTAATAGACTTGTTCTTTTTGCAGGAGATATTCCACATTCAGCAACTGGTTTTAGGAATGGAAATAGATACACATGTGTTTTAAAGTACGGAGAGTAAATGTTACACACAATAGAAGAACTCATCGAACGTCTTAATGTAATGAAAGATAAAGCAATCGAACTGCATCGTATTCGCAATCAATACAGCGAACTAAGTGGTAAAGAATACGACAAAGAACATGCTAAAGCAATACTAGATGATATCCAAAGTATGGCAAGATTAATTGCAGAAGATACTCAAGGTAGCGAAATTAGAACAAGTATGGACGAGTGGAAAAAGAAATGATTAAAAAACATTATTATAATTGGGCAGACATTGAACATGCTTGCCTTAATATCGCACTACAGATGTACAATGATAATTGGAAGCCTGATTACATTGTAGGTATTACAAGAGGTGGCAATGTACCTGCAACTATCCTAAGCAATATGTTAAACATTCGTTGTGAAGCATTAAAGGTTAGTTTGCGTGACGATGATAGCCAATTAGAAAGTAACTGCTGGATGAGCGAAGATGCGTTTGGCTATGAGCATTGGAAATTAAATAAGCACAACGAAGATATACTTGCAAGTGCAGGTGAACCAATTGTTAATATTCCAATTTCTCCAAAAAATATTCTTATTGTAGATGACATTAATGATACAGGTGCTACATTTAACTGGATTAAACAAGATTGGCAATCAAGTTGTTTACCAAATGAAAACCGATGGAAAGGAATTTGGGGCAAAAATGTTCGCTTTGCCGTAATAACTGAAAACTTATCAAGTGAATTTGATGGAGTGAATTATTCTGTGCATGAAGTTAATAAAGCAGAAGAAGATGTTTGGTTAGTTTATCCTTGGGAGAATGTTGGTGCATATGCGTGATGATTTAATGGTCCAACAGCAAGTTGAAAATGTTTGGCAACATATGGTAGGTGTCATGTGTTTAAATCAAACAGGCAGAAAACAAGTAAAGGCTGTTCTACCTGTTTTCTTTTCTAAGTGGCCAACGCACACTGCATTACTTCATGCAACAAGAGACGAGATTGAAGAAGTAATTGCACCGTTAGGAATGAAACGAGTTCGAGCAGAAAGACTGTATCGAATGAGTGAACAGTTTGGCGACTGGGACGGGGAAGATGCTACAGATTTATACGGCATTGGAAAATACGGTAGTGATAGTTATCGTTTATTTTATAAAAAAGAACTACCGGAAAACGTAGGCGATCACGAATTAAAAAGATATATTGAGGAGGAATTTGTATGAGTTGCGGTTGTGGAAGATCACCAACTGGAAAATGCATAGGTTGGCATGCACTAACTGAGGAGCAGTACCTCGAAAAAAAAGCACAGTACGAAGCAAAACAAAAGGAAAAAGAAAATGCAAGAACAACTAGTTAAGGCAGCACGGATGCATGCCGAAGGAGAGCTTGAAAGAGCAAAAACAAACATTATGGTATATATGAATCATAGTGTTGGTATTGGTGAACACAGTGATATTGTAGAAGCTATCCAAGAAGAATTGGATAAAATGGCTTCTGCTACTGACAGATTAGAAATGCTTGATAAACATTTTGCTTGACAAAAACCTAAATAAAGTATATAATAAAACAATAGACATCCTCGTCTATAACTCGGAGAACTAAATGAGCAAAGCAGAACAAATTAAAGCCCGTTTGCAAGATGCAAACATTCGCTATTGGGCTGGCGACAACA
>Ga0255777_10001894_pt1 | contig 19279 bp, 24 predicted proteins | sample 101ome_15_FD_179975 | JGI IMG/M metagenome (GOLD analysis project Ga0255777, IMG submission 179975) | Coastal salt marsh microbial communities from the Groves Creek Marsh, Skidaway Island, Georgia - 101402AT metaG (version 2) | ecosystem: Environmental > Aquatic > Marine > Intertidal zone >... | reverse complement strand
GCCATGTTTGGTTTTCTCGTGATTGAAACGCTTATATACTCTCATAATTTTTGAAAAGGCTCAAGTACTTCTTGTAGCCATCGTTATAGATACTGAAACACTTTTTGTGCGATGCATTGTTCAAATCATTGATACGCAGCCGACAGACCTCGTATATGTCTTTCCACCGACTGTCCACAATTTCGGGCGCCGTGTGAATCACCGTGTCCATAAGAGACTTCAATCGTGCCTTCGTATCTTCATCGTCAATTGTATCATGTAGTGAAACCAGTATAGTTAAAATGTACTCGGGTTTAGTAGTCATATCGTACAATAGTCCATGGTATTATTTATAGTGTCACGACACGGACAATGGTATGTGCGTCGTACTCGTGCGTATATTTCAGTGCAAATGGATCGGGAACACGCCTGCAACGCTTGCACAGGTGTACCGTGAACTGATCGTAGTCGTTTCGTATTAAAACAATATATGATACGCAATTCGCTGTCATGGTATCACAATACAAACACGGTCGGAACCATCCTTCCTCGTACGCCGTGCTCAGTGCCTCGTCATTATTACGTGCCGACGCATCGACTTGGTCTTTTTCACGACCGAGACACGGACAATCCCACATTCACGTATTTATGCATTTGTTACTTAAATAAGAAAACGATGGAAAAGTCACCTACATCTGAGATAAATCCCGTGCACGTGTACTGGGAAGAGTTTATTCTTGGTCTGCAAGAGTTTTACGAGTCGCTTGATCGCTACAATGAGAATCCGAATCGGACAATTCAGTAATATCAATACTATCGAGTGCGGCAGACAATTCGTCGACCTTTTTTGCGTCAAAAAATGTTTCCATGGAAGATCGTACGCCTTTTGCGTATTCTAATTTCTCTCCAAATTGTGCGTTGCGCTTCTCCTTGTCACGGATACAGCTGGTCAGTTTGCAGGTCATGATAGTATCGGATTTGGGTGAAAACCCCCATTCACATTCCAAGTCTTTCATGATTTCCATCGTATCGGTGTCTATGAGTAGCCGCAGGTTGCCGTGCTTTACCAAATGCCAGGCGTCTTCGTTTATCATCGCCGGATGCCTGTAAAACGCGGAAAAGACCTGCATGACCACCCCGTCTTTGGTTTTTACCCGTATTTTATCACATTGATTCAATATTACGAAACTCATATTTTTATAAAAACAGTCAATATATTTATATACTACCATTACTTGGTGCCGTCGAATGAAATCTTGTCATTTCGGAATACCGCTCCCGTTCGTCGCTGCGTATGACGGTGTTTGCAATGTAAATGACGCCTACCACTTCTAAAATGTGAAAAACTGGCATGTAATGCTTGTGTATGGCGCCCGTCATTTCGACCGATGACGAATACACCATCAACAACAATCCAGAGATCGTGAACCCGTTGATGAACCACAGGAGTTTCGTTTTGCCTTCATTGCGTCCCGCGTAAATGCTCGATACGAACATGATCGCTCCGAGAATGTTGATGACGAGAAATCGCAAAATGTCCATGTCCGGTAAAATATCAACAATACTTTTAACCATCGAAAGCGCGAGCAACGCAATAGCATTGCAAATGACAAACAAGCGAAATCCGTCTGGATTTACAAAGGATAGACCCATTTAAATGCATCGTCACGCTGAATATATACACATGTGGGAAATAATACACTGGTATTTCATGTATTTGATCATGCCCAACCCAGCCATGCATTTGGTGGCGTCGTCGGTACTAGGTCTTTATTCGCACGCCATCGACGAAAAAGCCAGACGCAGAGACATTTTGCCGTGTGTCGGATTGTTTCTCTTGTACGTCGGATTCTACATTAATCCAGAAATACAACACTTGGCGTACCAGCCATGGTGGGTCATTTCTCTCGTTGGACTGCGGCACCGTGAATGCGTGATTTTAGTAGGTGGCATCATTACCGGCGTGTACTTGCTCCTGTCCACACACGCACAAATCACCTCTCACGTCATCATGAACATCGGACAAATGCTACGGACCAGGAAAGTGACGTTCCGATCCCGTGCCATCATGCATTTCGTTTGTCTGTTCATATATGCCGGCGATCCGCGCTTGTCGGACGTACACTACCGTGACTTTCTTCTGGGAACGTCCGCCGCACTGTGTGCCTTCGTGTACACCCGATCCGACATACTGTGCGTTTCCTGCATGTTTGCAGACCGGCGGGGCTTAGTAGCATTTGTCATACACGCGCTCGAGCCAAGCTGGTACAAGTATTATCGAAACAACCATTTCAAAATGGTCAAACATTCCTTTTATTTCCTGTACCCACTCCTTATTGTTGTGCTCGCATTCGGATACAATGTTACGCACATATTCGAAGGTTTGAAATAGACCGATGCTGTACGTCCAAAATATTCAAGTAAGTCCGTGCGACCATCATATACGGACATGTGCCTTTCATATGTACATACAACCATAAAGATCGTTGGAGCTCTTTCGGATGACATAGCCATGCTAACTGTTTAATTAATTGCTTAAAGGCGCCATGTGTCGGTGCCTCACGCAGTATACTTAATATTGTATATCGTTGCAATGTATATCCTATCACTGCCAGTGATTTGTACGTGACCCCTTTCGGTTTCTTCCGTGGACTCTTCCTCTGAGTCTTTACGTATTTTAGATGCCGTTTCCACATGTACTCCGTGTCCAAGCAACGATTGACATGTTTGTCCACACACAATAAACTTGCGTGGGAAGAGACATTCAAAAACGAAAGGATGTGGGGCAATAATGGAATGTTCATGGTTTTGTGAATTTACTAAAACACGATTTTGCCGGGCATCGATGTCCACCGTTGAATATGTGTATGTAATTCCGTCCCCACGCACATGTCGGCCGTAGAATACGTACTTATATGCCGTGGTGATTATTCTATTGTGAGATGTTAACCTATACAACACATATATTCCGTGCAAGTATATTATTCCGTATAATATATATTTCTATTAATTATAATTCTGGAATAAAAAATCTGAAGTCATTTTTTGGAAAAAAAATTTGTCATTGGTCACAGTCACCAATGACAAATTTAATCTCAAAATTATTTTAACTTTTTTTTTCTCGTCCGAGGTTAGGATTGATTTCATTCCCATGGCTGTTTTGAGTCTGGGTCACCAGTGATATCCCTCATACACGGCTGTTTACCCACGACATGCCCCCATGTATCGTACATATGTGCCATGGGGTAGTACTCTATCGGCCATACATAACCTATCCAACGCATGTATGCCATACAAATATATTTTTCCGTACAATATACATTTCTATTAAATATATTCTTGGAACAAAAATTCAGAAGTCATTTTAAAAAAAAAAAATTTGTCATTGCTCACAGTGACCAATGACAAATTTAATCTCAAAAAAATGTTAACCATTTTTTTTGGCCTCGAGGTTAGGATCGATTTGAGTTGACATTTTTTATTTTGGGACGGCTTCGTCTTGTCCAGTTTTGTTCCAAGCATGGACATAACACGGTTGGAAAAATACACGTAATAATGAATTGGATCCTATCATTGTTAGTAATGTTATATTTACGGAATATATCCCCCCACTTTTGTAATGATTACACTATGGCCACTTTACCTACCATATGGCGATAATTTTAATATTACGTGCACGGCATGTCTGTGAATTAATTATTGTGCGTGCGGCGAACGGAGACAAAATCAAGCCTACATATATGGCCCCGTGTAACACAAATCATTTCTACACGTCAACATGTCAAGCGAATCACAAGCAACTTTGAAACGGCCAGCGCCCGACGATTTACGGGAAGAACGCTTGAAAAAAATCAAATCAAACAAAAAAGAATTCCAATCGACGGACATTTTTTTGAAAGATGGATCACCATCGGAAACAAAAACGTCGCTACCTGTGGTACAACAGGAGAACAGCAACAACGATATGGACACTGTACCGACCCTCTTCAATCGAATTGACAATTTGAAAACGGACGTCCTCATCAAGGAAAAGAAACGGAATGGAAAGAAAAGCAGAGAGTACACGCCAATCTTGGTGTCGGATGATGACCCCGGTCAAAACAATGTCCAATTTTCCCTGGGGTTTATGTCTGTAAAGTACTGTAAGCTGACGGGCGACGGCAACCTTGGGCAGTTCTCGACGGAGCCCAGTCGATGCAAGTACACAGCATCGTTGGAAATGGGGTGTCCAAAAGCGATGGTACAAGCGATGCCAAACCTACAAAAGGAACAAGAAGACACGTTGAAATTTATTGACACCTGGTCAAAAAAGCTCTTGGAGCATATTTACCACTGTGAAGAGGACGAAGACTGGGTCCGTACCATTGGCAAACGCGGATTGGACGAGTTTTTGGAGAAGGCAAACATTTCCTGCTTGAAAGTAAAGGACGGAATGAAATACATCAATGTGGCCCGTTCATTGGTGACGTTTCGAAATGAACCGAATGCACCCCGTTTCTGGCGTCCATTAAAAGACGGCGGTTGCGAGCGAATCCATCCCAAATTCATCCCATTTGGGTCCGTCATACGGGTCAGTGGACGCTTTCGTGCGTACAATGTGAATGCAAACATGTACGGCGTGTCCTTTGACATGGACCGTGACGTCATCGTCGCCTACGTACCACCCAAGGAAAAGCCAGTGGTGGAGAAAAAGAATACGGGTCCGGTACTTCCGTTTGTTGATTTTACATTTTAAGCGAACAGGTTGAATTGTAAGATACCTAATACGACATTACATTATGAAACTCTCGTACGGACATTGAATCTTCTTGTTTAAAAATTGCTGTGCCCAGTACGTCGTAAACAGCAACGTCATGGCAATATCATCATTCATTCCCTCCTTCACCTTCCCGGTATATATCACCTTTGCAAGTTGATACGCTTGGGCTGGCTGGAGCACCATTTTCTGGAATTGCAATAGCTGTTTACGGAACTCTTTCTTCACTTGGTCCAATCGTTCGTTCGCGTCCTTGTACGGATTTGCACAGACGCAATCTTCAATAAAATGCACGGCCTCTTGGTTGAAATACGAGAGGCAATTCACGGTGTATTTTTCTTTTCTTTCGTGCGTGGTACAGACGCCGGCTTTGCCCTTTTCGTAGTACGTGTATACTTTCCGCTCGTTCTTGACCATGTGAGCCATGTGCGAGGCTTCTTGACCTAGATTGTTTTCTGGAAAGAATATGATCCAGGCATCTTTCAATGCTGGATGCCCACGCAATGCTCGCACGTGCTGCAACAGTAGCATCTCGATCTGATCATGGCTTCGTGCCGGATGCGTTTCCATGCCGGTAATGATGATATTGTTCATCTCCATGGTCATGGTGATAATTGCCATCTCGCTGGATCCACCACCATTGGGATCGACGCCAAGAAAGACATACTTGGCTGGATTTTGCAATTGATACTCTGGGCGCTCCATCAGTCGATTGATCAATTTTTCACTAAAGACACTGGCTTGGTCCGATGTAATTTGACCCATGGATTCACGTGCCAACAAATCTTTACGATCCCCATAAATAGCCTTAACCATGTCAAACTTAGCAGCACTCTTCCACGGGGGAATTACGTCTTTCATGTGCGTACACTCACTTGCTTTACCCGCAGCTTGGCACTTGGCACAACTCAGACCAATACGTAAGGTATTGAACAGAGGCTGCCCGTCACCCCCTTTCAAGTCGAACATTTCGGAATAGAAATTCATGCCATCCAGCGGGGTAGAAATAGCAATCAATGCCGTGGTTTCCATCTCCAATAGGGGCACAATTACCTCAAAGAATACGTCTAACGCCATAAAGGCAGCTTCCTCCATATATACCACATCACCCCCCGTACCACGCAGTGTCTTGGCACACGACGGATAGGAGTGCACTTTACGGATGTCCAAGGGCGTGTCGCCCTGCAACAAAAGCGTTTCTCCGTTACACTTAATAAACATGTGCGCGTACTTTCCGGATTTAATCATGTCGCGAATCAATTCCAATAATTTCTGCGATGCACGGCGACCGGTCGAGAAAATACACTGTTCTGATTTCGGCACCGTCATCGCATACGCAGCCACAAACATGGCCACACTGGTCGTTTTCCCGAAACGACGCGGTGTCAGACACAATACCTGCTGCTTCAAATTCTCAAACTGGTTCATGCGCATGATCTTGTCCATGTCAATATCCTTGTCATTCCGGTACAAGTGCAGACAAGTCGCTTGCATAAAGTTACGGTGGAACATCTTTTGCATCTTACTGCGCTCCCATCCCTTGAAACTTTTCGGCACATAATCCAATAATTGACGCAACTTCAACATCAACTTGTCACCCTGAGACGCTTTCTTCTGCTTACATTGGTCCAACATGCCAGTCATATGCGTTTTCATGTTCTTGGCTTCAATGTTCATCAACGTTTCTTCTTCAAATACTTTGAACGCGGCGCCAAGGAACTTACGGTAATTGATCGGTACCGATCGTTCCATGTTCACCGTCAGGGCCTTCTTCCGCGGTCGCTCGTTCAACAAGCTGTATGGCGTACTGTTACTCATCGGCGTCTCCATGGCACTCATCGGGGTCATCATGCTGCTCATCGGCGTAAAGACGCTGTCCGGTACCGTGTTCGGCTTGATGCTCTTCAACGCGCTGGGTGGTGGCATCGGTGACTTCATACTCATTGGCGTCGGTGCAATCGTACTTTCTGGAAACACAGAATCCGGTACATCGTTGTTCACCGTCGAGTTTGGTGTGACTGGAATATCCATGTCGTCGAACATTTTTCGTTTCAAATTCGACATTTTATGGTATAATGCCATACTTATATACTCTTGGTGCCTAAAGATATGAACCGCTTGCCAGATTGTATACGACGTCACATAGGGGGCATGCTGCGCGTGGTCGACTGTGTCCACTTTCAAGTCGCCTGTGGCGTCACGTTATTTACCACACAAGAGTTGATGCAACGGGCAGAAGTAGAGCCACTGACAAATACATTCCGCATGTTTAAACATGGCAAGTTACGGACGTACAAAATTTATTCATACATTCGAAACGGCGTTACGTACAGCGATGTGAGCGTGTCTCCCATGTGCCAAACGTTCGTTTGCATTCACAAATACTTGGTGACGCCGTCCGTCGCGTCGCACTGGATCTTAAGTTGTATATACGATGGTACAGATGTTGGTAGGGGTAAAATAATATATGAAACTATAACGTAATTACAAGGCGACCACATCCAACCCACGCCCTGTGACGTCGGCGACGAAATACATGGCGGCACCCGTAGCAAGCGACACAAAGTCTGACACGCCGATAGAGCATCCAAGAGAATAACCAAGCAGCGAGATGACACTGGAAGCGACAATGTGACGGTAGAATGGCGATCGGTTGAGGGGCAACAACATACCACGTTCACTCGCGCATTCGCTGTTAATGCGTCCACCCTTGCATCGACGGCAGGTAATCATGTCGATGACATTGTTGCTCATGCTGTCCGAGCAAGTAATCAACATGTTCAGCGGGTCCAAAAGCAAGTGAACGCTGATCAATATGATAGCGGACAAGTTTACGCCTTCCCGATCACTGGTAAAGTCCAACGTGGCGGTGTTTTCGTTGACCTTGTGTGCGATGACAAATCCCAAGCTGGCGGCAATGAGCGTCCAGGTCAACAGACGACGCCACATGAAAGGTGCAGCATTCTCTGGCTTCTCGCAGTCGGCTTCGTCTGCTTCTTTCTTGTTGACGAGAACATCACCAACGCGACCAGCAACGATGAGACCGATCAACCAACCCAGTGCGTTACGGTCCAATGGCTCGGAATGAGCATCACTTCGACCCAATGCCAAGAAGGACAACAACAGGGCCATGCTGGAAAGAAGGTTTCGTCCGAAACGTGTGACGGTCCCTTCGGTGCTCTTCGCAAGACGGACCAGCCCGCTTGCCAGCAATATCAAAGACATAGCAAAGAGTAAAATGAGCGAAATGTTTTCGCTGGACGAGCCATACAGGCTTAAATCATTTAATAGAAGGCCAATCACTGCGGCATACACGCCACTATGAATGATGCCACCAATTCTACCACGTGTCATGAGTTCATTGCGTTGTACGCTAGGATCGTCTTTATCAGAACGGAGCGAAACAAGTTTTAAAGGGATGGTGCCAAATAGTACCATATTTAATTTGGTATCTCTGTACTTATATACTTTTTTTTAACTAATACTCACGTATATAAGAATTATTGTCCCGTGCATAGTATGCGGCAGTTTAAATGGCGGAACTGTTTATTAGGCGACTATCACGAGCAGGAAGCACTTCACGCGAATGAAGTATGCGAATGCCCTACGAAAGAATACACTGAAATAATACACTCGGACCTCTTGCGGACGTTCCCAAAAGATGCCTGGTTCAAGACACACTTTCCCGCATTGTCAAAAGTATTGAATTCATACGCATATACAAACAAGGCTATGGGGTATATGCAGGGAATGAGCTTTCCTATGTTCGTGCTGTATCGAACCTTTTACGAAGATGACCCAGATAACGCCTTCAATGACGCATACTACGCGTTTCATAGTATTATTAATGTCGTCCGGCCTATCTATCCCCTCTCATCGACCGATCCATGCCCGAAAATGTTCAATTCAGACATTTGTACACTCATCATTTTGATCGTCGGTGCCAACGACATGAAGTTTGCACGGACCCTTCGGGACCACACGGATATATTGAAAGTCATGATATACCAATGCGTACCGACGCTCTTCACAAACAAATTCAACTACGAAGACTGCTGCGTCCTCTTTGATTTTATTCTTCACAAATCAGGAAAGGTCATGTTTGAAAACATTATCCGCTTGCTGGTGGCCACGGTTCTCGTGTTCAAACCAGTCTTTGAACATATGGCAGACGAAAACATCCTAGAGCTCATCGCGACGAGAGAATACCACAGTGTGTACCGGATTGTGTCGTTGGCCGGAAGTATATACATGTAGGACGTCACAGCACGACGTCGGCGTGGCATACCGGACACGTCTTACGTATGGACAGCCACTTGGTAATGCATCGGTAATGAAACATGTGATCGCAGTTGAGCGTCACGTTCTTCCGTTGCTCCAATCCTTCTAAACATATGGGGCAGTCTTCCCGCTTGATTTTCTTTATGCACATATCCTCCGATTCCGATCGTTTTCGTTTCGACATTTTGCGCAAAGCTTTCTTCTGACCCTTGCAGATGCCGGACGGCGCCACATGATGGAATTCGCTGCGGTCACCGGCCGTCTTAATGGCTTCCTCGTCCGTCATACGCACCATCAGGGCTATGCGCGTGTAATCTTCGTCGGATCCGAATTCGCGCAGTACTGTAGACGCAACAGTATCGTCGCGCGGCAAGCAACCAAACTCTTCTAAATGGCCGTAAATGTACGTTTCTAAAAAGTCGATGGCCTCGAACCGATGAAGCGTCGATGGCACATCATAATCCAAACGTATGTAATGATACATTTTGTATAAATACACAGACATTTATACCAATATGAACCACCTGCTTGCCTTTGGTGCGTGGGTGTTAGCGATTTTTATATGGGTGTACCTGTTACCTATACTGATCATCGGCACGGTGATGTGCATTCCATTCTTTCTGGTGGTCACGCCGCCATTGCTGCTGGCCTCCTTTACATGGTTCTACATCATGAAGGATGCCCTCGTGCCCAGCGGGACGCTGCGCTCACTGCTAAATAACTTGCCATACGAACGGTGGTTTGGTCAACGCATGATACACGGCAACCTCTCCACCCCTCACCTCATTACGAGCCATCCGCACGGAATACTGTGCACGTCCGTACTTATCGGCGTACATTTCACGCCAGGGTCCACCACCTTGTTTGCTGTCTCGCCGTTCATCTTTGTCATACCCTTCTTCGGCTGGCTGGCGACGCACCTTGGGTGCATTCCCGCCACGTACGAAGCGATTCAAAACGGACTGAAGACATCGAGCGTCATCTTAGTACCGGGTGGAGTTCCGGAATTAGTCAGTGGCGACATGTACACGCGTCGTCATGGGTTTTTGAAAATAGCACGAGCGTGCAACGTGCCGATTCTGCCGTTAGTATCGACAACCGACTACTTTCACAGCATTCCTTTGCCGTTTAAAGAAGCCCGGGTGTACATTGCAAAAACGGTAGGGATCCCACTCATGGCGCCACCTCTTGGATGGTACGGTACGTGGGTACCCCAACGAAAACCCATCGTCTTTCAACGCCGTGACATGTTTACGGTAGAAACCAACGCAGACATTGAAGACGAACGAAAACGATATTACACTAACTTACGTAAATAGACCGTGTCAACAACAATATAATGTTGGTAAATGAGAGCACAATGGCACATCCCAACGTCAAGTACGTCAATATAGTAAGCGATGTCATCAATTCGTAACTAGTAAAACGCATTTTGCCAGCACATACACTATTTATATACCCCTAAGCATCCTCTAAATGGACGATTTGATTACCGCGACGGAATGCAACGGTCTCGTGCACGATGAAGTCCAAAACGCCATATCTATGGTATTCGCTGTCCAAGCCATCTTTTTGCTCTTCTTCGGCATACTGGCCCTCATGTTTTCGAACATTTGCCTCTCGGACCGTATCCGAACCATTGAGACACTTCTTAAAGTTGTGTAGACGCAAGCACATACTCGGCACAACGGGTCGCCACCGCCTCCATCGCTTTGTCGTAATTGTAGGTTACCGAGTATTGTGCGACGCCGTTGTTGTACTTGACATACTTTCCGTGCGGAACGTTCTTCACGTACTCGCACGACCACAACATGGACCCTGAAAAGGGACAAAATGCCAAGGTGACCCCTTCCACGTTGCCATTCCTTATGGGAAGCACAAGGATGTACCGCTCGTCCTTGTATACGGCCCGTCGATTTGGTGACGTCCGCATGGTCTAGCATGGAAAAAGAAAAGATATATACGTACACGTTTACATGTGTAGTGCATTCCAATTTTATTCTTACGTGACGTATAAAAGTAACCCTCGTCTCATTCAAGCTCAACAGAGTCCACGCCATCGACTTTGTCACAAACATGTTGGGCTTTTCTTCTTCGCAGAGCTCGTTAGAGATGATTGAGCATCTCGACGAGTTAAAAACAAAACACCCACAGGAGTTGCATCCGCATTTAAATTGCGCATACGACTGGATTAAATCACGCGATTTTTTGAGCGCGCTCGAGGAGGAGACGTCCGAATCATGGGAATGGTTGAAAACCTCCATGCAAAATCCACCATTGAAAGTTATCGATAAGCTGCAGAGCACGGCAAAGCCCAGTGGCGCGATCGAGTCGGCCATTATTCCACTGGGAAAGACGGCACCGCCCTGCTGTCGCATATGCTCTTTAAAAATCGCCAATACCATCGTCGACACGGCAGAGTTTACTGTCCTCATTTGCAAATGCAAGAAAATGTGGTGCCACAAAGCCTGTGCCGAATCGTATCCGTCCAAATGTGAACTGTGCAAACATTACATCATTCCGTCACACCACCACTCAAGCATTCGATCCAGCTTTGCAAAGTAGTCGCGTCGAGACGATCGGGTGGGTTGCAACCCAGTTCCGCACGACAGTAATGGTATACAAACCCAAGGATAACCTTCAACGTCTTTGTCTTACACTCGTCGTTTTGAATGTCGGCCATGTTCTGCAACCCCGCGAAGGGATCCGTGGGCACGTAAGACGTGTTACTATCCGAGTACTGCAACAGTTTGCGAATCAACAGTAGAATGGATCGCTTGATAGGCACGTCTCGTACTTGTTTGTTTTGCAAGACATGCCAGGTCGCATGGATCTCGTTGAAATCGATACCCTCGGTGTGCGAACGATGGTCGTCTAACGACGGAGTGCGCTTACGTTTCGGTCGCGTCGTCTTTACCCGTTTTTGTTGTAGAAAAGACATAGGAATGTACGGTACTTCTATGCTTTCTTTTCGTGTAATTTTCACCGTAATTAAATTCTTGGGTGGGATCGACCCATACTGTACTCCTGGAAAACACGTCGAAAAGTACTTTTTGGGTAGCTTATACACTTCGTCCGTCTTGTCGACGACGGCGTACGCAAACGAAGCGCCTTTTTTTAAGATAAACACATTGTGCGGACCGATCGTATCTTTTAATGCATCCGATTTGAAACGACATTCCAACGGTGTCCCCACCCACAAGAACTTGTACCGAATGAGCTGTCCCGATTGGACGGTCTGCTTGTAGTATTTGGTATAGTTGGCTTGGGACGCACGGGGCAATGGAAACGTATGCTTTGGTGGCATTTACGTACCCATCGCTCACATATATATACGATGGTGTCACGCGAATGATACGTGGTACGATGGATACAGAGCGATACCACCACGGACGACGGACGGACCCGACGCGTCCCACACAGTATCAAAACAGTACTCCACTACTACATTAGACGTGTCCACCGACGGGATGTACATGTCATTGGACGCTGTCCCCAGCATAGAACATCGCAGCGTCATGTCACGCACGGGGACATCATTGGCGTAGACCGTCACACGGTGATCAGACAACGGTGGCGCCGTCAGGTTCATATACACGTGGACGGCCACGCTCGCCACACCCTCGGTCGATACCAAACGCGAGCCTTGAACTGCAAAGCGGGGAGATCCATGCGGGTGACCGTCCTCGTAGGTGACCGTCACGCATTGGCGAGGGTGCACCGTCGTCACGTTCGGACCTGTTCGCATGACAAGCGCCCACGGACTGCGTACCACGTCACGGTCACGTTCCCATCGAAGCTGGTACTGGAAGAAGGCAAAGATTGTAAATAGAATAAGCAGACGGTCGCAACAATTCATCTATACATTGAATACGCTATCTAATTTATAGTATCCAAGCTATTCCTTTGCACAAGACTCCTCCTCCTCCTCCGGTGTCAACGGTTGCTTTACCAGCCAGTCGTACACGTTAGACGGAGTCATGTGATTGATATTCGGCTGGCATTCTATGGACTTGGTAAACAGGTCACAATTTTTAAAGGTGTGCATGACCAGCTGTGAACAGAAAAATTTGTCCGGGGCGCCGTGCAAACGCAACGTGTACAGGCTAAGCAAACACACCGCACGGGGAATGTCGTACGGGCGGCCCAGTTGGCGCAAATTGTAGCATACCACTTTTTCCATAATATCTTCGTTGAGTGGAATGCGCACCGTTTCGTACAATGGTTCCTTCGGCGGCTGCATCAATTCGTCTTCAGATAAGTGATGCAGGAAACGCACCGACACCACGCCACCCCACATGATGTAAAAGCACACGTGCAACGTCTTCATGTCCACTTTATCGGTACGTGTCAGTATGGCCTGCAGCGTATTTGGCGCAAACGCATCTTGGATACAGCTGTCGACCAAGACACGAAACATACCACGGTCGATTTCTAGCGACATCTCCACGTGACAAAACTTACCAGGCGCACACTTGTTTAAAAACATATCGTAAGGGCCAATTTTGTTGGCGAAATTGATATTCAACTCCATGATGCTTACAATGTGCCGTGCGTATATACTCTATTTAGTCGATTTTTCATCAAAATGTTTAATAATTTTTGACACTTTCGACACTGACTGCAGCGTGGGTGCCTCGCGTGAAGGCGTTTCTGGAGTCGGTTTTGTCGTTCGATTGATGGTCGGTGGTGACTGACGAGGCAAGTCCCTGTTCGGATGTATTGTGCGCGTGGCGCGCAGGGCGTGACGCATTTTTTTCATGCGATGCTCGTTTGCCTTCATCGAATCTTCAATGGTTTTCACGTCCGTCATCTGATTCAGCGCCTCTTTTACCGCGAGTTGGATGTCGACTTGGCTAGGACGCACCGCTTTCTGTGCCGCAGAATGCTTGTGCCGCCAGAGTATGTATGCCAAGCTGCCAAAGCACCCAAGAATGGACAGGACGGAAACAACAACGGCGACCACAGCCAGCGTATGGCTGCTACTGACATCTGATGCCTGAGGCTGCGGCTGATTTGATGGTATAAAAGTTGCGTCCGATTGCGGTACAGGGGATGGAGTTACTAAAAGATCTGGTTCTGGACGTTGGGTTGTCGTGCTTGTTTGGGACGGGAATGGGGTGGTTTCTATCCTACTTGGGGTCGGAGTACCAGTCGATGGACTGGGTGACGCTCTGTCTTCTACAGACGTTTGTGTTGTTGTTTCTACATGTCGCAGTGAAGGCGACGGTGAAATATCATACGCTGGCGATGGTGATAATACCGATGTTGATGTTTGTACAGTTTCCATGGGTATTTGGGTTGTTGTTTCATGTAGTACGATTGGCAACGTACACATGGCCATGAATTCCGCATCGTACGTTCCCTGGTGGACGATCGTACAGTTGCCCCCTGGTGGCGACATCGCCTCCGGACATCGGTAGAGGAAGAGTTGGGCGGCCTCCCATATCAAAAGACATTTCATTTCTGAATAGCAATAGTGATTTAAGTACTTTCTGACTTCATAAATCCTCATAATAAATTTGCAGTATATAAACACATCGTAAGCATCTACCACATAGCATATCCCACATGCTGTTCATCCCAACGGTCTTTGTCAAGAAAGGTTCCTCCAAATTTAATTGCAACCTTGTAAAATCATACCTGTGCAACTACGGAATAGTCTACGTGTCGGCCGAGGGAGAGGCCATCAATTTGTGCGTGTGGATACTCAGCCAATTGCGGAAAGAATTGACCGTCACGCAAGAATGCATTTCGCGAAGCAAGAGTGGACAGCCACAACTGTCGTTTTTTGTGCAAAATGGCATGCCTTCGGGCGTCCGACCGTATGACGACGACGCTTGCAAAGGGTGCATCAAGGTAGGACCACACAGCAACGTCGACATTATTAAACGGCTCATTATTAGTAACAATGCGTCGACTTTGATCGCAGCCGGGCACGGCTGCTTGCCGTTGTGTGAGATGGTTGTTTTTGCATACGACTTGGACTTTGCCATTTGCAACATCGATTGCATTGAAACCATTGACGATGACGGAAAGCCCAAGGTTGGATTGCAAGTATATATTTCTCATACCTCGCCACAAAATGCATTACTCGGAATGCAATGTGAAGACGTCGTACAGTGACGAAGACGACGATTGCATCGAACATCGGGTTTTTCACTGCACGTACAATACATGCACCCGACCGGTCTTTGCGGCGACGTTATGCCAACACCATTATCGACGGTACCGTGTTCAATGCTTGAAGTGTACGAACGGCGTCTACTGTCGGTCCCTTTGCCGGACACATTATCGTAAGGCATTGGCGGCCAAGCGATTTCCACGTGAACCGAAATGTACCCAATGCAAGAAGCACGTGTACATGGACAAGCTCTGCATCGACCATTTTAAAGCCAAATTCAACCAAGGCTGCGTCATTGTAAATTGTCAGCGCCCATCGCATAAACGAGGGCTGTGCTGCAGCCATTATTTTAAGTTTCGGCGCGCGTCGACGTAAAATATGTATTCTGTCATATATATTGATCGCTACGTACTTGTACAGCATGGGCATTCTCGACGATACACACAATTTGTACACGACCGGCCACATCTTTGACCCGTTCCTGGCCTACTTCATCTTTGGCTATCCATTCCTGGCTCTCGCCATCGCTGGCATATGGGAAATTGGCGAATATGTTGTGTTTGAAACCATGGGACACTACAGCGTCTTCTTTCTCAATGAAAGCGTCGGTGAAGAAATGTGGGACGTCCTCATTCTTGACATCGGAGGCACCTTGGTCGGTACCCTGATCGCGGCCAATCTAAACTTTTTCTTAGAACAGCAGTTCGTCCCGTCCGAATCACCGTGGGCACGTAGCGACGTAACCCAACGGATTCTACTCGTCCTCTGGTGGGTACTTCGTGCCGCAGCGACCATGCCACTCAGTGCACTGGGATGGGAATGCAACACCGTCGTCGACATGTGCACCGACACCGGGTATCATTTGTTCCCCTGGGGCGTCCCTGGCCTCATCCTAGTCAACGGCGTTTACATATGGTACTACTTTCGTCAAGATTCCGGGTACAACAGAAAAGCCTACTGGATGCTGCTCTGCTTGTGCGTCATCAATGCACCCACCCTGCAACGAGAAGTTCCCGCGTCGACCGTGCAAATCATTGGCCTCGGTGGACTCTCCATTCTTGAATTCCTCGTCTGGTGCATCCTTGCGTGTCAGCCAGGATACCAAAATCGAGCATTGAAAAATCGTGCGCCGCGCACCGAGTACACGCCTGTACAAGTAACGTAATTTCTACACTTTTTACATATATAAGCACAACGACACCCTTTAAAATGCCAAACGCATGCCATCAATTATCAGGACTCGTCGCCGTAGGCCTGGTGACGACGCTGCTTGGCGTCATCTCGACCGAGTACGTGTGGGACCATCAGTCTGGTGGCGATCCGTTGCCGGACGTAACGTTTCAATTGTTTGACCGGCTTGGATGGGACTGGTCCGCCAACGAATTTCCCATTCCCAACGTCATCGCCGGCATCATGTACGGAATCGCCATACTCTCTGTACGGCCCAAATACCGTCTGAAAATTGCCATGCAGTTCATCTTTATCGAGTGCGTGCTCACCTCCATTCGTGCGATCACCGTCATGGTAACGCTCTTCCCCAACATACACCTGTACCCGTACTGCGAAGAACGTCCCGGGACGTTGCTAGAAACAGCTATCAAAATGGTACAGCACGGCACGTGCGCAGATTACATGTTCAGCGGCCACACGAGCACGGCATTCCTATGCTACATGTTCGTTCACAAAGAGTCCGAACGAAGAGAGCAAGAGAAACAGCGACAGATCGCACCCGACGACGAAACCATCTACTGCGCGTGCTGCCAAGGATGCATGAAATGCTTCAACCGTGTCGAACGCGCCATCACATCGTGCTACGCCATTGGCAATCGGTGCGGATGCAACTGGATTGAAACCATCTCGTTAACGCTTCACTTCTGTCTCATGTTTGCACTCCTCCTGCAACGGTGGCATTACACCGTCGACATCATCGTCGCCGTCGTCATCACCTGGCTCGCCTTCAAAGTGTACAAAGACCAAGAAGACATTCACGTCGATGCCGTCCACAACGCCATGCAAGCCTCTGCACAAAACAAAGACAAGTGGAAAGACATTGCCAGGAAAACCAATCACTGGTACTTTTTCACACGCTTTGAAATAGACATTGTCAAAAACTGGCACTGGAGACGTCCTCGATTTGAGAATACAGCCGAGACAAACCTGGCGTACGAAGACTGGCGAGCTAAACATACGACACGCTACAAGAAACCGACGCTTACTTTCTAATACCATACTACTTTATGTAACAACGACGACACACCGCCGCGTACTTATCGCCTGTACCCACTTCTACCTGCGCATCGCCACCTTGCAAACGTTTCGTAAACGACGCCTTCGTACCGTCCGAACACATCGCACAATATGCACGGCACATTTGCACCTCATCCGCGTACGGCAACAGCTTGTGAATGTCGCCAAAATGATTCCGCTTGTAATCACCCACCAAACCAGCCACGATCACACGCAAATGCAACGTCTCTACCATCAACAGCACGCTCTCGTACAAATCGTCAAAAAATTGACCTTCGTCCACGGCGACCACGTCCGGTAAAGGCTCGCCCTCCGCGCCGATCGTCACCAAGCGGGACGTCAAATTCCGTAAACTCGTCAATTTGACCGCGTTGCATTGGACACCGCTGTGCGTGGTGCACGTCTCTGACGCGTTGTAACGATTGTCCAATGCACTATTCACGACAATGACCGAGTAGTTGATCGACGTCAGTCGGCGTACGCGACGGACCAGTTCAGTACTCTTACCACTGAACATTGACCCTATGATGAGTTCTAATGACATGTGCTATATATATTGATATGCGTATTTATACGCGAATGGATAGGAGTGGACCTCGGAAACCAGACGATCCACCACGGCATGTCGTCGACGACGATTACTTGCTCGGTGTCGTCACCTTGCTCTTTCTCCTCTTGCAACTCTCATACATATTACGGCCGCCGTGTACTTGTTGACAACTAGGAAATAAAGTACAATTACGAACTATATATTACGATCATTTCTCAATACCAAATGTACTACGGTGCACTGTCGACAGACATCAAAAAATCATCGAGTAACTGGTCAAAATACCCAGATTGGATGAAAAGGGCTGTCATGATTACTAATAACATCACGGAAAAAATATTCATAAAAAACCTTTTAGACGGTGCAGAAAAACAGATTATTCTACCCAACTCGCCTGAAGGCGATGCATACACGTTTTACATTGAACACAAAGACGCCATGAAACTCCGAACGCATTTAAGAAAACTTGCAGTAACTATTCAATTGCAACTTGAGCACGAGCGTGGAGAAGGAAAATTGGCGATTAAAGCGAAAGAAGAGTCAACACCTCCCTACATCGGTCAAATATTTCTACGAATCGGTATTGCTGTATCCGACACACCACCAGATGAGTACAAGTACAAGACCGCCGCGTCTACTACCGTGACCAGTTACCGTGGAGGCGTCATTCATTATTCAGAGGTAGCCGAACGGGAAGCACCATACGAGATGGGCTTTGGTGAATGGGACGGAACCAGGGTTGTAAGCAATACGTCATATGCGGAGAAGTATGTCAACGATGATGGCAACATTGATAGCGAAGATAAAGACTATCATAAAACAACGCATAAATCGACGGTTATCGCTGGGTTTATGATATTTATACAGTATGGTCTGCTTTACGATCCAAAATATGCGAAGGCGGAAAATGCAGAATTGAACAAGATTGATCAGTACGAGCAGTCATTGGAATACCATGAACGTGCCTTGGACCTCTTAGAACGAAACACGCGATACAGCGCGAGCGTCGTAAAGCTGAAACGAGACGAAGCCAGTATGTTTTTTGTAGAAGCAGTACCAGAAAGACGTTCAGAGAAAATCAACACGGTCAATCAACAGATGGTCGATCTATATTTACGCATGTGTCGACTGATGAGTTCGTTGCCGGCGGGATCGTCCATTGGAATTTGTTACTCAAGTGAAGGGGATAAAAAATTAGAAAAGATCGTGCGTACAACGTTTGATGCAGGAGAGAAAATAGATTACTTCGGCCCGGCCGTGAACGTCGCTGCTCGAATGGAAATGAGCACCATTTCACACCTGACCAGTGAAGGAATCAGTAAACCACTCTTGCCAGATTCAA
>Ga0255777_10001890_pt1 | contig 19297 bp, 32 predicted proteins | sample 101ome_15_FD_179975 | JGI IMG/M metagenome (GOLD analysis project Ga0255777, IMG submission 179975) | Coastal salt marsh microbial communities from the Groves Creek Marsh, Skidaway Island, Georgia - 101402AT metaG (version 2) | ecosystem: Environmental > Aquatic > Marine > Intertidal zone >... | reverse complement strand
CCTGCGTCCCGCGCTCAACGGCGGTCTGTGGATTGACACCACCAGCAACCGGCAGCCCAAGCCCGCAGTCCGCTACGCTTGCGAGCGAGCAGGCAACGGCGGTCGCGTCTGGCGCGTCCACAAGGACGGCTCTACGTCGTGGCTCTGCGACACGGTGCTCTATGAGACTGCCGAGCGCATGGTCCGAGACGCCCAGTTCAACGACGGGCAGTGACAATCGGTGACAACTTTCTGACCTGATCACCTTGACAGGTCGCCCCTAACGGGTTACATTACATAAGTAATCAGGAGAGAACATGACCCCGACCGCTGCTTTCGACCACGCCTTCGCCCACCTCGCGCACGACCTGATGGTGGCTAACGAGCGGGACGGACTGACCCCCGCTGACTCCGCGCGCTACGACGCTGCGTCCGCTGCCTTCGACGCGCTGGTCAGCCACGTCTTCCCCGGTCTGACTCCTCGCGCCGCCGACCGCCTGCGTGAGCAGGTCGTCCACTACGGCGTCAAGGCAAGCGTGGGCGCGCGGGTCCTACAGGACTGATTGTCACTGGTTGTCACGACCGGTTGCAAGATCGCCACAACGGGTTACATTATAGGTATGAAAGGGAGAGATAACATGACCGAGCGCGAACTCCGCACCCTGATTGACGCCGCTGTTACGGCACACCTCGAAGACGACGGCGACCCCGCCAGCATCGCGGATCTCCTCCGCGAGATCGCTAACGAAGTGTGCGGCGACTGAAACTTTCTTCCACTTTCTGCTTGACAGACTGACCCTAACGGGTTACATTATAGAAGTGAGAGGGAGATAGGCTCCCGACCACGATAACCCTCCTAACCGGAGTTGCACGATGGCTAACCTCTTTGTCCTTAACCTCGCAGGCACCCTCGCTCCTGTTGATAGCGACTGCAACGCTAACGCCCTGATCGACCGGGCTGCCGCTGCTCTCAACGGCGACGCCGCCCCGGTGGCGGTCGAGGTTCCCGACGCGGACGCCCTCCGCTGCGCCCTGTTCACCCGCGTGGCTGCCGGTGAGGTCGCTGCTGCTGACGCCGCTGCCGCCCTCAAGGCGATTGACCAGCAGGTCGCTGCTGCGGTCAAGGCTTCCAAGGCTGACCCGGCGGTCCTGCTGCTCGCAGGCGAGCCCGCCACCCGCTCCGAGATCAAGCGTGCCTTCCGGGGCGCTGACCACGGCACGAGCGTGGCGGTCGCAAGCCTCGACGGCAAGACCGAGGGCGCTATCACGATGTTCCGGGTCTGAACCCGGAGGGGTCGAGGGGTCGCGCAGGTTCCGCCCTGCCGCCCTCGACTCCTGAATGCTCCCAACCTTCCGAGAACCAAACAAAAGATAAACATGAACAAACGAATGCCCAAGGGATAGCGCGAGGATAAGCCCCCTCGCATAGATGTTTCACTTGATAGCCTTGTGTGTGATTAGGAGCACAAGTTATCACCAGCCAATCGAGGTCACCGACATGAAGATCCCGAACATCGTAGCGCCAAACGTGGGGAGGCTTGGTTATCCCACGAGTAGGCTCTCAGCGGCACCTGACTGCCGCCAACCTTAGACCTCAGAGGTCACCGACATGAAAGGCGACAACATCGTAGCGCCAAACGCGGGGAGGCTTGGTTATCCCGCGAGGAACGGCTAACGATACCTGCTTATCGTCAACCCTGACCATCGAGGTCCACGACATGAAAGGCGATGACAACCGGTCCAGTGCGTAGGTAGGAGGCAAACCTAACTGCGAGCACTGAAAAGAGGATGCACCGGGGTGAACTTGACCCAATAGGGAAGGAACCTGCCCCGCTACAATAGAAGTAACAACTAAAGAGATAAGGAACTCACCCCGCCAACCGAAAGATGGGTGATACAAACACGACAGCGAAAGTCCAACCCTCGCCCGCTGGCACACCGGCTAAAGTGTGCCAACCTTAAACGGGAGCCATTCACCTCGCGCCCACGAGAAGAATGGAGAGTTAGAGCGAAGGGATGGGCGTCCCTTGCGAGCGGTCTGGGACCGCACGGATCGCGCCGAAACCTCCCGGTGCTTAATGGACCGGCGCTGTTAGTAGGCAACCGTTTCTGTTGGTTCGATTCCAACCTCCCGGCCCTTTTCCTTCCGAGAACCCATAAAAAGATAAACAAGTAACAACCTACACTATAGAGGATAGAGAGCATATAGATAGAAGGGATAGGATAGCGTATAGATAGAAGATAGTATCCCTTCAGCATAGAGGAGGATAAACCTCCCATTTGGTAACCCCTGCGATCCACTTAGTTCCACTGGTTACCACCTGTTCATTGACATTTCTATTATGCATGGTAGAAAGCGGCTTTACAGCGCTGCGTTAGAATGCGCTTGCATGTGTCCTGTGTATCAAGCACCCACACGGCATTCTCGTCAAGTACCAGAAATAGTCCGCATTTCTCGCGCAATCCCCTTGACAGATAGACCGCAGCAGGTTACATTATAGGTGTTGGGGGCAGGAAAGCCCTCGCACCTTCACCCCCGCTCTGGAGAGCCTATGCCCCTCGCACGACTGACCGACGCTGACCTCCGCGACCTGACCGCACGTCACCCGCACGCTACCATCCTGAAGATCCACTGGAAGACCGCAGAGGTCGTCTTCGAGGATGCCGGGCAGCGCTGGGTTTTCGCAGTCGATACCTTCGCGGGCGAGCGCTCCGCTTCCTGTTTCGAGGTCACTGACCTGACCGATCGTGACGGCAACTGGACTGCCCGTGACCCGTCGTGGGACGAGCAGGCGCAGGACCAGCAGGAAGCGGTCGGTTTTTGACCGATTTTGAGAGTGCCCTCCAGCAGGGCATTCAATTAGCCATCGCCTTAGGGGAAAGATAAACTTTTTCCTTGACGGATTCACCCGCACGGGTTACATTACATGAGTAACGAGACCGGAGAGCCTATGTTCCGCACCGCACAGATCACCTTCCGCACCACTCGCTTCGGCGGTGACAGCCTGACCTGCACTGACCTGTTCCGGGTGTTCGTCGTTCCGGGGCACTTCCCGGCAGAGCATCAGGACGAGGAGGTCGTGTGGTCGGTCCACGAGACCGGTGAGCGCGACTTCGAGATCATCGAGTGGTCGTGGGCTGACTGAGCCCCAACCCTATAGAGCAACCCAACACAAGCCCGGAGAACCCTTGAAGCCTTTCGACGTTACCATCGCATTCCGCAAGAACATCGGTCGCCCCCACGGTCCTGCCGTGTGGCAGCAGACCACCCGCGTTGAGCGGGTGTTCGCCCGCAACGGCGTGCAGGCGGTGGAGTTGGCGGAGCACCGCACTGGCGGGCGTTCCGTTGCGTGCGTTTGTTTGTGGGATCGTTAGTTTGCGTTGGGGGTACCCCCCTCCCCCCTCCCCCCCCCGGAGGGTATGTACCATAGAAGGCGGGTTATCGCCGGGCGCGGGCAGGTACGTTCACAATACCGCGCCAAAAATTCCAGAATTCGCTTGCACACCCCCACAAAACAGGTTATGCAAAAAACACCGCCAAAAAATTTCCCAGATTTGTGACCGAGAACAAAACAAAAACTATTTACATCGTAGCCAATAAGGCAGGAGACTAACATGAAACTAACAAAAGAAAGACTAAAGCAGATCATCAAGGAAGAACTAGCCTTGATGAACGAGAAAGTAGATGCGAAGACAGGCACAATCAGTGCAGACAAGCCCTCTAAAGAAGTAGAAGCTTCCCGCGAGGATGTTAAAAAGTTCCTAAAAGGAAAAGGCATCCTTGACGATAGAGGCGGACTAGCAAGAGGAAAGGTTACTGCCGATGCTCGCGATGCCCTAAAGGGCTCCAAGTTCGAGGGCACCCATGCTGCTCGTTCTGTCGTAGACGCACTAGACGTTTGATAAAGATAGTTCAACACCCATAGGTCGAGAACACAAAGATTCCCAGCCTCCCACCACGGGGCTGGGTTTTTTGTTGCGCCCCGCGCACGCGCGTGTTATAATAGGGATAGGATGCCCCGTAATGCATCCTACATTTATGGAGCACACATGATACCGAAAGTTTTTTTATTTGCCTTCATGGGGGCTTGTAGCTCGCCTATGGGGGATTCTACCAGTCCTGAAGGAGACTGGTGGTCCTGTGAACATGTAGAGACGCAGTTTTCGGCTTTTGTCGTTGCGGAAGCAACCACCTCTGAAGATTGGTCGTCTATTCAGTTCATGATTTACGACAACGATCAGTTTCACGAACTAGAACTTTATGATTATGGAGATGGTCTATGGCGTGCGGAAGCAAACCTGATGGAATTGGACTGCTACTCGGACGACCTTGGAGGCGATTTCGTCTATAACGAACAGGATTGACTAATTACCCTCGCATAAGGAGGGTGATTTATGAACAAACTACTGATAATCCCCGTTTTTTTGACAGGCTGCGCCCTGTTCTGGACCACAAAAACTTTTGAAAACAATCGTGACGAGCAATGGGTGTGTGAAGATACACGGAGCGGAGCACGAGTTAAAGCCTTCTACTACACGGAAATGAATCCTTCGGACGTTTCGCTTGTGATTAGAACTGCGGAAGACCGCTGGGAAGTTCCCCTACAATGGGAGGACGGCATTATCAATGCTGGTGACGTATGGAGTGTAGACACACACGTTGAAGATTTGCGTTGTAACGCGAAGGAATTGCGCGGGTCAATCCACTACTCTCGTTGAGAGTGCGGTGGTTATGCGGGTTTTCGTGTGTTGAGTGCGGAAACTTTTAGCGCGAGAAAAAATGGCGGTTTTTCGCTCCGAGACCCATAAAAGAAACTAATTACTCTGAAGGAGATTATATTATGGCTTACAATTATTCAAGAGGGGGGCAAGTAATCGGTGACCTTACTGCTGCCGATGATGCTGAGAGAGACACTAAAATAGATTTTGAGGATAATCAAATAAAATTTGTAACTGGAGATACTCAAAGGGTTGCTATCACAAATGCGGGTATGCATGTAACTGGAACTGCTGATTTCCAAAACCCAAGCGGTACAGAGGTGATAAGAATCTCCAAAACTGATGATGATTTCAGAGAAATTGTTTTTGAAAATAATGGTAACGACATTGGCGGAATTTATTTCAACTCTGCTGAGGTGTTGTTTGTACAACAAGCAGATCCTTCTAATGACTTAGCTCTAAGAGTCGGCTCAACAAATGTCCTTCGTGCAAAAGGCGCTACATCTAGAATAGGAATTTTTGAAGAATCTCCAACTGACACACTTGATGTTGGTGGTGGGTTATTTGTTTCTAGTTCTGCGGTTGTGCAGGAAAATGCTACAGTAAGTGGCTCATTCTCATTTGAAGACATTATCATGGCTGAATTGAGTATACCCGGCGTTGATCTTCAGACCGATACCAATGCTTTTAGATTCAACTGTCCTTATGGTCTCACAGTTACGGCACTTGGATTGGGACTAGACCAGCATACAACAAGTGGCGATGTTACCGTTACAGTAACCAACACAACTGACGCAAACACGATGATTACACTTTCTTTGGCTGGCACGAGTCTTGGTGGTAGTACAACAACCGTTTCCAACGCTTCCTGTGATACAGGTGATGTAATTACGTTTGCTATCACAGCCACGCCTGCTGACGCACAAGGTTTGCGAGCATCCCTGTACTTCAGGAGAAACATCTAGTGGCAATCATCCTTAAAAAAAGAAGACTACAAGCTGGCCTTTTTGGTAGATATTTCAATACCTACTTTGCTGACAACATGGGCAATTTGACTACTCCTACAAATAGTGATGTTAGCACTCAGCTTAGTTCCTATGATGTTGGCGAAACAGACACTTGGCTGTTCAGGGGTTACTTTCGTGCTGATACTACGTCCACAACTTGGCAGTTTCGCACTAACTCTGACGATGCTTCTTATGTTTGGATTGGTTCTAACTCTACAGCGGTAGATACTGCGCTCGATACTGACAACGCTGTTGTAGATAATGGTGGGTTGCATGGTACCCAAACCAGAACAAGCAACAATATAAGCCTGACAAATGGAATTCTATATCCTTTTGCTGTTGTAGTTGGTAATAATACAGGGCCCGGCACTTTGACTCTCGAATGGAGCACTGATTCTGTTACATGGGAATCAAATGGATTGGGCTACTTATTTTACAATCCTTATGCACCCAATGGACACAATTTAGAATAATGAAACTTATTATTGAAAACTGGAAGCGATTCCTCACCGAAGATCAAAGCACCTACTTTCCTTGGATTGAGGATCTTTATTCCAATCCAACTAAGTTCATCCAAGACCAACACGGAAAAGGCGGCTTTGGTGGCTCTGGTTCGTTTAGAACTACTATCATCCCTGATGAAGACCCGGACTATGTTGTAAAAATTATTCGCTATGGCGAATCAGACTCTTTTATGAACAAGATCGAGAAGATACTTGGTGATGAATACCCCGATGTGTTCCCTAGGGTTTATGCACACTCGCCCGACTATCACTGGATTGTGGCTGATAGGGTTACTCCCATCTCAGTTAGAAACAGAGAGATGCTTGAGGAAGCCTTTGTTGCTACTATGCCCAAGCTTTATGAATTTGTTGTTAAGTTGCTCTCGGAACAAGCGAACTTTGTAGAAGACGATATAGAGCCTTTCGAGATCCTTCGCTTCATAACTGTTGCTGCTCGTCCTTTGAATTATGCAGATAATCAGACTACAAGCATATTCCGACAGATCCAAGAATTTGGTTTGGCCAACGAGCCTTGGTTTAGACAACTATCAAAGGCTATGAAGAGATATGGCGTAGAGGGTGGTGATATTGCTGAAGGTAATGTTGGCGTAGATATGAAAGACCACACTCTAAAGGTTCTCGATGCTTCTGTGTTCTCAGATATGACTGGAGAAAAGAGATGGAACTGATTATTGAAAACTGGCGCAAGTTCTTGACCGAAGAACAAGGCGAATACATCGGAACTATTGACGATGTAGGCAGAGACCTTTACCGCATCTCCAAGCGCTATGGAGACAAGGGCGACAACTACGAACGCTTCCGGAAGGGAACTAAGGTCATAAGGTCCCGTGATAGGTCCGCAGATGACTCACAGCCCTATCTAAATTCTGATGGCAACCCAGAGCATAGGATTTATTTTTTTGGTTCTGGCGATGACGCTAAGGCTGCTATGATGTCCGACACGCAAGAGTTGGAAGCAATTGTTGGTGACTTTTCTGATGAAGACAAAGAAAAGGGCATCAACGAGAACCTGCTGCTAGTCCGCATTCCGATGAACCAAGTTCCAAAAGAGGTTGAGTTCTTCACCGATTACGAGTTGGAAGGAACTCCCTACGATGCTATTTATGGTGCGTATCCAGATGGTCGTGCTTGGACTCTCGCACCCAAAGCAACAGACATTCAGTTAGCGACCGATCTACTTAGTTACGAAGAGGATGATTACTACTATGACGATTACTAGAGCAAGACTAAAGCAGATTATCAAGGAAGAGCTTGAGAATGTCCTAGAGGGCGTTGAGAAGGCTTGGTGTGTTGGCTTCGAGAAAGACGGCGAGATGCACCACGAGCGTGTTTACGCTGATGCTGGTGGTGTTGCCGAGAGAAAGATCAAGAAGAAGCACGACATTGGTGATGATGCAATCAAGAGCACCAAAGAGGGCGAGTGTAAGCGATGAAGCTTTTATTTGAAAACTGGCGAAAGTATGTAACTGAAGATGCTCAAGTAATTCCTTTTCCCGGCTCTCAAAAGAAGAGCGGGTCTAAAGACTACACTTTTACCGCATCAGAATTAGATCAAGTAAACGATTCAATCGCCAAGATCGTTGGAACTGCTAAGAAGGTTCTTGGAGCAGAAGGTGAAATTCCTCAGCTAGACGGCTCTTTCGCAGAGCCAGAAATGCGTATGGTTGCCGAAGAGGTCGATGACGCAACAGAAGAGGAAAAGGCAGAAGCAGAGGCGCTTGGTATTACCGTAGCGCAGTTACGTGCTGCTACTCCCGAGCAGTTGGCTCTTCGTCGTCAATACTATGGCTCAGAAGGCGATGTAGCCAAGAGAGGTCCAAAAGCAGTTAGAGGTCTTGAGAAAGGTCTCGGTACTATGTCTGCTGGAGACTTTGAAGAGGCAGACATCGTTATTCCTGTTCCTGACGAGGTTCTCGAATCATTTAGACAGCTTGTTGAAGACACCAAAGAGGTCGATGGTCTTTTTGAAGAAGCGAGGGATTGGTATCATAACATCCGTGGTCTCCTTGATAAAGAGACAGGGAACGACAAAGATGCAACCCTACTTGGTCTTCTAATTGCAACTTACTCTCCAAGAGCAAAGTTTGCTCTCAATCTTGCTGAAGCCGTCTTTATGTTCAAGGCTATCCAGAAGGATGTTGCTGATGGCAAGGGTCCGGAACTAAAAGAATACCTTGAGACTTTCCCCGGTGCAGAGAAAAGAGCCCCCGGTGAATCCAGAGGCTTCACAAACGCACACAAGGTTCCCAACTTCACTCTCAATCTAATTGCACCTGAACTCGCAGGTAAGCGTAGCGAAGGTGGTGAGATGTCTTATGACGATATGTACGAGTGGAACTCTACAATCGACACTTGGATGATTGATGCTTTTTACCCCTCTTTGAGAAAGGCGTCCACATCGAAAGAGTGGGAGACTATCAAGGGTAAGATGATGGGTAACGTCGTTTCCTATCGCTATATGGCTCGTCTCGTTGCTTCCGAAGCAAAGAAGCTAGGTCTTCTACCACACGAGTTGCAGGCTCTTATCTGGGTTGCTTCTCAGATTAAGCAGACTGGCGAGGCTGGCTTGGGTGTTACAACTCAGTTTGCTTACAACCAGATTAGAGATGCTATCACAAACGTTGCTACAATCAAGGACGATCTAGCAACCCTCAAGCAACTTGAAGAGCAAGACTGGCTTGGAACAATTCTTTCGACTATTGACGGACAAGGCTTTGAAGAAGCTGGTCGTTATGTTCTTGAGAAGGGACAAGGCGTTCGTTCTATTACCTCTCGCGGCAAGAAGGGTGCAATGTTTGACTATTTCCCAACTCCACCCAAAGAGCCAAAGGTAAAAGGTCCAAAGAAACCAAGAGGACCAAAGCCTGCTCCCAAGCCAAAGGAAATGAAACCTTATCAAGATCCAAAATACTCTGATTTGGCCACTTGGTGGGTTATGAACAACGTAATCCAGATGCCTACTGGTAAGTTCAACAACCTTTACGACTCCATTATGCTTTACCTCTCTGATGATTTCTCAAAGCAAAAGGCAGTCGATTACATTCTCGGTCGCTTCGACCCGCAGGCTACTGCTTCCAAGGACTACTTCACGGAGCATCGCGCTCGTCGTGTTAAGTTGATCGTTGAGAAACTATCCTCCGAGGACAAGTCAGAAATCAAGAAGATGATTGAGAAAGAGGTCCAGAAGCAGCTAAAGGCGAAGGACACCAAAGAGCAAGTTGCCGATGTCGTCAAGAAAATCATGAAGAAGCTTTACAAGGACTTGTCACTAGAACACCCCTACATCATTGACAGGATCAAGCTCTAGCGTTATATTATCTACATGACAGACCCAAAAGACGACCCTTGGTCAGCCCAGTTTCCGCAAGCCAAAGAGGGAGATTGGATTTACTACAACTGCAAAGACTATCCTCGTAAGTTATTGGCACTAGTTATAGACGTTGATCATAAAACTAAATTCATGAAAGTATTGTGCTTTGACAATGCCGAAGAAAGGTGGTTTACTAAAAAAAACAATGGTCAATACAAGGTTTTATGAATGTAGGCGATCTAGTTAGGCTAAATTCAATCTATCCTATTTGGCTACACTCTTTTGGAATTGTAGTTGGAGACTTGGGATTGGTTTTAAAAATTCTCGATGACAATTATGTCGAGGTCTACTGGATCAGGGTAAGAAGGTCAGGGAGGCTGTCTATTAATCTAGTTGAACCAGTAGAATAGGAGACAACATGAAAAACGAATTTATTATTGGTTTGTTTATGCTAAGTGGCTGTGCTACTGCATTCTCACTACATCACAAGCTGAATGTTATTGGCAGCGAAGTTGAGCGCGTCAAGGTTGAAAGTATTGCTACAACAGGAAAAGCTATTTACATGCCCGGTAGCGTGTGCGTGTTAAAGGCTACTTCCGAGATCGATAGTGAGAAAATGCGCGAATTTGCTGCTGCCTGCATCAAGTCCCATGAAAACTGGCTACTCATCAACGAAGAGCAAGCTAGTTATAAGCATGAGGTACTACAGGAAAAATGACCTAAAACCCGGCTTGTTAGTCAAGGATCCAGTTACAAATGATTTAGGATTCTTGGTTGAAAGATTCGACATAATGAAAGGCTGGGAGCACGAAGAGATTTGGGTCTGGGACATGTATTGGGCTGGACCAACGACTGACTTTGAAAACTGTATGATCCCATTCATAGAAGAGGCTCTGCTTTCGCTTCTCAACGCAGGAGAATGGAACATAGTAGAGAAAGATGATGAATGACTTGCGAGATTTGTCGCAGTGTGTTACATTATCTGTAGGAGATATGATAATAGACGTTAGCACAGGCTCCAAAGGGTTCCTGTCTGAGCGTGAGAGAAGAATAGACATCGCCCACGATGACATCTATGTTTGGAAAATCACTTGGTTTCACCAAACAGAAAAGTTCAATCATTTCAATAACATTCCATTCATGGAAGAAGAAGGGCTAAAAATGTCTATCATTGTAGGAACAATCCAAATTCACAAAGCAGGAGGCACGAGTGAGTAACTGGAATGCTTATAAAATTTTCAAAAATGGCAAGAGGGCAAAGACCCCAATCACAACATTTGAGGCAGATAAAAAAGAATTTTTCTTCTCGGACGTTCTGCCTACACTAGACAAGAAGTTCCAAAACGCAGAGTGGGTCGTCATTCCCGAAGACGCACCGCAGGAGCGAGCAGCCGAGATCAGAAACGAGAAAGAAGACATGTTCGCCAAGAAGAGGAACAACCTTCTATCAAAACTCGTAGCGCAGGAGTTCCCTGCTCTAAGTCAGAGTTCTTCCATTACTTGTCTTATGTGTAACGAGGACACAGAATGGAAATGGGCTTGGTGTGTTGCCGAAGGAGGAACACACAGGTTTATCGGGTGTCTATCTGATAAGCTTGAGACTAGAGAGGAGGCTGTCGCATGGATGGAAAGTCAGATTGGTATTTCGCGCACAAACCCGGAGACCTAGTAAGAATTAGAAAGCTCTCTCAAATAGATGTTCTAAATAAGGCAGGAGATGTTGGAATCGTAACAGGGGTTCCTAAAAAACCAGAGAGTGCTTTATTTATAGAAGTATTTATGTTTAGGACAAACTCAAAGAGGTGGCTACAGCCTTCTGAAATTGACATTATCTCAAACATAGACGACTAACACTCTACTTATTGGTAGAGGGCTCACGAATGAATCAGTCCAATCGTTTTATCGAAACCATGTCAATGACATGTATTGCGATAAACATTGGGCTTTTTCTTTTTGCTGTTATCTCGGAACAACCCCAATTACAACTTCTAACACTATTTAACGTTGCGTGTTTTTCGTTGTATTTCTTGATAACAGGTAGAAAATAATGTATAATAAATTTTGGAATCAATTCTTGCTAGAGCAAAATCCACTCGCTGGTCCTACAGTCAGAGATGCAGAGCCTACATTTGCTCTTAACGATGAGCCAACAAAACCAGATCCACAACCCGAGCGCCGTGCCCTTACAGGCTTGAAACTTTTCCTATCAGAGAAGGGCTACTATCTAGATAAACTACTGGGTTCTGGTATGGACGGCAAGGTTTATAAAGCAACAAACAAGAAAACTGGTCAGACTGTGGCCATCAAGACTATCGATGCTGACCAAGGTGGTGGTGCTTCTGCCGAGAGAGAGGTAAAAAACTACAAGTTTGTGAAAGATAACTACAATTCTTTTAGAGCCTACAAGAAGTATCTACCCGTCGTCTATGAAGCCTCAATGGAAGACATTCCAGTTGAAGGTGAAGGTGCAGACGGCACAAAGAAGAAACATGGCTTTATTGTTATGGAACAACTAGAGCCATTACCGACAGATGTTGCCAGATCAATGTTTGCTGCTCTTGGCAACTCAGACAGAAACAAAAGAGCAAGAGAAATTAGAGACAAGCGACTTCTCAAGAATCCCAAGCTCGTCTCTTCGCTTTTGAATATTGCTTGGAGTTTGATGGGAGAACAAGGTAATTATCTAACCGTGAAAGCACAAGAAGCCGCAGAGAAAAAAATTATGGAACAATTCTTCTCAGGCACTATACCTGCTGTGCGTCCCGATCCTTACATAAGAAGAATGGCGATGAGCGACTTAGGTAAGAAGCTCATGATGCTCTACGTTCAAATAAGTTACAAAGAGATGCTAAATCATGCTAGAAGTGAAGCACACAGAGAAGTAATAGAACAATATAAGCAACACATGAAAGAATCACTAATTATTGGTTTTGAAAAAGCATATCAAAAGCCTCTGGTTTCTGGAGCAGAAGGACGAGAATTATCACAAGACTCCGCTCTCCGTGGTATGGACCAGTTCTACGGGCAAGAAGACGAACTAGAACAAGAGTTCCCAGAGATTATGTTTGTCCGCGATGCGATGAAAAGGTTTGCTGACCGCGAGTTTAGACCTTTTGATGTTCACGCTGGTAACGTTATGATGCGTCCCGGCACGAATGATATTGTTATTGTTGATCTCGGAAGATTCAACACATGAAAACCATCTTACAATTGGATTCTAAGCGATGGTGAAGCTGAAAGACTAGTTAAGTACATGGAGTCATTGAAATGAAAGAGTTATTTGAACATTGGAATAAATTCCTAATTGCAGAAGAAATGCCAACGCGAGCAGTTGATATTGCCGCAGGTGGTGGGGAAGAAATGGTTCTTCGTCTACCCAAGTTCAGAATTTCTGAACAGTGGGGAACACCCGGCAGTGACGACAGAAAAATCATTGAGATGTTTACCTCTAAGATTGCTGGCGATTCTCTTGCTGCAAAGATTGAATCTTTAAATTCTTTTGTCGCTGAGTGCGATGCAGGATGTGCAGCCCAAAAAGATGTTTCTGAAATTCTCGCAAACCTCGTTTTTCTAGATTCCCTTTCATCAGTCATCTACGACTTCAATGACAAAACTGGCGGGTTTTTATTTGAGTCACTGCTTGCAGCACTCTTTGGTGGAGATGCAGAACAAATTGAGACTATAGGTGGAAGAAATCAAGACGTTACTGATATTGTTGATGATAAAGGTAATCCAATGAGTTTGAAGTTTTTCTTTTCTGGAGCATCTGCTTATGTGACAGCTTCTTACAATAATTTGGTTGCTAGTATAGAACAATACCAAGTTCCAATGACATATGTCGTAGCAATCAAGAACAGAGACTCAAGCAACAATGTTATGAGTATAGATTTTTATCAATTTACTGTTGGTCACCGTAGTATACGTGGCAACTTTACAGCCAAAGATCTTGGAAAGAAAACCAAGGGCGCTAAAAAATTTGTAACATCTGCTAAAAACAAAACTGGCAATGGTCTAGGCATAGCTTACATAATGAAGCCAAAATATTTCATTGGTAATTTGAATCTTGGTGGTTCTCGCGAAGAAATGAGAAAGCTAGCCGAATTATACACCGCGAGGCTTGGCTCTGTTCTTGTTGAAATCTATCAGCAACTTGACCTTTTATCAAAGAACGTTAATGAATACTACTTGGGAGCACCAGAGGCTAAGGACTCCGCATTGCGAGCACGTCAGAATGCACAAACCCTCAAGAAAGACACTGAAGAATTAAACTGATGAAACTTTTGATGGAAAACTGGCGTAGGTTCGTCAATGAAGGTGGAAATGTCTTCAAAGGCGAAGCCGTTGGTCCTATTCCTCTGGAATTTATCCAGCCAACGCTTGAGCACTACTACGAAGAACTTGCTCGCTTATTTCCAGAGCACTCAGAACTATTCCAAACTTTTGAACCAGTTGGTTCTGTAGGTAAGAAAGCTAGATCTGGCGACATCGACCTCGCCGTAGATGTGCCCAGATTAGTGCCTAGCAAGAAGATTGATGACGCTATGTTGCAGAGTTGGAATCTTGACCCACAAACTTGGGCTGAGACAAGACAAAAGTTTGCTAAACGATCAAAGAATGCTACAAATGAAGAGTTAGATCTTCGTGCGTTCTTACAAGAGCTAGCAAAATACATCGACCAGAACTCTCAATTGATCAAAACAGATCTAAAGAAGATTACATCAAACAGTATGTTCTCTTTATTTCCTCAGATCTCGGACTCTGGAGAGCAACAAGACGTTGGAATCCAGATCGACTGGATGCTTGGTAACTTAGATTGGCTTACCTTTGCTTATTTCTCGGATGCTCCATCAAAAGATCAAGAAATGCTGAAGGGTCTGCACAGAACTCAGTTGATTTTATCTCTTCTCGGAGTAAAAGACTACTCATTCCAGCACGCGAAGGGAATCTATCGCAAGGGCACAAAGGAAAAGGTCGTTTCAAGCCCGCAGGAGGCTCTAGAACTGATTGAAAAAATCTATAGGACACCTATCTCGGTTGAAGAAATGCGTAACTTCAACAGCCTCTACAACTGGATTGAGGCTAGTTTGTCCGAAGAAGACAAAAATGATGTCTATCGTTACTATCTAAAGATTCTTGATAGCACGAGAGGCAATAAAGATCCTGTAACTGGTGATCAATGTGGGCACATCCCGGTAGAATTGGAAGATTTCTGGCGTCAGAACAAGGACATCATCCCTCTTAGCGGTAAATTCTTGTGTAAAGATCAGAGAAAACGCCTTATTGGCGAAGAAACAATCGACGAAGAAGCCAAGAAGTGGTCGCAAAAGTATAAAAGAAGCATAAATTGCTCATCTCCAAAGGGTTTTAGCCAAAAACAATACTGCAAAAGACAGAAACGTGGCGGTGACTACAAGTCTTGACTAATTAACTAACGTAAGGAGGGCTCTAAATGCCTGAACAAAATTATAATCAACTAGTTTTAGCCCAACTCCAGGCATTATCACAGGGTATTGAGGCACTTAGAGTTGATCTTCAAACAGTAAAGCAAGAACTAACTGAACTCAAAGCCAAAGAAGACAAAGTTGTTGAGTTGAGAGAATGGAAAGGAAAGATTGATGATGTGATCTCGCCGCCCCAGCTAGCCAAATTAGTTAAAGATGTAGAAGAATTAAATAATTTCAAGACAAAAGCAATCACAATCTTCGCTGTTGTCCAGTTTGCAATGGCAGTTTTAGTTCTTCTAAGCAAGTTGATGGGTCCAATAGGCTAAAATTTATTTGACAATCACAAAAAGCGTGTTATTTTAGTTACATAGGAGCCATTATGATAGAACTTGGCGATTATGTAGAACAAAAGCACCCAATTGACGAGTGTTATTTAAAAAGAGGGATTGTTGTTCAGTCCAAAAGTGACTCTTTTGTGGTCCAGTGGCTCAGTTACAACAAGCATTTTTTCTTAGAATTCAAGGGTGATGTATTTGAAGATCTAAACCGGCGCTATTTACTAACGAAGATGTCTTATGCTAGGACAAATGACCAAACAGACATCGTTATCTTAAGTAAAGCAGGTGCAAATGGCGTGGGATGAACTTGAAGCTGATAGAGTTGAGCAAGTTATCCGCCAGATAACTGGCAAAAAGATTGATAAAACCAAGGAATTAGTCAATCCCGCAATGATCAAGGGCACTGGTGTCCTCTATCTATGGGCTCCGACTAAGAAAACACTCCTGAAAGTCAATAGAGGCATCCAAGTCTATGTAATCAGTTACGAAATGGATGAAAAAGACAGAATCTTGGTGTATGATGGCTTCAATCTACTTGCTATCCACCCAGATGACATAGAAGAGATAGGTTTTAATTAATATGATGCTTACTTTTGGCAAAATACCAAAAATTACATTGACTGTAGTTTGTTTTTGGCTATTTTATGCATTTTTTGGCTATGAAATTACAGTTATAACAGGAATTGGTTGTATTTTGGGACAGTTTTGGTCCAAATCCCAACATTTGGTCTAATAAAGACCGCTTTGGGCGCTATTTACTCTCGTGAGATGGAAGAAAAGAACAATTTCGGTGAGTTAGCGGCTGAAAACATCAAAATCGGTGACATTGTTGCTTGGTCTAAGTGGAATTCTGACAATTCTGACTGGATTCAACACCTTGGAGTCGTTTTAGAGGTAAAAAACACCATTTTTTCTGATAGAATGGTGTGTGTAACCACCGTTTTACCCATGAAAGAGCCGAAAATACCGGTAGAATTGTTCACTTTTTCACTAAAACTAGTGTCTTCAGCAGACGAAAAAGAGGTATAAAATGAACATTATAGACCACATAGCAATCAAAGTAAGCGACCTAGAAATCGCAGAATCATGGTATTTGGGGCATCTTAGTGCTGAAATTACCTACAAGGACCACAAATACATTCGCCTAAAGGTAGGAAACACCAACATAGCCCTTATAAATGAAGAATACTACCCCTATGAACACATTGGGGTGCTGGTGGAGGAATACGATGACCTTCCAGAAGATGGAGTGAGAGTTCATCATCGGGATGGCACAGTCGGCGTCTATGTCAAAGACCCATTTGGCAACTACTTAGAGTATATTTGGTATTCTCCAAAGCAAAGTGAGACCTTCCTCAAATGAAAGACATTCTACAGCCGCTGTTCAATCAGTTCATGCCGTTCGCTCAGAAGCGAATGGGCTTTCAGAAGCCACCGCGTGTGTTTTTGCGTGATGATCCCGAGAACGCACAGAATCCATTAGGCAAGACCGCTTACTATGACCCAGAGAAGATGTCGGTCACTCTTTACATAAATGGGAGACATCCGAAAGACGTTATGCGTTCCCTATCTCACGAACTGGTGCATCACACACAGAATTGTAATGGTCAGTTCAACGACGTAGGTGAAATGGGTGAGGGCTATGCCCAAAATGACGCTCACCTACGCGAAATGGAGAGGCAAGCCTACGAGAAAGGCAATTTGTGTTTTCGTGATTGGGAAGATAGCATAAAGGGCACTATTTACAATGAATCTTTGCAGAAAGGAGCAAAAAAAGACATGTCTATTAAAGATTGGAAAAACAGAGAGTTACCAACTCTCCTAACAGAGAAATGGGGTTTCTCATTTAATCTTCTTACTGAGTCTCAGGAGGAAGAAGCTGTTGAAGAGGGTGTCTTCAAAGGACGCACCGGAGACGACGAAGATCTCCCGAATAGTGTGGCTGCCGCCAAGAAAAAGATAAAAACGGCGCGGGATCGTGACCGTTATGAAGACGCCATAAAGGGATACTACGGTGAGAAGGACTATCGCAAGCATCTTGAAGAGGAAGGCGACGAAAGATTCTTGCCGCCAGAATGCCGTCGCGGCGGAGCAGAAGAAGGTTCCCAAAAGTGCATAGATGCAGCCGTGATGGCTCAGGGTCTCTACGCAGAATCAGAAGAGATCGAGGAAGGCGCTTCTTCTTCAGGTCGTGAATTGACTGCTGACCGCGAGCAGAATGACGACCGCCGTTCTTCACAGAAGCGTGCTCGCCCGATGGAAGAGGCAGAAGAAAAAGGTAAGTATGATGATGGCGACGGCAAGGACGAAAAGTGCGATCACGTTCCTTGCAAGGACCAAGACAAGAAAGAAAAGATGGACGAAGCACAGATTCGTAACCTAATCCGCAAATTAGTCAAAGAAGCTATGAATAAAAAAGTGTCTAGATAATGTCAAAAGAATATAAGAAAATACCAGTTCAAAATAAAGAACAAGAAAAAACACATTTTTCTCATAAAAATGGTATTTCTAATTCTGAAATGATAGAATTTTTGAAATCACAAGGATTTTTATTAGACCAAGCCCAAAGTGAGAATGAAGATGTCTAAGTGGCGCGATTTCCTTGACGGGGTTCCAAGAAAAGAAGATCTTGAGAGTCTTATCGAGGAAGCACAACAAGAACTAAAGTTGTTAAAGGCAAAGCCTAAGTCTCTAAGTGAAGAGGCTAGGCTTCAAGCCATTTGTGATGTTCTCTCTGAGATAAAACTCAAAGCGAGAGAAATGAAGCACACAAATGAAGTTCTCAACAAAAAGGTTTCAATTCTGGAAGAAGACCTCGATCTATAGGAGTTCTAATGTCTGAATTATACAACAGCATAGAAGAACTCGTTTTAGAGTTAGAAGACGAAGATTCCGATCCTGTAGGGGGTCGGACTATCGCTATTGTACCCGGTGCTTTCAAACCACCACATTTGGGGCATTTGGACATGGTTCGCCAGTATGCCCAACAAGCAGACGAGGTGATTGTTCTTATTTCTTCTCCTCTCAAGGCAAGCAGGGGTGTTGGCGGTAAGCCAATCACTGCTAGGCAGTCTATGGAAATCTGGGAAATGCTCCTTGACGATGCGGGGTTACCTAATGTAAGACTTGAGGTTTCCCCTAAGCCTTCCCCTGTCCAAGCCACATTTGAGTTTGTCGGAGAAGAAGGTCCATTAGAGCCCGGAACAAACGTAATCTTGGGCGCTAGCCAGAAAGGTGGTGATTTCAAACGCTGGAAGACTGCCGCAAAATACATCAAACCCGGCGTCAATCTAATACCACCAGAAGAGACAGCCGTCGTCCCAGCCAACAGACCCTCTGGAGAGCCGTTCAGCGCTACTGACGCTCGTAAAATGTTAGAGCAGGGCGAGAGCGCTGATGAGTTTTTTGGAGACGGCAGAACTGATTCTGTGAGGGCTGTGCTTGGTCTAGACTCACAGATCGAAGAGATGTCTGCTATGGCTGGTGGTGCCGTCCAAGGATACGGAGCGCCGCTTGGAGCGAGAAAAAGAAAGAAGAAACAAAGTGAGTACAATGAGTTATACTTATACAAAGAAGTCTTGAAACTACTTATGAAGGAAGGATTAGTCAAATGAAGACCCCAGAAGATTTGCTTAGAGAGAATGTAAGAGATTTGATCTCTCTTGTCAAGAAAAGAAACAAGAATAAAGTCTCTGAAGAAACACAACTACGTCAGATCATTAGAGAATTTTTGAAGCACGAACTCAAAGAGGCTTCAACTCCCGACAATGATCCTGCACCACACAAGTCTACTGGAATCAATGTGCTGGAAGACCTTCTAAAGAAGATTGTTCCACAAATTGAAGATGACTATAAGCTTCTCACCACTTCTGAAGAGCAGCGTGAGTCTTACCGCGCTCACATCATTCAGGCTACTGTTCAGACCCTTACACCTGTTGAACTCAACAACGATGCACCAGAAGACGCCCCACAAGGC
>Ga0255777_10001889_pt1 | contig 19309 bp, 19 predicted proteins | sample 101ome_15_FD_179975 | JGI IMG/M metagenome (GOLD analysis project Ga0255777, IMG submission 179975) | Coastal salt marsh microbial communities from the Groves Creek Marsh, Skidaway Island, Georgia - 101402AT metaG (version 2) | ecosystem: Environmental > Aquatic > Marine > Intertidal zone >... | reverse complement strand
ACTATTCAGCAGAAGTACACCCTGTTTACACCAACTTGATAAATTGCCATTATTTGATATTGGGATATCCAAATCATTATTTAATTCTTTGTAGATGTTTTGAAGAGATGGTGGCAACCTAATCCCGTCTTGAACAGAAAAACTTAATCCATGTGCTTGACCGTTTCCATGGTATGGATCTTGTCCCAATATTACTATCTTAACATCATCGAATTTTGTTAGTTCAAATGCATTAAAAATTAAATGACTGGGTGGATAAATCGTTTTATTTTTACTTTTTTCTTGCCTCAAAAAAGTGCTTAAATCTCGCATGTATGGCTCAGAAAACTCATCTATTAGGTGCTCCTTCCATGAGTCTTCGATCCTTACATTTGTCATAACGGCATTTGTATTAGTTAATTAACCTATTACTTCGTCATTGCTTGCTGCTTCACCATAAACTTCTGGGTTAAGAACATCAAACGGACGTTTTCCATCAAGAAATCTCTCTATATTGTGAACAGCTCTCAGTGCCATTTCATCTCTTGTCTCCCTTGCTGCAGATCCTATATGTGGAGTCATCACCACATTTTCTAATTCATATAGACCTTTTCTTGGTCCAGGATTTGGTTCCGGAACCTCAATCTCATAAACATCTAGTCCAGCGCCTAATATCTGACCGGACCTAAGAGCATTTTCAAGTGCTTCCTCATCAAGGATTGGTCCTCTTGATGTGTTTATTAATATAGATGTTGGTTTCATGAGTGAGAGTAAATATTCGCCAACTAGTCCTTTTGTATCATTAGTTAACGATGTACATAAGACAACAAAATCGGACTCCATGAACAAATCCTCAATTGCTCTATATTCAGCATTTCCAAGTACTAACTCCTCTGCTGCTGATAATCTTTGCCTCTTATGATAAATAACTTTCATATCACATGCAGCTGCTCTTTTTGCAACACCTGTACCCACTGCGCCCATACCAACTATCCCAATAGTTTTCCCATATAAGCGTGATCCTAAAAATGATGTTGATTGATTTTGTGTCCATTTCCCATCTTGAAGATATCTTTGTGCTTCAGGTAATCTCCAAGCTGTCGACATCAATAGAGCAAACGTAAACTCTGCAGTAGTCTTACTAACAAAATTTGGAATACCACATAATGGCACTTTTCTCTCTGAGCATGCCTTTTTATCAACAAATGTAGCCTTCATATGCATTGCTGACACTAATTTTAGGGGCTTAGCCGCCATTATAATCTCTCTATCAAACTCTACTTCACCAAGTGCATACAAAATATCTTTGTCTGTTACTTCTTTTAAGATTTCATCATGTGGCATTGGTCCATCAGTACCTGTATACATTGTAACATCTCCAATTGTCTTTAACTTCTCATATGCTACTTTTGAAATTTCTTGTGGAATGAATATTTTTACCATCTTTTTTCTCCCTGTTTTTTTAACCAAAAGGTCTCATGTTAGCAAAATCTTGATCTTTTGATGTGTTGATCTGTATTAACGCAGTTTTACCATCGTCATTTTTATCTTTTGCGTCAAGAACAGCTCTTGCAATATCATCTGGGTCATTAACAACAGTTGACCAAGCTCCCAGTGATTTAGCTATTTCTGCATAATCTCCATCTAAATCACGCGCCTTATATTTTTCGTGACTAACTTTCATATGATTAGTTTCTATTGCCATAGTCTCATTTCTGAGAACAATTGTCGTAATTGGTAAACCTGACCTGGCAGATGTTTCAAGATCTAATCCAGTCATACCAAATGCCGCATCACCCATGAAATTGACACAAAATTTATCAGGAGACGCTAACTTTGCTCCAATTGCAAGTCCCAATCCCGTACCCAGCTGATGTGATTTTCCCCATCCAATATAGGATCTTGGTGTATCAGATTGATAAAAAGGCATCATTTGATATCTCGGGCTACCTGCGTCATGTGTCACAATTGCATCACTAGGATCAATATTTTTCATGAATTCTGAAATCACTCTGTATGGATTTATTGGAGTATTTTTTGAGCTTAAATGGTGGTCCCAATTATTTAAAAAATTATCTCTAATTCGTCTTATTTCTGAAGCTACATCATTTTGGATTACTTTATTACCAAGATAATCTTTACAAGAGTCGATTAATTGTTGAATTACGAGCTTAGTATCGCCTAATAAAGGAAAATCAATATTATAATTTTTATATAAATCGACGGGATCGTTTGTATTATGAATTATTATCTTTCCTGGTGGTATAGTTGTAACCATTGGATGCCTTGTTAAGCTTGTACCAAGTGCAATTACTACGTCGGCATTTTTCATGAAATGAACCACAGGATCGCTCATAACACCGGATCCACTTCCAAGCGCCAATGGATTATGCCGTTCTGAAATAGCACTTTTCCCTTCCATAGTTGTCATTACTGGAATTTGCAATAATGATGCTAGCTCTTCAAGTTCCTCTGTAGCTTCGGAGTAAAGTACGCCTGCACCTGCAATAATAACAGGGTTTTTTGCGTCTAAAATTATTTTTGAAACTGTACTTATATCTGCATCGTTTGCTTTTGATCGCACAAAATCTACACATTTGTATTGTTCAACTAAGCTTTCTTCAATTTCTTTATTGAGAATGTCCTCAGGTATTTCAACCATTGATGGACCTGGTCTTCCAATTCGAGTGCTTGATATTGCCCGTCGGATAACATCAATAGTTTTTTCTGGTGTTGTTATTTGCTCAATATATTTTGTTATACTTTCATAAGATTTTAGACTTGAGTATAAAGGGAAAACTCTATCTCTGCTCAATGGATGCCCCAGTGGCAATATCAACATTGGTGTTGAATCACTAAACGCAGTTGCAACACCAGGATATGCATTCTCGGCACCGGGGCCATATTGCATTGCAAATACCGATAATTTTTTTCCATTTGTTATCCGGCTGTATCCATCTGATATACCAAGTCCAACTCTCTCTTGACGACAAATTATTGGACGAATGTCTGCTTGAGCAGCTGCTTCTATTACTGGTGTAGTTGGAAAACAACTAAGATAATCAATTCCTTCCTTTTTTAGCACCTGAATTATTGCATCAACAACTCTCATGGATAGCCTAACCTCTTTGATTATGAGTTTCTATTGATTTCTAATCTTCTATCAACCTCAGTAATTATTGGGTCAATAATACTAGTGTCTTTACCCATTTGAGTAGCAATGAGTTTCATTAATTTATCAACCCTCTCAATATTCTTCGCACCAGAAAATAATGCTCGAGCAGCCGATGATGGCCTTATTAGACTTTCTGCTGCTGCTGCATATTTTTCAAATGGGACTTGGTCTGTTTCAATTGCACCTAACTCTATTGCAATACTACTGACCCATTGATAAATCTTTTTTGAAAGATCAATGTCTGCATGCACCGCTTCCTTTATTGGAACGGCATTCTCAGGCTTTACACATCTATAGTTCCCAGCTAAAAGCATACTCCATTTAGCGAGAGGAACAAATATTGACTCATGAACTTTCAGCTTCACAGGTAATTCTATCATTTCACCTTCGTGATTATATTTGATATTTTCAATATCAGCCTGAAGGTTTCTTAAAATTTCTGTTTGTCCATCAGATGGAAACCGAGCAACCTTAAAATTAGTTGGAAGACCAACTTGTAGCACATTTATTTTTTCATCTGGTGGTCTAAATGCCTGTGGGTCTGGACTACATAAGGTCATAAAATTTGGGTCAAAATGTTGCCATACATCGGGTTTGGTATATGCACCATGTAATTTGCTGGTATCTAAATTTTCAATTCTTGCAATGTATGGTAATGGAGGCATATTCATTATAGACATACACGGTAATTTACTCTGCCCAATATCTTTTAGTAATTTTGCTATTTCATCAGATCCATATTGTGGTTCTTGCATTGCTAGAGCTATTAGATCATATTTTTTTAAATCTACATCATTTGGCCCAAGAGCAGACAAAATACCATCACAATCTTTTGACCTCAATTCAACAACTGCATTCTTGTCACGGATTGGTAATCTTACAACTGCACCTTCTTGATTAATTAGTTCAACCTCTTCTGGAAGACAGACTAAATCTACGTTGTGTCCTGCTAGTGCTAATTTAATTCCCAATAATGAGCCATATGATGCCCCTAATATTAAGATCTCATATTTTTTTGCCATAATTAATCCCCCCTAAATTTTGAATGTTTTGTTGAAATATTTTTTTGGAAGCATTAGATGTACTCCTTTATTACCATTTACAACTTGAGTAATCCTTAAGTCTCCAACATAGCTCAGTAAAGTATATGCATCCTCTCTCGATAAATCACCATATAAATTTAAAAATTTGATCATTTCTCGTGTGACTATTTTTACGCATTCATCAAGATCTGGATCAAAAGCCATTGTGATCAGAAAATCTTGAGTTTCTGCAAAGGGCCACTCCAATGACATATCACTTCTATTTTTTAGTACAAACTCACCTCGCATGTCCATTTCAACAGCAGCTGTACAAATTTCACCATCGCCTTGAGTACCGTGCCCATCTCCGACCGAAAATAATGCCCCATCATTAAAAATAGGTAGATATAATGTAGAACCAGGTTTTAATTCTTTATTATCCATATTCCCACCATTCTTTCGTGGGGGCACTGTTGGTAATTTACCCCATTCAATCGGTGGTGCAGTCGTAATAACCCCAAAGAATGGGTCAAGGTCAATATTCATTCCCCATGGGGTTTTTGCAATTTTGTTTTTTTTGTCTATTTCTAGATATGTGACATGCTTGTGTTTGAAATCATCTGGTAAAGCACCCTTTAAAGGAGCAATACCTGTATATGCCCAATCGGAGTCTAAGTTGACAGAATTAATTTCAACTTGCAAAACTTCTCCTTTTTTTGATCCATTTATGTCAATCGGACCAGTACATACATGTCCACCTTGTAAGGTTCCACGAAATGTTTTTGCGTGGATTTCTAGTAAAGATTCTTTAACTTTGTAAGGACAATTAACAACAACTTCTGGTGGGCCTGAGACAGTGGTAATCTCAATATGATCACCACTGTTTATTGTTAATACAGGGTCTATATCAGAAGACAGTATACCCCAATGAACTGTATCATATTTTGCTTCAAGGTAATGCTTCATTAGTTACTTAATTTTGTTTATCTTTTTACACCAGCCAACATATCTGTCACAGCACATACTGATGCAGTATCTTCAAGGGCTCGACCTTGTGCGATTGCAGATCTATGAATATCACCTGCAACAGAGAGTAATGGTGTAGGACAACCCATCTGGTCGGCATAATCCAATATGACAGAAATATCTTTCTTTGTAATGTAGTGATTAGCAGATACATTCTCATCATACTTATTGTCGACCATCATCTGCCCCCTGACTTCAAACATTCTTGATGATCCAGCACTAGATTTAATGACATCGTAAACAAGCTGTGGATCAATTCCTGCTTTAATACCGTATGTGATTGCTTCAGCTGATGACACATTATGAATTACAACTAATAAATTAGCTATGTATTTCATTTTGGACCCTGTACCAAACTCACCTAGAAAATGAACCTCCCTACCCATTTTTTCAAATGCAGGCTTGATTTTATCAAAAGAAGCTTGGTCTCCACTTCCAAAAATGACAAGATCCCCTGCCCACGCTTGGTGACCTGTTCCACTCACAGGGCAGTCAAGCAGTGTTATTCCTTTTTCAGCAAGGATATCTCTTGCCTTTAACTTATCTGATATTTTTAGTGTGCAAGTATCCGCAACGATAACTTCTTTTCCAGATTTTGATATTTCATCTGCTACGGCCATTAATGCGTCTGGATGTGGGAGAGACGTGATAACTCTATCAACTTGATTGACTACATCTGTTGGTGATGAAGCTCTAACGACTCTTGCATTTCCCTGAGCTTCAAATCTTTCCTCGTTTACGTCAAAGCCAATTATCTCGTAGCCAGCTGCTGTAAGATTTTTCGCATAAGCTGACCCCATTATTCCAAGACCAATTATTCCAATTTTTTCAGACATTTTAACCCCTTTACTTGATTTTTTTATTTCATTAACAATTTAAATCTGTTTTAATATATCAACTTATTTTTGATGATAGTAAATAAATTTAATTTTTGATACGTTATTTTAAGTAATTTATCAATAGGACAAAAAACGAGGAGAAAAATGAATTCAGGAAAAATTGACGCTAGAGATATAGATTATCCATATAAAGAATTACCTGTAATGGATTTGGCACCGATCATGAATGGGGATCGTGAAGCAATCAAAGAACTTGCTGGTAAATGGAGAGAGGCGGCTGAAACCCTTGGATTTATGTGCCTAGTAAATCATGGCATTCCCCAGGAAAAAATTGAAAAAATGGAAGAACAAATAATAAAATTCCATGATAAAGATGTTGACTTCAAAATGGACATCAAAGTTAATGAAAATCAGCGTGGTTATATTCCATCAAAAGCGACCATACTAACTCATTCCAAATATGAAGAACATACAAAAACAGACTCTGTTGAATGCTTGGTTTTAGCAACTGAATACCCAGATGACCATCCAAATGTAAAAGCAGGAAAACAATTTTATGGGAAAAACCAATGGCCAGAAATGGATAATTTCAAAGAAGACGTTATGGATTACTGGGATGGAATTATTAATATGTGTAAGAAACTACTTCCAGTATGGGCCGAAGCTTTAGGTGTTGAAGATAACTTTTTTGAGCCACATTTTGAAGAACTATATAGTTACTTCCGTCTAGCAAAATATCCAAAAGTAGAATTTGTTGAGGAAAAAGAATTTGGTCTTGGTGCTCATGCTGATACAGGATTTATGACAATATTACCACTAGCAAAAGAACCTGGTCTACAAGTAATGGATACTGATGGTTCATGGTTCTGGCCAATTATACCAGATGGAGCTCTTATTTTAAATCTAGGACAATTCCTAGAACGTTGGACAAATGAAAGATTTAGAGCAACACCTCATAGGGTATTGCCTCCAAGAAATAATGATCGGTATTCTCTTGCATGTTTTGTTAATACAAGCCTTGAAACAGTTGCAAAACAAATACCTTCATGCGTAAGTTCTGAAAATCCAATGAAGTACCCTGAGGAAAGTTATTGGGATTTCTATAAATGGTATATACAACAGACATATACTCACTACGGTAAGGTAGAAGAAAAAACAGCATAGATAACAGATATTTATATCTAGATTATTCCTGACTTTTTGAGAGCATCAATCTTTTCGTCGGAATAATCTAGATATTCCTTCAACAGCTCACTGGTATGTTCTCCGTGTTGTGGTGGTGGATAACGATAAGTAATACTGCCCTCTTTCATCTTTATAGGATTTGCAATTAACTTATAGGGACTCTTCTTCTCATCTGTGCCTTCCATGTTTAAGACCATCTCTCTTGAGATGACCTGTGGGTCTGAGAAGACCTCTTCCAGAGTATTAATTGCGCAACATCCAATATTCTTTGCTTCTAATTTTTCTAACCACCATTTTGTTTCATGCATTTTTGTGATTTCATTTAATTTATTTGTAACCTCTTCCCTATTCTTAACCCTTTGAACGGCTTCAGCAAATTTTTTATTCTCCAATAAGTACTCGCATGATGCAACTTCACAAAATCTCTCAAATGTTGCATCATTTCCTACTGATAGTACAAAATACCCATCTTTTGATGGCATAACTTGATAGGGTAATATATTAGGATGCTGATTTCCTAGTCTTTGGGGATTCTTACCTGTTGCTAAATAATTCATACCCTGATTGGCGAGCCACGCAACATGTGCATCCAACATAGAAATATCTAGGTGCTGCCCTTCATTAGTTTTATCACGATGCCTTAGAGCAGCTAGAACTGAAACAGTAGCGTACATACCTGCCATCAAATCTGCAATTGAAACTCCTACTTTCATAGGCTCACCATCGGGTTCACCTGTTAAACTCATCACACCACCCATAGCCTGCACTAGAGCATCGTATGCAGGTCTATTTGCATATGGTCCAGTTTGACCAAATCCAGTTATTGAACAGTAAATCAAACTAGGAAATTCATCTTTAAGTGAGTCATAATCTAAATTATACTTCTTGAGAGTACCTACTTTGAAATTTTCTACCAAGATATCTGATTTTGATATTAACTCCTTTGCAATCGCCTGCCCCTCAGAGGAACTTAAATCAAGAGTTAAGGATCTTTTGTTTCTATTCGTGCCTGAAAAGTATGCACTTTGATTTGTATCATCTCCGTTTTGGTCTTTCATAAATGGAGGTGCAAATTTTCTTGTATCATCTCCATTTTCCACTCTCTCAATTTTAATAATATCAGCACCAAGATCACCTAGTATTTGAGTACAATGTGGCCCAGCTAATACGCGCGTTAAATCAAAAATCTTGATATCTTTTAATGGTCCCATTTGATGTTTTGCCTTAAAAAATTCTTAAAAAGTTTATAAATTCAAATATAATAAAAAAAAATAGTATATAAACTAAAAAGAAGAAATAAAAAATAGGAACAAAATGAGTTTACTAACAGATCGCTTAAAGTATGAAGCTATAATTGATAGACCAAAAATGAAGGGTCCGAACGACTCAAAAATCATAGTATGGACAACTGTCAATGTGGAATTATGGAATATTATAAGACCTATGCCAAGAAATGCATTACCACCACCAATGGGTAATCAACTAATGCCAAATATCCCAAACTGGTCATGGCATGAATATGGTAATAGAGTAGGTTTCTGGAGACATTTAAATGCACTCAAATCTCGTGGAATCCGTGCAACGCTTGCAATAAATGGTCACGTTTGTTCAAAATATCCAAGACTCGCAGAAGCGGCTTTGGAAGCTGGTTGGGAGTTCATGGGTCATGGATATGAACAGCAACCACAGCATTCGCTCGATAACGAAGATGAAGCTATTGCTGCTGCTGTTGAAGAGATAAAGAACTTTACTGGCAAACAACCAATAGGTTGGGAAAGTCCAGGTCTAACAGAAACTGAGGACACGCTTGATTTGCTGAAGAAAAATGGGATTGAGTATGTATGTAACTGGCCAATGGATGACCTGCCAACAACATTAGACACAAAATATGGTCCAATGTTAACACTTCCATACCCATTGGAAACAAATGACATTGTTATTCATATTATTCAACATCAACCAGCTCATGTTTTTTATCAACAATGCAAAGAGACTTTTGATCGATTGTATATGGAAAGTGAAGATAATATCAAAATTATGGCTATTAGCATGCATCCTTATCTTACTGGAACTCCTCATAGGATTGGTCATGTTGAAAAATTATTTGACTACATTAATCAACACGAAGGTGTTGTGCATATGACCGGTGAAGAAATATACCATTGGTATAAATCTGAAATGAAGTGAGATAGGTCATAACTAGATGAATAGCTCAAGCTCATTCAAAGATAAGATTGTTTTAATTACTGGTGCCGCAAGAGGAATTGGGAGAGCCACTGCCATTGAATTTGCAAAGCAAGATGCAAAAGTTATCGCGGTAAGTAGAACTGAAAATGATCTAAATGATCTACAGAAAGAATATCCAAATAATATAGAAATCTGGCCGTTTGATATCACGGGTGATGCTTTCTTTAAAGAAATGTCCGCTCTAAAAAAACTAGATGTTTGTATTAATAATGCTGGAATAAACAGACCAAAACTTATCGAAGATGTTGATGATGAAACTCTTGATTTAATGCTTAATTTAAATGTCAGAGCTACTTTTAGAACTTCTAAACATGCCGTAAAAATTATGAAAAATAATAACCAAGGGGTAATAATAAACGTGACGTCACAAATGGGGCACATTGGTTCACCTACTAGAACTGTATATTGCTTGACAAAACACGCAGTTGAAGGGTTAACAAAAGCCTTAGCTGTTGAAGTAGCACCATCAAATATTAGGGTATGTTCAATCGCACCAACTTTCGCGGACACTCCCATGACAAAACCAATGTTTGAAGATGAAAAGTTTAAAAATTTTGTCTATGGTATGATACCAATGAAAAAACTAGTCGATGTTCAAGATATTGTTGATGGAATATTGTATTTATGTTCACCACAAGCTAAGATGATAACTGGAACAAGTTTGTTAATTGATGGTGGTTGGACAGCCCACTAATAAAGGAGAAGTGAAATGGATATAAAGGTTAATCTTGATGCTATCAAAAAGGCATCGGAAGAATTATCAAATTGGGGAAGATGGGGTAAAGACGATCAAATTGGTACCTTGAATCTGGTGACTCCAGAACATATTGTCGAAGCATCAAAATTAATTAAAAAGGGTAAGGTATTTTCATTAGGGATACCACTCGATAGAGAGGGGCCACAAAATGGTCTTTTTGGCGGCAGATTTAATCCCATACATCAGATGTTAGCAACTGGAACTGACGCAGTATGTGGAAGGCAAGATTGGAACAAAATTAGATATGCTGATGATACATTAAATTTATGTGTACAAGGCGCTACTCACTGGGATGCTCTTGGACATATCTTTTACGAAGACAGAGCTTACAACGGTCATGATCCTAAGCAGATTGATGTTACTGGTCTCAATGTATTAGGCATTGAAAATTCTAAAGATAAGATGAATGGTAGAGGTGTTCTGCTTGATATAGCAAGATTTAGAGGTGTTGATTGGCTTGCAGATGGAGAAGGAATATCCAACGAAGAATTAGATGCATGCGCCAAACACCAAGGAGTTGAAATTAAAAAAGCAGATTTTGTCATCATAAGAACAGGACAAATGGAAAGATGTTTGAGTGAAAATGCATGGGGTGGATACGCTGGAGGAGATGCACCAGGAGTGAAATTTGAAAATTGTTATTGGTGCCATGAAAAAGAAATTGCTGCAATATGCTCAGATACATGGGGCGTTGAAGTAAGACCAAATGAGACCTCTGAAGCAAATCAGCCATGGCACTGGGTTGTTATACCGGCAATGGGATTATGTATGGGAGAGATATTTTATCTCAAAGAACTCGCAGAAGACTGTGCGAAAGATGGTGTATATGAATTCTTCTTTTGTGGACCACCGCTAATTATTACCGGTGGGACAGGATCACCAATTAACCCTCAAGTATTTAAATAATTGGGTCAAAGAAGTGATAAAGTATCTAAAAAAAAGACCTGAAAATTCTGATGCAAAAGAAGATAGTCTTGTCATTGAGGAAACTGTTCGATCAATCCTCAATGATATAAGAAAGAATGGGCATAAGGCTGTACAAGAATATTCAAAAAAATTTGATAACTGGGATCCTGCTGATTTTCGGCTAACACAAGATCAAATAAAAGAAGCAATATCTAAATTAAGCAAAACTGAAATTGAAGATATAAAGTTTGCTCAAAATCAAATCAGAAATTTTGCACAAAAACAACTTGAGACAATGAATGAGCTTGAGGTTGAAACATTACCAGGCGTTTTTCTTGGACATAAACATATCCCAATTGAAAATGTTGGCTGTTATGTTCCAGGTGGAAGATACCCGATGGTGGCATCAGCACATATGAGTGTCCTGACCTCAAAGGTTGCAGGAGTAAAAAGGGTAATTGCATGCGCACCACCATATAATGGTGGCGCCCACCCTGCTACTATATCTGCTATGCATTTTGCAGGAGCGGATGAAATTTATCTCATAGGCGGTGTTCAAGCTATTGGCGCAATGGGTATTGGGACAGAGAGAATTGATCCCGTCAATATGATAGTTGGACCAGGCAACTCTTTTGTCGCCGAAGCAAAGAAACAAATGTTTGGCGAGGTTGGTATTGACCTAATAGCTGGACCAACAGAAACACTAGTCATTGCAGATGATACATCAGATGGTGAAATTTGTGCAACAGATTTACTTGGACAAGCAGAACATGGACCTACATCTCCTGCAGTACTAATTACTGACTCAGAAAGGGTTGCACGAGAAACGCTTGATGAAATTGAGAGACTATTGTCAATACTACCAACTGCAAGTATCACCAGAGGATCATGGGATAATTTTGGTGAAATTATTTTATGTAAAGATAAAGAAGACATGCTCAAAGAGGCAAATACACTAGCATATGAACATGTCCAAGTTATGACAAAAGATCCCTCCTTTTTCCTTGATAACCTTCAAAATTTTGGATCCCTATTCTTAGGCCATGAAACAAATGTTGCATATGGAGATAAGATAATCGGTACAAATCATACTTTACCAACAAAAAAAGCGAGTAGATATACAGGTGGTCTGTGGGTTGGAAAGTTTCTAAAAACCTGCACTTACCAGAGAATAGAAAATAAAGAAACATCGGCACAGGTTGGTGAAATTTGCTCTAGATTATGCATGCTTGAGGGATTTGCAGGACACGCTGAACAAGCAAATATTCGTGTCAGAAGATATTCTGGAAAAAATGTACCTTATCCAGAAAAAAATTAAATTAATTCTTCAACCTAACTTGCAAGCTTATGATATGGAGCTTGTAAACCCTCTATCACTTTTGGCATTGTCTCATTAATATCTAATATTGGAAGACCATGCGTGGGCGCTATGTACTTTATATCTAGTTCTTTAACAAGCTCTTTGAGCTTGTTAGTATAAATTTCCATATCTACAAAATTTGTCCAAAATAATGCAAGTTCAGCAAAAACTGCTGAAACATCAAATAGGTCTAGGGTATCCGCCTCCTCTGCTACCATACCACAGTGCCCATCCCAATGATAATGACTATAAGCAAAACCATCACCTGGAAATAGAAGGTTGTAAGGAGCTACATAACCCCAAAGAGAAGTTCTCATATCTCTTACCACTGGTTCTGCGGCGATAAATTCCATGCCACCAAGATCAATGCTATCCCCTACTTCCATTGCAATAAAATTTTTACTAAAATTTGGGAAAGCCATATGATAATCATTCACATCACCGTGTATCTCTACATCAGGGTATAGATTGAGAAAACGTCCTACTCCTCCGGAATGTGGTGTTTCTTGATGGGTGATAAATATATATTTCAGAGGAATCTCTTTTTCCGATAAAATACCCTGAATTTGATCATGCAATTCGTTGAAATCTTTTGGGTGCCCTGTCTCAACAAGTAGAGCAGAATGCTCACCAACTATTAGATAGGATGAGTTATAGGAATGATAAATCTTTCCTTGATATCTTTGTTCCAAACAATCTCCTAACCAAAATATATTTTTTAATATCTCTCTTGGTAGCTTACTTTTTGTCATTTTTACCTCATATAATTTCTTGGCACATATTTTGCTTTAGTATTTGATACATCTAAGTCATTTAGTATGTCATCTAATAATTCAAATTGTTGTTTTACTAGTTCTTTTCCTTGAAATATCTTACCATATCCTGGTGCAATCATATCAATGTCATAGGAGTCATAAACTTTCCTGATATTTTCTCGTAATAATCTTGTTTTTGCTCCCTCTAACCACCAATATCTGGTATTTAGTAAAAAGGATCTAACAAGGCCTTTAGTAATATTTGGATCATTATGATTTATAATCCATTCTTCTTGATCAGATCTCGCGATTCCATAGTTAAACATATCAGATGAAAAAAGTATTTTTGTTTGCTCGTCATATATCCAGGAGGTATTTATAAGCCTTAATGGAGCACTTATAACCTGGATATTTCTTCCACTGCCTTCTCCAACTTCACATGTCACTGTACCACGCAGAAGATTTGTAGGAATTTTTTTTAAGCTAAGATCCCTCTCTTTATCAGTAAAATCAAACCAATCAGGTGCTTCAGGATGCGGCGAATAATAGGAGATTACATTGAAGTTATGTGAAATTGCTTTTGCATTTCCTACTGACATAAACTCATTAATACGCAGTGGAATAATTGATAAGGGTGTATTTTTATCTAAAACTGAACTTAGTTGTAGGAGAATGTTATCTTGATGGAATACATAGCCAGTATCAAATAAAAATGCTCCGTTTTCTTCTTTGACAAGATAACAATTTAATGGCACATATCCATCTTCGTCAGGAGGATATGCGCTCAATCTGCCATCAAGTTTAACAATATTTTGTAGTGAAAATGCTTTATTAGGCGATAGTTCTATTATATGATCTTCCACATTATACTCCTTATTTAGGTAAGTATTTGTAACACCTTTTAATTAAAATTTTAAGTTAAATATTCTAGGGATGAGATGGATTAATGGATAACTCGTCAGATTCAAATTACTGGCAAAAAAATAAAGGACCATTTTTTGCTGTTCTTTCATCATTATGTTATGGCATTAATAATCCTATGGCGGGATACGCAATGCAAAATGGTGTTCCGACAATATTTTCTGTCGTTTCTCGAGCTGTTTTTATGTTCCTTATATCGCTCATACTTGCTGTCAGTGGCAAGCTAAAATTTAACATACCAGCAGAGGTTAGATCACATGTTATTGTAATGTCTATTACAACAGCCCTTATTAACTTGTGTTACGTAGGATCGATTAATTTTATTTCTGTTTCCCTAGCAGCAATTATTTTTTTCACCTTTCCAATACAGATATTAATCACGACAATAATAAGGGAAAAAGAAAGTATAAAAAATTCCGATATCATAGTATTTACTGTTGTTTTCTTGGGACTAATATTTGTTATAGTTCCGGATTTCAATAATATAAACCCCATTGGGATCCTTTTGGCTGGAATATCTAGTGTAAGCGCAACTTTCTTATACTTTGCCGCAGGTGTAGCTTCTAGAAAATGTAGCCCAATTATCCTTGGTTTCTGGGTTCATTTAGGTGTAATACCAGTATTGTTATTATTCTTAATATTGCTATCACCCGCTATAGAATTTAGTAGTGTAGAAATATTTTTACCAGTTCTGGTCTTATCAATCTGCTATGTTGGAGCATACTATTTTCAGATGCTATCACTAAAATTCACATCAGTTGTCATATCTGGTCTTTTTTTTAATACCGAGCCACTCTTAACTGCTCTAGCAGCTGCTATAATACTTGATGAAAGATTATTAATGTCCCAATATTTAGGAGGCATGCTAATATTTGTTTCATTAATAATCGTCAGTTTAAGAAAATAATAGTTTAGATAACCTCTATCTTACAGTAGATATGATCACTTTTATCAACTATCTCTATTAACCTACAATTTGACTCATTGCAAAAAATTGGAAGATCAATTTTAATCATGCTATCGGTAGCAAATATTGAAAGTGTGTCGCCTTTGCTTAATTGTTTAATCTTTTTACTAATTTTTAGAATTGGAATTGGACATTTAAAGCCAACTAAATCAATATCATAGTTTCTATTCATATTATACCAAACATTCGTTCGAATATATTTTCTTGTTTTATTATGACTAAGCAAAATATACTATAAATAGTCTGAATACTCTTAACAAGGTTTAATTTATGCAAAATTACAAGGCAACAGTCGCTATCTTAGCTGGTGGAAAATCCGCGAGATTTAAAGATGGTGATAAAATTAATATCAAAGTGAATAGCACACATATAATTGACTATTTAATTAAATCTATTCCAAATAAACTAAACATAATAGTAAATACAAACTCTACTAGAATAGATACCACAAAAAATAAGTTAACTATTGTAAGAGACAGGCATGAAGGCTATTTAGGTCCACTCGCAGGGATATATTCTTCCATGATGTGGACTAGCATAAACGATCCAAAATCAACGCATATTCTAAGCATACCAATTGATAACCCGCTTATTTCATTAGATAATATTAATAAACTACTGAAATTATCCAAGAACCATCCAAAAAAAATTATTGTTGCTTCTTGGAATGGACTCACAAATCCTGTCTTCGGTATATGGCCAATCGAAATGAGTAATAAATTGAATGAGGATATATCTAATGGAGCAAGGAGTGTTGAGGAATGGTCAAGAAACAATGGTAGGTTATTGTTAAATTATATATCTTTTGCTGATCCGTTTATTAATATAAATACAATTGATGATCTCAAATCATTAGAAAGTAGATTAACTCTATCATCATCAAAAAAAATAATGTAAATATTATCTCATAAATTATATACAAGGTGACACTCATGTTCGCAATGGATCCGAATGAAATTGGTATGCTTATTCTTAGGTTAGCTGTTGCATATATATATCTACATGGCGTTTTTATGATTGGCTCAACCAAAAGCAGGCGTGCTATCGCTCTTGGAAGAACAAGCATTCTTTTCAGAAGTATCGAGTCAGGAAAATATTTTCATTTATTTTCAAAATTTGCATTCTACTCGGCACTATTCCTTATGAGTTCAGGTAGTTTATTAATCCTAACTGGAATATCAATTAAGTTAGGGGCACTAATGCTGATAATATTCACAATCCCGGCTATAGTTGTTCATAAAAGAGAATCTATAAAATCACATACTCTCTCAGAAAAAATAAAAAAGTATAGTAATACTGAAACTCATGATGACATTCAAATGTTAGCAAATTTCAGCCATGCAGGTCATCGTTCATCAGGAAATAAAAATTACATGCTTCTTGCGGTCAATATTTATTTGTATCTAATGGATAACTCAATCAGTTTTTTTGAAATATTTAAATAGAACAATCACCCAATATTTTTTCCAATCTCGAGAGATGGACCTAAAACATTAGGTTCAATAATCAATTCAATGAGAGTTGCTTTTGGATTTGATTTCGCTTTTTCAAAAATTTCATTGAAATCTTCTGTCTTAGTAATTTTAAAAGAGTCTAATCCATATGATTTTGCTAATGCTACAAAATCAGGATTCATTATATTCGTACCAATAACCCTTTTTGGGAATTTTCTCTCCTGATGCATCCTTATAGTACCTAATTTTTGATTATTTATTATTATAAATATTGGATTTAAATCATTTTCAACTGCATTAATGATCTCTTGACCTAACATCATGAAGCATCCATCACCATTGAAACTAACTACTGTTCTTTTTGGATGTACCAATTTTGCTGCAATAGCTGCTGGTACTGCATATCCCATGGAACCCCCTGTAGTTACTAATTGGGATCCTAGATTTCTATATTGATAATATCTGTGCACCCACTGAGAATTATTACCTGATCCAACTATTACAATATCATCATCAGCAAGTGTCTCATTTAAATAACCCAATATTTCAGATAAATTTAAATCACCTTTCATAGGTGTCGGTTGAATAAATCTCATATATTCTTCTCTAGCAGATTTCGTCCATTCTAACCATTTTGGTTTTGCTATTTTTGGCAATCCTGATAAGGCATTAGCAAATTCTGACATACCACTATTAATAGCAATATCTGGATAATAAACTGATCCTAATTCTTCTATTCCAGGATGCACGTGTACTAAGAACTGATCAGGTTTTGGTACTTTTAATGTTGAATAACCCTGAGTTGAAACTTCACCCAGTCTTGCACCTAAAGCTAAGATAAAGTCACTTTCTTCAATCCTTTTTTTTGTTTCTGGGGGTATTGCGTAACTTGAATGACCTATATAATTTTCATTTCTATTATCAAATCGATCTTGCGCCCGATAGGATGTTAAAACAGGTATTGAGTTGTCATTTACAAATTTAGTAACTGTATTAATTGCTTCTTGCGACCATGTATTTCCTCCAACTATTATGATTGGTTTCTGTGCTTCATTTAATTTTTTATGGAAGTCTTCTATGTCTGATTTTGATGGACTAGCTTGGATAACTCTCGGAGCCGGTGTTGTATTAACTGTTGTCTCATCAATCAACATATCTTCTGGCAATGAGAGAACTACAGGGCCGGGGCGTCCTGATTGACATATATGAAAGGCTTTATTTACAAATTCAGGTATCCTATCTGCATCATTTATCTCAGCAACATATTTAGCCATCGGTTTAAACATCTCTTTATAATCTATTTCCTGTTGTGCCTCTCGTTCTCTTTCATCACGGCTTACCTGACCAATAAATAATATTAATGGTGTAGAGTCTTGATGCGCGGTATGTATACCATTTGCTGCATTAGTTGCCCCAGGACCTCTGGATACAAGACAAATCCCTGGTTTATTTGTGACTTTTGCGTAAGCATCTGCCATATTTGATGCACCTGACTCGTGTCTGGTTGTGATTAGTTTGATTTTATCCTTGTGATTATACAATCCATCTAACAAACCTAAATAACTCTCTCCTGGAACACAAAATATTGTATCCACTCCATTAACAACCAGTTGGTCTGCCAAAACATGTCCACCAATTCTTTTATTATTTAAAACCATCTATCAATTACCATGTGCTTCTTATCAAACCACCATCAACTCTTATATTACTACCAGTAATATAACTTGCTTTTTCACTTGCCAAAAAACAAACAACACTTCCAAACTCATCAGATTGTCCGTACCTTTTGATAGGTATCTCTGCTGATGACTTTTCAATTGCCTCATCGTATGTTATTCCGAGTTTATCTGCTCTTGCCTGATTAATATGCAGTGTACGATCTGTCATAATACGCCCCGGCATAACACTGTTTACTGTGATCCCATATTGCGCAACTTCATTAGATAGGGTCTTCATGTACCCTGTAATTGCAGGACGTAGGGTATTTGAGACTAATAGATTATCTATTGGTTGAACAACTCCTGATGAAGTAATTGTTATGATTCTACCCCATTTATTTTTTTTCATTGATGGCAAAACCATATCTGTGATCTTTATGATATTTACGATGATAGATTGAATATAGGTTTCCCACGCAGAAGCTTGGGTATTAGCTGTGTTTGAGGGTGGTGGACCTCCTGTATTATTGATCAAAATATCTACATCACTATTCTTTAAGCTTTCTATCAAACTATCAACACTATGTGTATCAGTTAAATCAAGTTTAAATATATCACAATTAACATTCGACTGTTGTTGTATCTCACCCCGAATAGACTCGAGCTTATCAATATTTCTAGAGGCTAAAATTAGATCACAACCCTCGAGTGAGAGGGCTTCTGCAATGGAAAGTCCCAGTCCAGAGGAAGAACCCATAATAAGCGCTCTTTTATTTTTTAATCCCAATTCCATAATCACAACCTATACATAATAAGTATATGATAACTTTATCCTTTCAATAAAATTGAAGCAAGTGATGTTTAGTACAAGATTGTTAGAATGTTATTCACAATTTTAAGAACTTCTTTTGGTCTTGAGAGCCTTATAATTGAATAATATATTTTTTAGTGATGGTGCCCCTGGCCGGACTCGAACCAGCACGCCCGAAAGCAACAGATTTTGAGTCTGTCGTGTCTACCAATTCCACCACAGGGGCAAATAAAAAATTTAGAAATCG
>Ga0255777_10001874_pt1 | contig 19401 bp, 23 predicted proteins | sample 101ome_15_FD_179975 | JGI IMG/M metagenome (GOLD analysis project Ga0255777, IMG submission 179975) | Coastal salt marsh microbial communities from the Groves Creek Marsh, Skidaway Island, Georgia - 101402AT metaG (version 2) | ecosystem: Environmental > Aquatic > Marine > Intertidal zone >... | reverse complement strand
TTCTTTAGCACCTTCTGTTTTGCTTAGTATGCCTTTGACGTCCCACGGTGCAAGGAACTGTCCTTTTTTGATATTAACAATACAATCTGTAGCACAGGCTGCTTGTATTAAATCTGTTTGACGACAAAGAAACGCAGGAATTTGTAGCACGTCTACAATGTCTTTAAGGTATTGTATTTGATCAACTTCGTGAACATCTGTGAGCGTTTTAACATCTAATATATCTTGTAGTGCAAGTATGTCATGTACAAACGAATGCAATCCAACGCCACGTTTTCCATTTGCACTTGTACGGTTTGCTTTGTCAAAACTTGCTTTGAAATAATATTCTATACCGTACTTGTCGCATACACGTTTACACTCACGTGCAATTTCAGCACTTTGACCTAGCGTTTCGTGTTGACACGGCCCTGCAATAATTCTCATGTTAATCTCCGTCCTTAACAATATAGTATAAGTCTAGTGTTTTGTCAAGTTGTTTTTTTAGAGTAGGATATGTTTCGGCAATATCCATCAAGTGTCTCCACTGTGCATAATCCATTAATGGTTCTTTATGTTCTCGTCCAATTTCCCAACGTCCTGGGTACAAAGATTTTTTTGGATCATCTCTAAAACGTGCATACGTAACACCATTAGCACGTTCGTATATCAAAGCCTCTCCAACTAAATCTTCTTTTTTTGGACGTAACACTATTTTCTCATTCCGCTAAATGTAGTTGGTTTAAATCTTTGATTATCTTTGTCGATTGCATTTAACAAATCAAATTCAAATCCTAAACTGGTTAATGTATTTGCAATTGCTTTTACATCTTTAGGCAAACACATACCGCCGTAACCTCTTAAACGTTTGTTTACATCTAAGTAAATATTTTTGGTTTTTCCTGTGAGTGCATATGCTTCTTTAACACTGCTATAATCACAATCAAGTTCTTCACACAATTCATAAAATACATTTGCAAATACAATACGCAATGCAGCATATGCATTGTTAAAGTATTTTAGTATCTCTGCTTCTGTGGGCGAAAGTTGTTTTGTATGCTTTGGTAAATGTCCGTGTGCTTCTACAATCTTTTCAAACACATAAGGGTCATCTGTACCAACTGCTAGTAATTCATGATTGTTAATAAAGTCGTCTGCTGCTGCACGTTCTCTTAAAAACTCCGGAGCAAAACAAATAGTCAAGTCTTGATGCTTGTCTATTAGATGTTCAGTAAATCCAGGAGGTACTGTGCTGCGTATACAAACAATGCCTTTGTAATTGCCTGCCATTTCAGCAACTACTTCTTCGATAATAGTTGTATCGCATTCACCGTCTTTGTCAGGTGTTGGCAAACATAGAAATGTTACTTCTGTGTTATATACATCTTCTAGCACTGTATCAAACTTAATGTCATGTGCAATAACTTCGTGTTCAAGTAAACTAAATCCTGTGCTGTTTGCACTGCCTACAACACCCATTCCAACAATACCTATTTTCATAATAAACTTTCCACTGTTTTCTTTAATCCTTCTTCTAAAGGAGTGTAATCTGTAAATCCTGTTAGTGCTTGTACCAGTGTAGTATCTGGACATCTACGAGTAGCACTGCCAATCGGTCCTGGTAGTATTTCTAATCTGTCTGGGTTTATGCCCATATAACCCATGATCATTTTAGCAACAATACTGATTTTAATTTCGTTGTCATTGCCCACATTAACTGTTTTATTACTTACATTGTTTACCAAAGCATCTGTCATTTTAACAGCATCGTCTACATAACAAAAACTACGTGTGTCATCGCCGTTGATATAATACAATCCTTGTTTGCAACGTTCAATAAACTCATTAACAAAATGATCTATTTGCCCAGGGCCGTACACATTAAAGTAGCGTATGATAAGATATTCTAATCCGCTGTTTGCTACCAAGTTTTCGCCAAGTGCTTTTGGAATGCTGTAACTCCAACGAGGATTAGTGATGTCATTGTACATCACAGGTACTGCTTCATCTGTTGGTATATGATAATAACCGTTGTCAATAGTGTTGTTAAAAATTTCACAAGTGCTGGCAAATACAAACTTTGTATCAGTGTTTCTATAACGTTCTATTAAATTAACAGTTGGCAACGTATTGTTAATTAGTACATCTGTTGGGTGCTGGTAAAATAACCGTGTACCGTTTGTTGCTGCTAGATGCACTACTACATCATAGTCTGGTAATAGTTTAGTTGTATTTGAATCTGCTAAATCTTCGCCTCTAATCTTTTTGTCATATGGAACTACATAAGATTTTTGCTGTTGCAAAAACTTATAATAATGACTTCCAATAAATCCGTGCGATCCAGTTAATAATATTTTCATTTTGTATTTTTTATATATCTCTTTGCTAACTTGCCTTTGTGATGTATCATATATTGATTCAATGGAGATTCATTCAAAGGAGTATGCGTAGTTGTATTATACGACAATTTACTTAGATTGTAAACCTCTTTAAAATGACTTGCAGTTAGAGCACACACTTGACCGTCGTACCAACAATCAATATCACTAGGCTGCGTTTCTACAGTATAATAATGTTCATACAAATTTACAAAATCTGTATATTTAGGATGTGTAGTATCTAGTATTACATAGCCGCTTTCTGCACTATGTCCTCCTAATTTTAAATAACTGTGATCAAAATATCCAATTAAATTTTTCTTTATAGTATCTGTTATTATTTTAGGAGTTATGTTAGATAAAAATTTTATGTCTGCATCAATCCAAATTAGATATTTGGTTTTAACTGTTTGCATTGCATGTAAAAAAGCAAAACCTTTTTTTGCAAATTTTATATTTTTTGCATCATTGGTTTTGCTTTTAAATTTAATCCAGTTTGGTTTACAACTAACATTCCAATCATAATAATCAATTCGAATATTGCTTGGCAATGTACATATTAAATTTTCTGCATATATTCTTAATTCAAAATGTTTTGTATACTCTAAAAAACTGTTTATCATTTCCTGTCCTACTACATCAAAGTATTCTTGATTCATAGTAGAAACAAAAGTAAAATTAGTCGACTTGTGTACCAACGCTTCTTCTTACAATATCGTTGTGATTAAATTCTGCCCAATACAACTCGAATGCAACGCCATCTTCTAATCCTTCAAATTGATGAATAACGCCTGGCTTGACCTGTGTAAAGTCTCCTGGTCCAAGAATAGTTTCATCAACTAGATCGTAATCCTTTTGCCAAACACGTACAAGCATCTTACCTGACTCTACAAAAAAGCCATTCCATTTAAATCTGTGTTCGTGCTCACTACACTTATAGCCACCTTTGAATTCAATACGATGAAACTCAAGTACACCGTTAGCGTGGATAAGTTCAGTCTGTCCCCAAATCTTTCCTGCTTTCATTTTATTCTCCTATAATAATCTTCCATAATCAATAAGTTCACTTTGTCTGTTTATATCTTTTACAAAATAAGCACAAAAAGGATTTATACCTTCAGAAATTGGTACACACAATAAATGACCATTGCGCATTTTTGGAAAGTACCATTTTACGTCATTGTAAAAGTTAACAATTTCAATACTTCCAAATTTAGGATGTGTACCAGTTAACGGATTAAACAGAAAAGCCTCAAATCCTCTGTCGTTTAAACTTGTTAGAGGTAACACTTCTAAGTCGCTACCTGATTCACTACAACCAACTGCTATGTTCCAATCTAGTGGCATAGTTACTTCATTACCGTTTATTTCTAAAACAATTGCTGGTGAATTAAAAGATTCTAAAAAGATAAGCGGATTGAAGAAGAAATCTGGATCCGTCGGATCGCTGTTATCTAATACAGCAAATCGTAAATCATCATCAATATTATCTGGTAATCTATTTAACTCAAAAGAACTGTTTTCTAGTGTTAGTATTCTCATTATTTCCAATCCACTTTTTCAATTGTGAATGGGTATTCTGCTTCCTTATAAAACTTTTTACGCTGTGTAAGGTGCCGCTTCGCAAACTTACAAGTGCTTGTAAGATCCCATATTTGCACGAAGTCTTTGTCCTTAGCCTTTCTTACGCCTCTACCAATACTTTGAATTACACGAACAAAAGACTTGCCAGGCTCAATGAGGACAAGATTAAAGATACGAGGTATATTAATACCAACCGCCGCAACACCATAGGTAGCAATGACCACCTGATTATCGCCCGTGTTAATATCGTCATACGCATCTTTTCTATCCTTTAGTTTAACATCGCCTTTTACGAATGTTGATCCTGGTATAAGTTCTTGTAGCATCTCGCCTGCTGAGATGCGGTCTACAAGTATTAGAGTGTTGCCTGATTCTTTTACTGTGTTTAACAGTTTGCCTAAATATTCGATTCTTGCTTGGTTTGTAGTTAGATATTTTAGTTCTTCTTGATAATTTGTATGTGCAACTGTGTCTATAAGTTGTACAATGTTTACGTGACAAGTTGATAGCACGCCTTTGTCTTGTAGTTCTTTTGCTGTAATTTCACCAATAACTGGACCTAAACTTGCGTGGATACTTTCAAACTCAAACTTCTCTTTGGGTACTGTTCCTGTTAGTCCCCAGCGAATAGGAGCATTACGCAAGTTGCGTGTTAGCAAGTTTTTCAACACTTCTGCTTTTGCTTGGTGTACCTCGTCGACAATGACTGTGCTTACACCTTCTAAGAACTCTGCAAGGCTTAATACTGCTGCACCATCTTTGTGACGCTTGTCTAATATGTTTAAACTTTGCCATGTGCAGATAGTGTGTGTTTTGCCTAGTTGTTTTCTATCACCAAAGTACACACCTACATCTAATCCACAGTTAATATAATCTTCTTCTGTTTGTTCTACTAGCGATTTGTTAGGAACAATAACCAAACTGCGTCCATACTTTTCACTCATGTGTGATAGTGTAGCAGTTGTAATTGTTTTACCTGCACCTGTTGCAATCTGCTGTAGACTTTGAGGATTGTTTGCAAAGTTGTTGATTGCTTCTACTTGGTAGTCACGCAGAATAATTTCTTCGCCTTCTGCAGGATGTCCTTTAGGCCAGCACACACCTTGGTCAGCCCAATAGCGTTCTGTAATAGTAGGAAAGTTTAAATCAATAGGATGTCTGTTGTCTTCGATATCCACAATCTGTACTTTGTTTTTTTCAAGCACTTCAACAATAGTATCCAAGTGATTGACATAGCCAGTGCCGCCAATGCCAAAGAAAGCAACTTTACCATCCCAACGTCCAAGTTTATATTGTGGCATATATCGTGCGTATGGCACATCAAACTTGAGAGCATTTGAAAGTTTACGTCTAACGTCTACATCTAGCCCTTCTAGTTTGATGTTTACTTCGTCTTCAATTATGAGTTTACAAGTCGGCAAAATTAATCCTTTTAAAATAACTTCCTTGATTGTCGTGACAAACAATTAGATCGCATATGTCTTGAACATACTTAGAAACATTCATATGCTCTCTAATACCTGTAAGTTCTAATACTGATTGTGGCTTCCAGTTTGTTTTTAACAATAACTTTGGTAATTTATCTTTTTTAATATACACTATTTTAGTGTTTTCGTCAAGCCAATTATTTAATACTTTATCTGCAATAAAATTGTTAACATTGTATTCTTCGTTATTATTATCTACTCTAAAAAGGGCTACTTGTTCAAAATTAGATACAGTATGTTTAAATGCATTGAATACTTTTGTCATTTGATCCAACTCGTTGTCAGCATCAACTAAAACTAATACAGGCAATCTTTCCAGTTTATATAAACCTTCTATAATTTTATCTAAAGAATATTCTTTAGGATCAATGTTGATTAATGATTGCTGTCTTGTAATAATCTTTCCAACAACACCCGACGGAACATCACAAGTAATATATGATAAACCTAATTGATTCCGTTTGTCGTAAAGTTTTATTGGATCTAGATCAGGAACTTGATTTTTAATATACTGTACTGCATTATCATCTAAATTTGTTAAATCATTAAACCAAAACCCTGGAACATAGTTTATAGGATTTTGTTTTATATCTTCAATTTGATTATAATATTCCAACAATTTTAAATCTATTTCAAATTCTTTGTCTTTAAAAACATCAAGCAAAAGACTTATAGTTTTTTCATTTAATTTAAAAAAGTGTTCATGAGATCCTTTTTTGTGGAAGTAAAATTTATTACATTTACTAGCAACACTTTCTAAATCCATTATTGTTTTCTTAGCAAATGGAAAACGTACCTTGATCCACTTCCAGTCCGACTTATAAGATTCATAAACTGTATCTTGTCCGTAAACATCTTCTGTAGCAACAATTTTAATATACTTGCTGCGATCAATTTCACGTAGTGGCTGTCTTGTAGGTTCAAGGCCGGTAAATTCTAAACCATCAACTTCAGATAAACATTTTTTAACTAAAGCATATTGTCTATCAGTTAATGCAGTGCCTTTTTTACACTGCTTGTTGATGCTCATAAGAATTTGTCTATTGTTGTCGCTGACACCAATTTTTTCTACATAGTGTTCTAAAAAATCTTCTAAGTAAATCATAAACTTACTATAACAGATTAAAGTTTACTTGTCAATCTTTTCAGCGGTAAACCTGATGCTATTTCTTCTACAGTAAATTCAGTCCAAGCATAGTTGTTAAGCCACTTGAATCTGTCTGGTGTTTGTGTATATTCTATCAAGTTCAAATCATGTCCTGCTACATCATAAGCAAGACTACTAGGACCAACAATAGCAGGAACCCCGTTGATGACACTATGTATCCCAGGATTACTGCTCCAACTAATAGTACAAAATACATTATCAAAGCCCATATCAAAATCGTCATAACTACCCTCTATCTTTCTCGGTTCTTGTCTATACACATTACGATACTGATGTTCTATTGCATCTAATCTACAACGTGGATGAGGCCTAAAAACTATAGGACGATCGCTGTGTTTCTGTATTGTTTCTATTGTGTTCATTACCCATTGGCTCATACGAGGCATATCTCGCCACTGTAAACTTTTGTCATGCTGTCCACAAATTAAAATATGCTCGCCGTCTTTACGCCAAGGTTTTACTTTGAGTTCAAGTAAATTACTGCGCTCACTATCGTGCCCCATATCAGGGCCAAAGTAAGCATCTCTATTAATACCATTTAATCCTACCTTCCAAGTTGTGCCACGTTTTATTCCACCCACTTCGAGTACAATAACTTTACGACCTGTTTTTGTATAGTAATCCCATATAGGTTTGTTACCTGACATGCGTCCATTAAACAACACGCTCCATATAACAGCAACATCGGCGTGCATATCACTTTCTGTAACTGTGTGTCCAGCACTTACTAAACTGTGTTCAAATGCTTCAAACACAGGCTTGCTGTTCATTGCACCATATTCTTTAAATAAACTAAATCTCATGTGTAAATACCTATAATGTATTTAACAAGGATAAGACTTTGACAAAAATTTCAGTAGTAAGCACTTTTCATAAACCAGCACTAGAAAAATATGGGCAACGTTTTTTAGATAGTTTTAGTGCAAATGTTGATCCAAAAATTGAAATGCTACTGTATGCAGAAGATTGCAAACCTGTAGTAAATGATCCGAGAATAAAAGTTTTAGATCAAAAAGCAGAACTACCAAAATTGGTTGCTTTTAAAGAACGCTGGAAAGATGTTCCAAAAGCAAACGGTGTTTGTCCTCCTGAAATAAAGGCAAGACGTCCTAGAGATTGGCACAAAGAATTCAAATGGGATGCAATTAGATTTAGCAATAAAGTATATGCAGTATTTGATGCTGCACAACGAACTGATGCAGATTGGATTGTTTGGATGGATGCAGACAGTTACATTCATCAACAATGGTCATACGAAAGTTTTAAAAAGTTTTTACCAGACCGTGCTTGGTTAAGTTATTTAGGTAGAGGCAAGAAATGGCCTGAATGCGGCTTCTATGGTATAAATTTAAAAAACAAAATTGCCTTACGATTTTTACAAGAGTTTGAACATGTATACGAACATGCCGAATATGGTATTTTTAGAATGGAAGAATGGCACGATAGTTTTGTGTTTGAAGAAGTACGCAAAAAGATTGCCGACAAAAATCCAACAGGTATAATACACAACATCAGTGGTGGTATTATAGATGGCGAAGGACATCCTGTTATTAACAGTGATTTAGGTCAGTACATGGATCACTTAAAAGGCGATAGAAAAGATATTGGCAAAAGTAACAAACCAAACGATTTGCGTATTAAACGTTACGAACCTTACTGGCAGTAATTACGCATATGGCGCCAAGCACTTCCATCTTTTAATTCATCAAACTTCCAATGAAACATACTAATACGTTGTAACCAACGTTCTCTATCAAATTTCTGCGGTGTTTCAATATGCGAAAAATCATGGTGCGCAACTTCTTTACATTGACTTCGGTTTGGATCAGTTATAAACGCATGATATCCTTGAATAATCGGTCCAACAATACTACTGCTGTTGTGGTTAACAACACACCAAGTTTTCGTTAAGTCTGTTTGTAACGGTGTGCCAAATCTTGATATTCTTAAATTAGGAATAGTTGCAAGTAATCCTGTTAATTTTAAATATTCGTGTGCCCTTTTATCACCAGGATGTGCTCTAATTAAAATAGGTCTATCGCTGTGCATACGTATTTCTTTGCAAACAGAATAAATCCAGTCTACAACTTTCATGTTGCCCATACTCCAGCCACCGTTGCGTTGACAACATAGTAATATGTATTTTCCTTTATTCATTGTATCAGATAATCTAATATTACAATCAACACTAATTTGTCTCCAACGGTTTGGATCAATTACATCGTCACAGTAATTTCCTGTTGTAGGAAACACACCATTAATACTATATCTTAAATAATGGTGAGGATGATTACTAGCGTTAGCGTACAAAAATAAATTACTATCTGCTGTAATAACATACTTTTTACGCATCAATTGTCTATCAATAATATCTTGTCTAAGTTGCAAATGCGGTGCAGTTTTGCCTCGTTGATGTTGCCAACCTTGTATTACTGCAACATCTGTATCAATTGCACTCGGTCCAGTATGTATGTTACCTATGTCGCCAACCTGCTTTACACCTTGTATAAAGTAATTAAGAATATCACTTTTTTCTGTGCTGTTGTTTTTTGGTGGAATAACTCTTGGAAAACTAGTTACGATCATTTTCTTGTAATATCCTCCATGCATCACCGTTTAATAATTCTCTCACATGAAATTGACAATATGCTAAATGATGTGCCCATCTACGTAATATTGCTTTGTTGTACAAAGTCGGTGTTTCTATTTTGCTCAAATCTTTATCACACACAGGATCTGCTGCTGTAGGTGCAAGAGTAAACGCAGGTACTCCATATAACACACTCTCAACTGCTGCAATACTTTGAAATGTTACTAGTGCATGGCATTTTTCTAGTTGTTCGTAAATTGTGTGGTTTAATCTAACTTCACGGCGTGCCTTTTCTCGTATAACAATTGGTCTATCGGTGTGTTTTTTAATTTCATTTATTGTTTGTTCAGTCCACTGATCAAGATTTAAATCATAAAATTTACAAGGTTTTTCACTAGGAAGAACCAACAGTATATGATTACCCGAACCGGGTTTCTGCTGTTTAATTGGATAATTAAAATTCTTTGCCCATCTATCCATTGGACGGTCAATTATTTCATTATGTTGTAATCCATTCTTTACAATACGCACCCAATACTTTTTGCCACTTTCGTTTTTTGGAGATTTATCATTTCCAAAATATCCAGTATCCATATAATAAAAATCAAGACCGTGTTTTAGTCTATAATTGATCATTTCTTTTTTAGCAATGCTGCGAAATATTATAGGTTCGGGATTATCGTATTCAACTTCAGTAACAATTGGAGCACCAATACCATGGGCAAAATCATTGATAAATGGATCGGTTCCGTTTTTACTTAAACAAATCATTCTAGTTCTTCTAACTTTTCGTCAAAATTTACTGTGTCTTTTACACCTGCTTTGTAGTGAGAAATGTAAGGACCTAATACACTACGTGGAATTGGTGTCTTGTGTCTCCACCCTTTATTCAAGTCTAATACTTCTGCACCTTGCTCCTGTAATCTTAATACAGTTTCACCGTAAACTTCACCATCATAAAATCTTCGTAAGTTTTTATAATCATCATTTACATAAATCGATTTGTAAGTATTTTTAAAATCAGTAAACATTGGATGATTTTTGTTTAACATAAAGTATCCTGTTTCACAACTAAAATATGTTTTGTTGTCAACTGTATGTTTTACTCCAAAGTGTATGCTGAGATACTTGTCATCTGTTATTATATCTAATAGTTGTGTTGGCATATCTACAGTTGCTTCGCTATCTGCATCTGCCCAAATTAACCAATCGCAATCAATGTGTTCCATTGCATGAATAATACTAAATGCTTTTTTTCCAAAGGTTGTAACTTTACGATTTTCTGTAGACCATCTGTTTACAAAATCGTCGTAATCGGCACCCAAAGACCAATTCATATGTTTCCATCTTTTTGTTTTAAATGCAAACCCTTCATTGTAACAATATAAACTCACACCTCTCCAGTATCTTTCAAAACTTTTAATCATAAGTTTTCCACAATGCTCATAGTATGGAAGATTCATACTAGTAATCAATGCAAATCTTTTGTCTTCTATGAGTTCATCATCTGCCATAATTCATTTTTCCATAAGTTATCTTTTTCGCAATTTCTGTAGTTTTCAAACCACGGACCGCCTTCAGTGTAATGTATCAAGTTTGGAACATCAATGTCATCGTAAACACCAACAAGATAATTCCAAGTGTGATCCAATTCTCCAATTTCTTCATCTTTTAACCAACTAAATCTATGCAGATAAGCACCTGTTGTATCTGCATTGTTTACAAGTTCTTTTGTTAATGTCTTGTTACTAGGATGAGCACAGTTGATTAACATCACACTGCTCCAGTTTTTTCTTGGATATACAGTCTGTTGTTTACCATCCATTTTCATACCTTCTTTTGGTGTATAATCATGTTGCACACACATAACTGCATATTTGTCGTCTGCTTGGTCAAACAGTTCTTTAATGTCTGTTGTAAGGATCATATCGCAATCCATAAACAATGCCCAACCGTTGTAATCAACAAGTTCAGGAATAAGAAAACGTGTAAATGTAAATTCAGTACTTGCTAGTTTATCTACATCACGCCAATATAATTCTTGTTCACGCAATTCGTTTTGCTTTAGAGGAATTACTTCGGCATTAGGCTGTCTGCTTACAATACTGTGCTTACACACTTGGTAGGCAATATCTTCTCTGCTGTCCCATCCTACAAATACTTTCATTAATCTCTTCTTTCTATATCGTCTTCGGTTAATTCTTTACCCATCCAAACTTCAACTACTTTAGCATCTTTGTTATCAATGTTAACTGCCTTGTGCCACCAGCCAACAGGAATATCAATACTGTCTCCAGGTGTTAATAGTGTGCTAGTTCTTCTGCCTGTTTTATCTTCAAGGAACATATTAATAACACCATCAACTACATGCCAATGTTCACTGCGTTTAAAGTGGCGCTGATCGCTTAGTGATTTTCCTTGATAAAATGTAAGTTCTTTAACCTGCCATTCGCCGTTGCGATCTAATATTTTATATTCGCCCCATGCTCGTTTTGTAACAGGTTTGTCCCAATTCTTAAGAATCCAACTGCTGCTGTTTTTCTTATCTTCACCACCTACTCCAAAAACAAATTCTACGTCTTTATGATCCCCATAGAGTTTTTGTTCAGGTATCTCTCCATCAACTCTGTCACCGCCGTTTGCAACAATCAATTTACCTGTATTTGTTGCTAGTAAATATCCGATAGCCTGTGTTGTACCGCCAGTGTCATCATCTTTTACTAGCATTACTTCGTCAACACAAGCAAGTTCTTTTACAATTGCTGCACGTTCTTCAAAAGGCATGAATGGCCTACCTTTTTTATTTACAAGCCATTCATCGCTGTTTAAGCCAACTACTAGTTTATCGCCCAACTGTTTTGCTGCTTTAAAATATTCAATATGACCGCTGTGAAGTGGATCAAATCCACCTGTAACTAATACTGTTTTCATGCAGTATTTATATGCGTAGTTTATGTTAGTTTGTAAAACAGATAACTGCTTTAATTTGTTTTTTAGTTTCTTGTATGATTTCTAATATCTCAACATCTTGATGTATTATTCTTGTGCGCAAGTCAAAAACAATTTTGGTATTTTCATGTGAATGTTTTTTAATTAAATTTTTGTAAGTATTTGCAGGATAATGAAATCCACAACTTACACCACTGTAAATTAAATCAAACTTTACATCGTCATCTATTTGTATATTATTAGCATCTACAAAATTGTATCTTAGTTGTCTCGAATTCCACGATGTTTTTAAATCATTTATTTTATTATAAAAACTAAAACTTTCAGCACTACCCCATTTAACGTCTCTTCCTGTATTAGATTGTTCGCCTTCTAACAACCAAAGATTACTATTGTATTTTTTTTGAAAATATTCGCTTTCTTTTGCTAAACCGCATCCTATATCTAGTATGTTTACAGGAGCAAAATTTAAATGATTATCTACGGCTAAGAATTCTGCTTTTCTGCTTTCAGTGTGTTCAGGCTTTGCCCATCTATCTATCCATTGTGACATAGTGTATTTAATAAATATTTCTATGGCAATATTTGTAAAAGAACACAATCTTTGTTTTATTCACAATCCTAAAACTGGTGGTAGTAGTATACAAAAATGGTTATTAGATAACACAGACTGTGTACACTGGAAATTACATTGTAGTTTAGATGAAGCAAAACAACAATTTCCTAATATTAATTTTAGTTTTGCAGTAGTGCGTAATCCTTGGGATTGGGCAGTTAGTTCTTACTTTTATGAATATAAAAAAATAGATTACAATCTCAACTTGATTAAAAATAATCCTCATTTAATAGATAATCGCAAAGACAAGTATAATGTTGAAATTCAAAACAAAAAGAAAAAGTTTTTAAACAAGGGATTTGAATACTGGTTACATAATGGACACATTACACCTCAGAGTGAATATTTAAATGTTGACTATGTTTTAAAATTTGAAACTTTAAACAAAGATTTTAAACTTATTCAAGATATGCTAGACATACATATTCCATTACCGCATATTAATAAAACACAAAGAGATAATTACAAAAAGTACTATACCGAAAGTACAATTAAGTATGTATATAATAAATACAATGATGAAATAACAAAGTTTGGATACAATTATGAAACACCCTAGAATGACTGCAATATTCCAAGATGCTGTTTGGAAAAATAACAAGCCAGGTTTTTATGTTGAAATTGGAGCCTTTGATGGTCGTAAAAAGAACAGCACATATATTTTGGAAAGAGCAGGTTGGGACGGAGTTTGTGTAGAACCAACTCCTGCAAGTTTTGAACAACTAAAACGTAATCGTAGATGTAGATGCGAAAATGTTGCTATTTGGAAAGAAGATACAACTATTGAATTTAGCACATATCACAACGATCCTGCATGGAACGGAATTACAGAAACATTAGATCAATATCACATTGACAGACTTAGTCAAGCAAGTAGCATTACAGTACCTACTAAAAGTTGGGCAAGTATGAAATTTCCTAAAACAATTGATTACTTACAAATTGATGTTGAAGGTGCAGAACTTACTATCATGGACTGCATTGATTGGACTAAACAAAAAATTACATATATCTGTATGGAAGATAACGGTAGTAAGTCAGGTGATCTAACTTACTACAATTATATGAAGGATTTAGGATATCAACTTATTGTTCAACAACACGTTGATTACTTGTGGTTTAAAGAGTAGCATCTTCCATTCCTGCTACACGCAATTTCACAATATTAGTAAGTTGCCATTGCTTTTGGTCAAGTGCTTTTAATACACCTAACCATTTATTACGCATGAGTGCAAACTCATTGATAATTTTTTCGTAGTCACAAACGTCTGCTTCGCCGTCAACATACTTCTCAACATCTCTGCTGCTTAATGCACGTTGATAGTTTTCAAGATATTTCTTAAAAAATTGGCTACGTAATTTTCTTAGTTCAATATTTAGGTATTCAAGTATTGCTTCAATTTCTTGAAGTTGATTGAATCTGTGCTCAACAATACCAGGCATAGCAGCGGCAGCCTTTTCGATACTGCCGCTGATTTTACATTCTCTTTTTGCTTCGATTAACTCAGTTTCAAAGTATTGTATTGCTGCCGGTATTTGAGAAATATCTCTACTAACACGACTATACCATGCCATTATTCATCCCAATCATCGTATGCATCATCTAAATCAACATCATCCATTTCTAGAAAGTAATTAATAGCAGAATCTAAATCTTTATCATTACCTAGCATTGATTTAAATTCGATATCATCAACTCCGTAGTCTGCTAACATGTCAACATACTTCTCTGCAATGATATCGATTTGTTTTTTATCTAGATATTCTTTAAATAGATTCCAGACATCAAGCATCTGTTCTTCATTCATTATCGATCAACTCCTCGTTATGATCCACGACTTCTTCGTTCGCTTCTGCCATATTTACCATTTGTTCTTCTTTTGCTGGTAAATCTGCCATGACCATTTCGAGTAGTTCACCTGTCCAGTTTTTACGATATTCTAGATGTTCGTTACCTTCGCTATCAATATACTTGTAGCGATTACCTTGTTTTTCAAGCAATCCTTTTTTCTCAAGCAAATCAAACATGCCTGAATAAGGATCCATTCCTGTTTCATAAGGAATTTTTACTTGTACACTTTCAAACGGTTTAGCGTAACGTGTTTTCATAACTTTACACGCTGCACGAATACCGTTTACTTCTGATGTTTTGTTACCATCTGCATCTTCTTTGAGTTTTAGTTTTTTCATTGCTACAACCATTGAACTTGCATACACAAAGCCTGAACCGCCTGAAATCTTATCATCTGGATCAAACATATCTTGTGATGCGTAAGTATGGTTAGTAACACACATACCCACGTTGTATGAACCAAACATATTCACACAGTTAGTTACAAGTGCTTTTAATGCTTTGGCTTTACGACCCATATCACCTTTCATATCACCTGCTTCAAACTGGTTAAGTTCAGTTGGTGACATAAGCATACCTAAAGAGTCAATAACAAACAATACTTTAGGACGGTCTTCTTCAGCCATGTCTTTGTAATCTGACATAAATGTTGAGATAGTTTTAGCAACATCATCAATCATTGCCATATTAAGTTTTAAGATTTTATCTTCTGTTGTTTCTACACCTAGTGCATGTAGCCAACTTTCGTCAAGTGCGTTTTCACTGTCAATAAGCACAACAAAGATGCCTTGTTCTTGTGCTGACTTAACAATGTTACCACTTACAATATACGATTTACCGGCGCCTGATTCACCTGCAAATACACTTACTTTACCTAGCGGAATACCTTTGCGAAAATCACCACTAAGCAAATAGTTTAGTGCATAGTTTCCTGTACTGATCCAGTCTTGCGGATCATTAAAGCCTGCACTCATACCTTTAATTGACTTAGTTAATGAGTTTCGAAATTTACTAGGATCGAATGCCTTAGTAGCCATGTATATCTCCTATTCTAAAAAGCGTAAAGTCTGTAGACTTGTTTGTTAAAAAACAAGCCTACAGCATTGTTTTTACTGACCTTGACGTGCTCTGATCATTGCGAGAATGTCTTGTGCGCCGCCTGCATTTTCTGCCGGAGCAGGTGCTGGTTCAGGTTGTGCTGCTGGAGCAGGTGCTGGATCTTGCCAACCAGTATCATTTACAATTTCTTGTACAGGTGCTGCTGCTGGTTGTGGAGCCGGTGTTGGAGTATTGTTCTGTGTGTTTGGATCACCAGTACGTGCTGCCATACCTGCAGGACGGAAGTAATTACTCCAACGATCTGGATCATATGCTTCGCCATCTACACTTGCTTCAAACATTTCAGTTAATACTTTAACTGCTGTTTCGTCTGGCTTTTTAGGTAGGAAGTCATTTAAGTTAAACAAACCATGTGTGTTAACAGCATTCATTTCTGCATCACTCAACGGACGCTCTCTACGTGCCCAGTTACTTGCACCGTAGTCTGCGTAACCACCTTTAGAACCTTTTGACAAACGGAAGTCAACACCAGCAGTGTAATCTGTTGGTAGTTCTTCCATGTCTGGATCCATAAGTGCTGCTTTGATTAATTGGAAGATTTGTGGACCGATAATAAAACGACGAATCGGATTATCTGGAGTTGAATCTTCTTTTAGCGGATCATCTGTAACAAAACCTTGGAAGATATAAGAACGTTTTTTCCAATACTTGCGACCCATATCTTCTAATGATGGATCTTTAAACCAACCACGTACTTCTTGTAGAATTGGACATGATTCTCCGTACATTTCCATACATGGAACGTTTACAGTAGTTGGACGTGAACTTGTATCACCTTTAATACCACTGAATGGAAGTTTAATCATTAAACGTTCAACCCAAAAGAATGTGTTGTCAGAATTGCCATCAGGCAAGAAACGTAACGTTGCCTGTTCGCCTTCTTTCATATTCCAAAATGGGTAAATTGCGTTATCGCCGCCGCTTGAACTAGTTCCTGATGAACGGTTCTCTTGTTCTGCAAGTTTTGCTCTAATTTCTGCTAATGATGCCATAGTAATGCCTCCTATAATATTGCCTATGTGCTTTGTGCCTAATAATGTGTAGCACAGTTATAATACTACACAAAGTTATTTATCTTGTCAAGTATTTTTTTGACAAAATTTTCAAAATGTTAGCCGATTATCTTAAACCGGCTAACGCTTTAATTCTATCTGTTTCAGGATATCTGCTGCTTGCCATTTCTTCTGCCTGACGTTGCGCAACCATTGATTCTACTTTTTGAATAAATCTAGCAGCCGGTTCTACATATTGCGGACCGTAATCTTTTTCTACCATAGTAAGTACTGCTGTTTCGCCTTTTGGAAAAGTTCCGTTTTCTCTATCAAAGTAAGATAGAATGAACTCGCCAATTGGTGTCTTTGGTTTTTCATCAGCCTTTTCAATGCCTCCATCTGGTGTCATTTTAACTGACATTGGTTCGTCATCGCCTTCGTATTTGTCTTCGGCAAACTGACCCATTAATTGATCAATCGCTGCTTCTAACATATCGTCGACAGATTCTTTCTTAATTGGAACACAATTGTCTACACGCTTGCCACCTTTCATTTTGGTGCCCATACGCTTGTATCCATCCCAACATGCCTTACCGTCTACGCCTTTTTGTTTTTCTGCTTCTGCAACTAAATCATCAAAATCTAATTCTTCTGCCTTTGTTGCCTCACCAATTAGTTTGTAAACATATGGAAATACATCTTTTAGTTCTTCATTAAATTGTTTAATTGTTAATTGATCAATCCAGTTTTCCGCAACTTCTTCTGGAACTTCAATTGTCTCTGCTGCTACAAAATTTGCAACTGCTTCTGCATAATATGCAGGTTTTTGTAAATTAGAAATTTCTTTACGTACTTCAGAAATTCTACCTTTTAGTATATCGCTGTACTGATCTAGTGTTTCTGCCATAACAGTGCTACGACCCATGTAAGTATTTAACTTACGAATTTTATGCATTTCTTCGCTAAGGCTTGTAATGTACTTGCCAAAGTCATCATATGCATGACCGCCTTCACTAATATGTAATGCTAATGCTCTTGCACCTGCAATGTGTTTGTAAGGAAATTTAAATTTTTCACCTTCTGGTGATTCAATAAAAATTTTGCTAATTTTGCTAGTACGACTACTTGCATTTTCTACATTAATAGGCGCACTATGCTTGATTGCTATTTTTGCTTTGCCTACTTTTTGGAAACTTGTACGATCGTTTCCATACATCTTTGACTCGGCCATTGTATTTTCTCCGTTGCGGTTTTGTGCTAAAAACTGATAATCTCTTTTGTTTAAATTGCTTTTATTAATATCTCTTACTTCAAATTTCATCATACGTTTTTTAGCAAATACACGTAACTCTTTTAAAAAGTTGTACCAGCCATCTTGTACTTCTTCCATTTGACCCTGTGCAATATCTCTACCGACTATTACACTTAATCCTGCTTCAGGATCTATTGCTACACTTACTTTGCCTAAATCAACCCCATCAGCAAGATAGGCAAAATCAAAATAACGTGCATCTTCGGGCACGTTAGTTACTTGTCCGTTTTCGTCACCAATTGTGACGTTTTCAAAACGTCCTCTGATCTTATTAAATAAGTCCGCAGATATTTTATCAAGTTTCTTCATAATATTATTTATCTAAAAGTTGCTGCTTATAAAAATAGGCATGGGCATTTCATAATCATCCATTTCGTTATCAATCTGTACAAAACTGTTGTATATTGCAGGATCCCAATCTTTCATAACTGCAATCATTCTTAACGCTAAGATCATTGCACTAACTAAATCATCTGTTGCGCCTGGTTTTGCTTGATAACTGCTACCTGTAGCAATATATGATTTTAGTTCACTGATAAGTGGTTTGCTTTTAATGCTTAGTTGGTCATTTTCGACCATTGTTTTTAGCCTAGCACAAGTTGTAACTTTACTGCTATGTGTAGTATTAAATCCTTTGCGGAACTTGCGTACATGTCCTTTGCGTATTGGTTCGCTGATAAACAATCCTGGCATATTTTCTTCACCAAAGTCATTTATAACAATTAGTGCTGCTTCGCCTAAACCGTTGTTTTCAACACTCCAATATATACCGTTATCGCTTTTTCTCTGATCAGCAATATATTTGAGTATGTCATTTAGTACACGTATTTGTCCAGGTATAGCAGTTGTATTGTGTTGCCATTCTGCAACCTGTTTGTATGTCGGAAGTTCTACAACTTGTATTGCTGCATAGTCTCCGCCTGTGCCCATACTTGGATCTAATGCAACAGCATAGTTTTTCTTTGGATCAATTTTTTCATAAAAACGTGTTTGACCCATATTAAGTACTGGATTTATACCTTCCATTGCTGCTAGTTTAATACTGTTAATAAGTGTTTCATCAAATACCAAGAACTCGCAGCCATACTCACGTCTAAACTTCTCTTCACCAATACGGCCTATTTCGTCTTTCTTCCATTCTTCGTCTCTGTCAGGGTGTTCCCACCAATCTGCACGGAATGCATGAAAGCCATTACGTCCAACTGCATTTTCATTACCATATTCGTCAAACTTGTCTTCTGCTTGTTTCCAAATAGTAGCAAATGTATCTTCGTCACTGTTTGGTGTACTTGTAAGAATAGCACGACCACCTGTTGCTAGTGTAGGTGATATTGAAGTCCAAAACTCTTCAGCAATATTAGGTTGCACAAATGCA
>Ga0255777_10001866_pt1 | contig 19465 bp, 9 predicted proteins | sample 101ome_15_FD_179975 | JGI IMG/M metagenome (GOLD analysis project Ga0255777, IMG submission 179975) | Coastal salt marsh microbial communities from the Groves Creek Marsh, Skidaway Island, Georgia - 101402AT metaG (version 2) | ecosystem: Environmental > Aquatic > Marine > Intertidal zone > Salt... | reverse complement strand
TATTAGTGGGGTCCTCCCACCTTTTTGTAGACACTGTGAACAATAGGGTTGGCATAACGACCGCTTCACCCGGGGCGAGCCTCGAAGTGAATGGTAATGTCCACGTGGCCACAGATGTCACGTTCGGTGGGACATTGACCGGGGATGGCTCGGGTCTCACGAATGTAAACTCCGATAGTGGTTCGTGGGTCAATGGCACTGGCAATGTCTATCTGTCCACGACGACCGATAAAGTGGGGATTGGGACGACGAACCCAACTGAAAGTTTACAAATAAACAGCAATGGAACCGACCCAACATATACCTGGCTCATTGGAAGCACATCTAAACGAGCCGGTATAGCGTTTAGTGAGGACGCATCGTCTAAACATACCATTATCGAATACGACGGAACGGGGTCTGGGGCAGAAAACTATCTCGCCATTTACTCCGGCACTTCAGGTTGGACAAGTAAGGGTGATGGGCTTAACTTCATACCTTCGAACGGTAGAGTAGGTATAGGGACGACGAGTCCGGGAAAAAAATTAGAAATAGCACATGGTTATCAAAGTTTGGGTGGTTACATAGATACATATCGTGTGAGTGGTGTCGTAGGTGGAACAGTCCTGGGTACGAGACAAGGTGGTGGCACACACGTTGACGCGATTCATATCACCGATTCTGCTTGGATTGGTATTGGTCTGAACAACCCTGGTATTATCACTAGTGCTCCTAACGTAAATAGAACAGTCCACGTCGTAGGCCGTTATGTTGTTTCTGAACCAGGTGATGACGAACATTGGAGCATAAGTACGGCTAACCACTTCGATTTAAAGAGAAGTATCAACGGTACAGGATACATAGACGCTGCAAGAATTAGATTTGATACCGGAGCTTATAATGATCTCATCACATTTACTGGTCAACACAGAGGTGTGCATATTAAAAACATATCACCTAAGAATGCACATAGCTACGAAGGTTTAATCGTATGTGCAAATCGTGATGAATATGAAAGTATCAATGGGGTTAAAAGAAGGGGTAATGAGGCAATTACGGTTAATGAGGCTGTTCCTTTATTACGATTGTCGTCCGAGGCAAATGATAAAACATGTTTCGGAGTAATATCAGATTCAGAAGATTCGGATACACGAACACAGATATTTGGAAATCTCGAAAGTTTTCATTACAAGATGAAAGGTGATGAACAAATTTTTATAAACTCTTTAGGTGAAGGTGGAATTTGGGTTGTAAACTCAAACGGAACTCTAGAATCTGGAGATTACATTACAACTTCCAGTGTAGCTGGTTATGGCATGAAGCAAGATGATGACTTACTTCACAATTATACCGTCGCCAAAATCACGATGAACTGTGACTTTGATCCTATTTCGAAACCTAAAAAGCGCCTCGTTCAGTGTGAAGAACTTGTCGTCTATTATCTAGACGAAAATAACAACGTCACAACGGAAGAAAATGCGCAATCTACGAGAGAAAAAATGGAATATGTGAACGTCCTCGATGAGCATGGACAACTTCAGTGGGAAGATACAGAAGAGACTGAAAAGGCCTACAAGGTCAGATACCTTCTTCCAGACGGAACGCAAATATCTGAAGAGGAGTATATGACGAAAGCACTCGCCAACGAAGAAGTGTATATAGCGGCGTTTGTGGGATGCACGTATCACTGTGGATAATTTATGTCGTTATAGTAATGATTGTTCCAGACATTGTCCAAAATAAGTGGAAATCTGAACCATCCACGATAGACATTATTCGAGAAGGTCACACGCAGCTCGAAGAGGAGCTCCAAACTACTCGCACAGACCTCCAAACTACTCGCACATACCTCCAAACCGTCCGCACCCAACTCGAAGAGGAACTCCAAACCACCCGGACCGACCTCACAGAGACTCAAACCCAACTGGAAACCACTCACACCCAGCTCGAGCAAGCTCTCGAGGCTGAAAAGGTCAAGACAAAAAACCTCGAGTCCCGTATCGCTTTCCTTGAGACAGCGGTAGCTTCACTTATTTCTTAAACTACTATAGATGAGCAGTGACATTAACGTTCAAACATTCTCAGGGAAGGTTAATATCAACAATAACCTATTAGTAGGCTCTTCACATTTGTATGTCGACACCGCGGGTAATAAAGTTGGTATCACGACGGCCAGTCCCGATGCTGGACTACATGTCAACTCAAATGCCTACGTGAACACAGATTTTAGGGTCGGAACCAGTATCATCATGAATGATACAGCTGGTCAGATCACTGCTGGATCCTTCGTGGGGGATGGGTCAGCCATGACCGGTATCAACTCCGATAGTGGTTCGTGGGTCAATGGCACCGGAAACGTCTACCTGTCCACGACGACAGATAAAGTGGGAATTGGGACGAGTGATCCGACAAAAAAAATTCATATCGTGGACACCACGAATACCGCTACGGGTATTTTAATCGAAAATACAGATAATGGGATTGAAGCTAGACCTCACATCGAGATGAAAAACGATACAGGTTCGGCATACATCCAGTTCAATGGAAGTGGAAGAACTTATTCGAACCAATTGGGTATTTTAAATAACCACGGGGATACGATCATTACCGGATCGAATTGCGTTGCTTATGACAATGTGTATTATTACGCACGAGCTCGCACAACTGCCGATGGCGGAAACGACAATTTTCACAACACAGGTGGAGCAACATATATTGACATACATGAAAGGTCGAATGGTGATTTGAGTAGTTATGACAGTGGTAGGAAGATCTTGGTAAGCAGCAAATATGCGGCTGGTGTCTACATGGTCTGGTGCACAGTCTCTATCAAAACAGATGGCACACGTGACAGGGGGTATAGTGTGCAACTAGTAAAGAATAGTACTATTTTTGCGAGTATGAGAGATAATATTGATCATTACCAAAGTTCAACTTATAATCAATGTGTTGTCAGTGGAATAATAGATTTAGCAAACGGAGATGTAGTGTTCCATCAGACAGTATCAAAGTCGAATTTCGCCGTCCACAGACCCGACACCAGGTTTTATATGTTCAGAATAAGCCGTTAAAAATAACCTCAAGTCATAATAGTTATGAATCCGGATAGTATTTCAGATACATTAGAGAAAATATTCTCCAAATCTATTGAATTTACCGGTGATTTTACATACGATTCTGTACATATTACAAGTGGTGAAACAAAACCAACCTATGACGAGTTTATGAAAGTGTACACTTCCGTAGATGCGATGAGAATGTTGAGAGAAGGTCGGGATAAAAAACTTTCAGAATCAGACTGGGTAACAGTGAATGATATATCCCTAGAAAATGAAAATGAATGGATAGAATACCGTCAAGCTCTCCGTGACATTCCCTCGACGACAGAAGATCTAGAAAACCCTACATGGCCGGAGACACCCAAAATCAAAATACAATCTGGGGGTTTGAATCTTGACAGGGGTCTTCAAGGTGTCAAAAACGACCTTTTTGATACCCAAACCCAACTTGGAGAGACCCGAACCGACCTCCAAACGATCCACGCACAATTTGATGAGACTCAGAGAGACCTCCAAACCACCCACACACAACTTGAGGAGACTCGGAGCGACCTCACAGAGACCCAAACCCAACTCCAAACCACCTGCACACATCTAGAAGGTGAACTCCAAACCACCCGGACCCAACTCGGGGAGACCCGGACCCAACTCGGGGAGACCCGGACCGACCTCCAAACCACCCGCACCCAACTGGAAACAACCCGCACCCAACTCGGAGGGGACCTCCGAAGTGCCCAAAACCAACTTCAGAACACTCGCACCGAGCTCGAAATCACAAACCTGAAACTTCGCAACGCAGAGGCTAGGATTGGGACACTTGAACAAACAATGACTTCAATTTTATCTAAACTAAATGTATAGAATGTCGGATATCAACGTCCAGACATTTTCAGGGAAAGTTAACATTAGTAACAACCTGAAAGTTGGTCAGGGTCACCTGTTTGTGGATACCCTAAATAACCAGGTGGGTCTAAACACGAACACACCCGCCGCGGGTCTTCACGTGAATGGAAACACTTTCGTGAACACTGATCTGAGGGTTGGCACTAAAGTGTTGATTGATAGTGGAGCTACCGATTCTAACGTCATCGAGGTGACCAATGGAAACATAAAGGCGGAGTTCCTTCACGGTGATGGTAGCAATATCACGAGTATCAGCGCTGACAATATTGACGGCACCCTCAGTCAGTGGACGGGTGCAGTTGGAAGCTCTATTTATTACGCGGAGAATGTGGGTATAGGGCTGACCAACCCCCAATTCAAACTCGATGTAAACGGTGACGCCAACGTGGGTGTTCTGACAGCCACGTTTCTTCATGGTGACGGTAGTAACATCACGAATATCGTCAGTAGTCAGTGGGAAGGTGATCCGGGTAATCCAATCTACTACGACGGTAATGTGGGAATAGCGACGTCGACGGCACCAACGAGAACCCTCGAGGTGGGGTCAAATCTCTATGTCGAGGACGCGGGGTCCAATGTACTCACCGTCGATGGTAACGTCGCCGCGACCAATATCACCATAGGAGACGCCACGATCGTCGCGTCCCAGGGTTTGGATCACGTGACGAACGAGAACAACACAACGACACAAGTCGTGCAATTTAATCACCCGACGACGGGGTTCATTACCGCCGCGAACGCGGTCATAGGTGGAACACTGTCCCTCCAAAACTTCGCGCTCAGTCAATCCTACGGACTCGAAAATGTGACGGATGTGAATAATACCACGGGGGACACGATCGTTTCCAGTAACGCCACGACGGGGTTCCAAGCCACCGCCAACGTCTCGGTGGGGAGGGACGCACTGGTCACGGGAAATGTGACAGTCGGTAAGGATCTCACCGTGTCCGAGGAAGCCACCTTCTCCTCGAATGTCACGATCGCCAAGGATCTGGAAGTCTCCGGGAACGTCACGAATCTGGATGTCCTCTCTAACGTCAATCTACTCTCCGTGTCCAACGTGGTTTCTATAAAGAAGGATTCCAACGTCGTGACGGAATTTAATAGGTCTAAAAAGCTCATCAAGTATCCGAGGGTGGCTTTGACCGCAAACAGCTCCGGTGGATACGTGGCGAGTGCGAGTAGCTATTACAATACAGGTGTCCAGCCTTATGAAGCTTTTGACGTAGTAAACGGCGGTTTGGGTTGGGAATCTGGTCCAAATTCACAAAATGGAAATGGAAGATACAGTTCGGGTAGCACTTTTAATACTACGTACCTCAATGATAATCCGACTCTGGGCGAAGGTGGCTTTCAAACTACAGCGGGTTCAGCAACTTACACCGGTGAGTGGGTACAAATACAACTACCAGTTGCCATACAATCAACAACACACGTTTTTGGAAATTCGGATGCTAATTCTGATTGGAATCTTAGAATTCCGCAAAGTGGTGTAATACTCGGAAGTACAAATGGTTCGAGTTGGGAACCGATTCACAGTTTTGACGATACTATAAAAAATGCTACTATAACTGTTTCACATACCAACTACTACAGTTATTTCAGACTCGTTGCACTCTCGGTTGGGACAAACCAAACTTTAGCGAACGTACCGGAATGGGAAATATTCGGCATCCCCGAACACGATCCCGACGCCGCTGGAACTGATGTGAAGGTCACCTCCTACCCCAACGCTCCCAACACGGATTGGTTGGAGGTCTACTACGACGCGAAGGAGCCTTCGAGTTACCCGGGCACCGGGGGGACTGTGGTGGATCTGAGTGGGAATAGTAGAAACGGAACACTCAATGGGGGTGTTGGTTTTGACTCTACGTATAAGGCGTTCACTTTTGACGAAGCCGATGATTATATCACATTGGACACAGGAAAGACTGGTAACTACGTTTTCTCGGTGAGTTTATGGTTTAAGTCGTCTGGGAACAGTGTAGAAACACTGTTTCACATGAACGGTGATTACGCGACCAACAACACAGTCTGGCTATACGGTTCTGGAACAAATTTATATATTGATTTTATAAATAATTCCTATTCTTGCGATACAGGTAAGGAGATAGCGGACAATATGTGGCACCACACTTCTTTTGTGTATAATGGAAACGGAGAAAGTGGACGCGATATATACTTAGATGGCGTGCGTCTCAGTGGTTTGGTGTTATCAGGGAGCGGCGCTGGTAGTGACCTTAATCTCACAAGCACATCCTCTATTTCCAGAATTGGGGCGTTAAACCATACATCGGGAATCATTCACAAATTTAAAGGCTCCATCGCCAATTTCCGTCTCTTCAACCGAGCCATCACATCCGACGAAGTGTGGCAACTCTACGCCTACCAGAAGGAGTATTTCGGTCACGGGGACTTGAGCATGACCCTCAAGGCTGGGCGTCTAGGAATTGGGACTTCGGAGCCGAGGGCGGTTTTGGATGTGAGGGGGAATCTGAATGTATCAAGCTTTATCAATTACGATTCTGCATGGTTTTATGCCAATGATGGGGATACGAGTGGTACTGGTGATTTTAATAACTACACAGGTTTCGTTCCATGGAACCAATTACAAACCGGTTCTACACATTTTACAACCGCCTCGGCTAGTACATCTGGTGGCTATTACACAGCTCCAGTTGACGGCATTTACCATTTTGATACGAGTGTGCTGAATTATCCCGATGCGAGAAGTGGAATTACCGGGATATTTTTTTCGGTTAATGATGATACATCTGGAACCAATGCTAATTCATATGGGTATAACCGCAAAACAAACATGCCTGGTCAGGAAAATATGATCGCATCTGCTACATTCAGATTAAACGAAGGGGATACGGTTAAAGTATATGTCGATAATATAGATTGTTACACACAAACCGGACACGCATTTTTCTCTGGGTATTTGGTTAACAGAATTTAATAGATCATTACGATGAAGTTTTCGACTTACGTGGGTCTAGAACTGATGCAGAAGAACCATTTACATTCGCGACGTTATTGAACATGTCTAAGGGTGATTATGTAGATATACAAAATTATAATACAACTTATCTAGGAAATGATACCATTAATTGTAGCGCCTATTTAATTCATAGATTTAACTAAAAATTTCCTCCAAAGTGCAACCCACTTTGCAAGAAAATACTCTCCCTTCATAATAGATATGCCACTCTCATCACCAGATGGTTATTTAGAATTTACCAATGCGGTGCCCCGTGCCGTGAAAATGGTCGCCACATCCAACGTGGGTATAGGCACATCGGCACCCGAATACGCCCTAGATGTTCATGGAACCTCAAATACAGGACCACTCACTGTCTCGAGCCTGACCATCACGGATGGCGCGATCGGTGGTGATGTGAGTTTCAGCGGAAACCTAGCGTTCACGTCGGACGTGACCACGAGTGTCGACTCCAACGTGGTGGTGGAACACAGGGGACCTCATGGGCGGGATCCAAAGGCGGTGCCTTTGAAAAAGTATCCCGAAATTGTTTTTGACGATTCGAAAATAGATGGAAACGATACGACCAACACGTACACTCAAGCGGGGTATACGGTGTCGGCGAGTAGTACATACTCCACATATTCGGGGTGGAAAGTGTTTGACGGAGTCAGCAATGTGGACACAAGTTCTTGGTATTCAGGTGATAACTTGTACAATGGAGGCACACCCGTTGGTACGGGGAGTGGATCATCTCAGTTAGATACAAACGTTGACGTGGGTGAATATTTAGTTATTACACTTCCATTCAAAATCAAGGCTTCATATGCCCTCATATCACCACGAACAAATGGAAATTATTCACCAAAATCAGGGAAATTTTACGCGTATGATGGGACTAACTGGGTTGAACTATCCACTTTCACAAATAAGACTTACACACCGGGTTCATTTACAAAGATAGACATTGACTCTACAACATTTTATGAAAAATTTGCCATCGTATCAACTGAAATCACCGCGACTACAAGTACTTATACAGCTATAGGTGAACTTCAGCTCTACGGCTACGAAGAAGACCCCCCAGCTGGTGACACGTCCATCGACACAACCTTCACGTCCGTGATGAACACCCCCCAAACGACTGGGGCCAACGTGTACGTTGATGCCAAGTTGTCCACCGACTTTACGAACCAAGTCACGGGTCCCACACCCGTCGGAACCGCCGCGACACACAACGATACTGGGAAATATTGGGAACTCAATGGGGAACTCACCTCTAACATCACCGTCGAGGCCAATACATTCCTTTCGGGTGATGCCCCCCACTCCCTCTCTATGTGGTTCAATTCTTCGAACCTGGAAGCTAATACCGCAAATACGTGTGTCTTCTCGATTTCCGACCAAGAGAATCTAGACTCCTATAACTTAGACCTCCAATCCAATACATGGCACAACCTCACATACTCCTATCAGGGTGAAGGTGGCTACCGAGTAACCTACCTGGATGGACGTAAGGTGGCCGAAGACCAAGCCGAAGATACATTTGGAGAGTACCCACCCTTCGCGATGACGGGATACTCCCAAGGTGGGTATGTAGTGAGTGCGAGTAATCCGGATGAAGGTACTGAGTTTCCCTGGAAATATTATGATAACGACAACTCAACTATTAAAACATTTGGACCTTATTATGGTAACAGTGGTTCGTATAATAGAAGCCCTCCCACAAATCACGGTGGTAACGTGTTAAGTGGTGACGCCGTACCCGACGGCGAATGGCATAAAATAAAAATGCCTCATCGATTAAAACTTTGTTCTTTAGGTATAAGACCAAGAAACAATAGTAATCTCGGTGAACCTGTAAATTGGTCCTTATATGGAAGTAACGATGACCTAAACTGGACGATGTTGTATAAAAAAACAGATTCTAGCGTTCCCGATGATGCTTTAGAAACGCAATATCCAGTAAACGCCACATCGGGATTCTCTTATTTTCTGATAGTCATGACAAAGAGTGCTGGATATGTGTATCTGAATGTATCGGAATTTAATTGGTACGGCCACCGCGAGAACGACCTGGTTCGCCTTCCCGATCCTACTAGGGTCCTCAAGTATCCGCACATTGCGATGACTGGTCCGGCACAGAGGGGGTATGTGGTGAGTGCGAGTGGAAATCATTCAAACGGAAACCATCCAACATGGAAAGCGTTTGATGGAGATATAACGAACGACTGGCAAATTGACGGTGGGAGATACAGTAATTCGGGTGGAGTGTATACTCATAATGCAGGTGAGACGACCGTTACTAATGTGCAATCGAGAGTTGGGGATTGGGTTCAGTTAGAATCACAGCATAAAATTCGGGTTAAAACGATGAAATTTACACCAATTGCGACGTATGGTCAGGAACGTTCCCCCGCGACGGGTGTTTTAGTAGGTTCTAATGATGCTGGTTCTACATGGAGTGAAATAAAAGTGTTTGACGTTACCTCTGATGGAACTCCCACGTCCTATACAGCAGGTAGTCCAACAACTTTAGCGATAGATTCTGGTTCTAATTCGACACCTGGATATTACAAAATTCATCGTTTAATTTGGCTTACTTTATACACAGTGAACCAGACAACATACGCAGACAGGGCTTCGGTAGCTGATTTAGAACTCTACGGCACAGAAGAAGCCACCTCCGTCCCCATCCAGATCGGTGGCGGGAACATCGATAAGGTGGCGAACTTTAGGGTCTACGACAAGTTCGTGGGGGAGGACCAAGCCCTCGAGATTTGGGATGCCCAAAAGGACGAGTTTGGCCGGGCCAAGTCCTCGATGACCCTACAGAAAGGTCGCCTAGGCATAGGCACGACGGAACCTGAAGGAAGGTTGGCGGTCTTGGATGAACCCGATCCAGATGCGTATGGACTCCAAGAGTTTCCACCACGAGGAATGGGTAGTAACGAAACACTCATCGAGGGACATGGTGTGTTTAAGGCGAGTGCGAGTAGAGAATCCTCCGCGAACCAGCAAGCGTATGAGGCGTTTGATAAAGTCATAGATGTATCTTCCATTTGGGACAGTAGAGGCGGAACCGACCAATATAGTGAGTCTACTGGTGATTATATAGGTTCCGACATTACTACTACTATAGATGGAGGTCAGATAAGTGGCACTTTTATACAATTAGAGATGCCATATAAAGTAAAACTTCAGTCCATTAGTATAATGCCTCAAAAGATGTCGTCCAGTGACACAAACTTTTATGGTGGTGCACGAATGCCAAAAACAGGTTCTGTAGTTGGTTCAAATGACGGAGTAAACTGGTATTTAATTGCGTCGATTGGACAGATTGCATACTCCGATGGGATGTTCACGCCATTTCAAACGGCTAGTACAACAGTTTATTCGTATTTCCGCCTCATAGCCCAAACTATTACACAGGGAGCAGTTTCTACATGGCGAAATAGGTTTAATCTCTCAGGATTCAAACTCTTCGGATACCGCGAACAAGTGACGAAACAATCCGTCCTCCACGATGGCCAACTGACCCTCACCAAGAACCTCACCGTTCCCCGCATAGGGCCGGCTCTCGACGCGGACGATACACCCCGTCGGGACCGGCTCGTCGTGGAATACAATACCTCGACCAACCCCACGTTCGAGGGGGCTGTGCGGGACACGAGTGGGAGGAGGTTGGATGGTATAATGTACAATGGAGCATCGTATGATGCGAATGAGAAGGCTCTTAAATTTGTTGGATCATCGAGTACAACTGCAAATTCGAGTGACAAAATACAATCTACATATGATTGGGGTAGTACAGCACCTGCACACACATTTTCGGTATGGTTTAAACGAACTGCAAATTTAACTGATTGGGAATGGATATGTAGTTTTGGACAGGCAAATGTCACTGGACAAAATCCAGGTATACTGATAAGTGGTGACAGTCACAGTGGAGGTGGTAATATTATTTCATTTGATATATTCAATGATCAGGTGACAGTTCAACATACAGTGGAATTGGGTGTGTGGACCCACGTTGTCGCGACTTTTAACGCCGCTAGTGCTGCATGGAGTACGGATAACTGTAAGATTTACGTAAACGGTGAATTAAAGACGGGAACAAATGCAGTGGTAGGTAATCTCAGCTTGGTAGGAAATGAAATAACACTCGGTGCAACTCATGAAGGTAAAAGAGGGTTCACTGGCTCCATCTCCAACTTCAAACTTTACGACTGTGCCCTCACCGCCCAAGAGGCCAAGACCCTCTACGATATGGGTCGGTGCGACGAGGGCCACCACGTGGTGAACTTCTCGAAGACTCGGGTCGGGATCGGCTTAGGGGATGGGGAGGCTCCGACGTACACACTGGACGTCCGTGGCCAAATCAGGTCTCAGGGTTCCTTAGTGACTTCCTTCACGGGACAACATAAGTGTGTTCCCGAAGAGCCTATGGAAACAGGTCTCATCGTTTCAGCTAAAAAGAACCAATATGTGAAACTCAACGGTAGTCTCGATACGGGTAAAAGTGCGATCACGATAGATGAATCACTTCCAATCGTTTCTCTTTCGAATGTGGTTCAAGATAAGGCGTGTTTCGGTGTTGTTTCCTCAACAGAAGAAGCAAATACAGTCTACCGCGTGGAAACTACTAATGGTGGTGTGATATCATACATCCCCAAAACCCTAGGTGATAACCGTGCCATAGTGAACTCCGTCGGTGAAGGTGCCATTTGGGTCGTGAATACCGGAGGACCCCTGGAGTCTGGTGACTACATCACTACCTCTAACGTGGCGGGCTACGGTCAGAAACAAGAGGACGACGTACTTCACAACTACACGGTCGCCAAGATTACGATGGATTGTGACTTTACGGGGTCCAACGTCGCCGTTCAGACCATCAAACGCGAAGAGACGGGACTTCGCACAATCACAGAAGATGTGTGGAACACACTCGTAGATTACGACCGGTCCTCCGCCACGGAGACCCAATATTCAAACACTCTGGACCCAGAGGCCTACTCGGGTCAATCGGGGTACACACCTAGGGAGGTCACCACCATCGTGGACTACACGGATGGATCCAACACGATCTCAGTGGAAGAATGGTCGGCCCTGTCCCCCGAAGAACAAGAGACGTATCAAAGCAACACAACCACAGAAATTGTGGATTATATAAAGTTTGTGACGGCTGAGGAATGGTCGAGCATGGACCCAGAGGTTCAAGCGACCTACACCGAAGTCGAGATAATCACGTATTACCAAATCATGAGGGGAGAAAACATTCTCGACGAAAACGGTCAGCTCCAATGGGAGGACAAGACGGGCGCAACCGAGTCACCCTATGAGAGACGGTTCCTAGACACCGATGGTGTGGAGACAGACGAGGCGAACGCTGCACACATCGCAGCCTTCGTGGGGTGCACGTATCACTGTGGATGAGTCCCAAGTCCGAAGGACTTGTTCCCGTATCAAGTGACTTCGTCACTTAAAAAAACCTCCCCAGATAGTAGATATGTCTTTCGAGTCCAACGGAAATGTGTTGGAAATAAAGAATGCGGATAAAGTTAAATTTATAGGCACCTCGAACACTGTCATCGATAATCTCACAGGCAGAATAGGGGTGGGCATAGATGAACCCACCTCGGCCCTGGATGTGAATGGTGACGTAGAATTTAGATCGAATGTCCAATTCGGCACGGAGATGTCAATCACTAACTTTGATGTCAAATCAAACGTTCAAATTGGCACCGACACGATGAACAACACTCTCACCGTGAACGGCGCCATCACAAAAACACAATACAATCCAGGTGAAATCATAGAAGAGTTAACTACTGTCTGTAACGGTCGACCGGTTACGGTACTTTCTGGAACATATACTCCAACTAATGTAACGGCTTCTCAAACTAGTAGCGCGACTCATACGGAAATTAATGGAAGTAACATAACGTATAACAAACCAGCCGGTGCAAAGAGAATTTACTATAAATTTGCGTGTCAATGGGATGATGCAAGTCGCGGTGCTATAACACATTTTAAAATTCGGGTTTACCATAACGGCGCTTGGAGAGATATCAATCCTTCTAGGTATACTCACGCCACCCAATATTTAAATGATGGAAACCACCACGGCCAAGCCTGGGTAATAAATGAATACATATTCGAATGTGATGCCGAGACCGAAAGTCAGCACGACGGAAGATTTTTGTCATCTAAAACCTCGTATACATTTGACGTTACGTGGAGACAATTCGGAGCTTCCGATTATATGAGTAGACTTCATATAAACGAATGGTGGGATGGATCCGGTACAGATGTAGTACACCCACCCCAACTAACAATACGTGCTATCGCATAAAAAAATTCCTCCAAAGTGGACTGCTTCCCACTTTGTAAGAAAAAACCTCCCCAAATAGTAGATATGTCCATCACGAGTGACGCGAACAGCACATTTCTGGAGGTGGACAACGCTCATCTCCGAGTGTCAGGTGACATACACGCGACCTCCGTCAAGGTTGGTGCCATCGAAATTCTTCCAGGCTACTCACTGGAGAGCACGACGGTGATAGGGAACACGACGTCCCAAACCATTCAGTTTACAAACACCGAGACCTCCCTAGTGACGAGTGGGGATATCAACATGCTCCACAGCTCCAATAACGCGGCGATCAAGTTGAACTCCAACGTGGTCACGGAGTTCCCCCGCTCAAAGAAACTCATCAAGTATCCGAGGGTGGCTTTGACGAGTGCTTCTCAAGATGGGTATGTGGTGAGTGCGAGTAGCGCACTCACAGCCAACCCCACATATTGGGTTTTTGATGAGGTGGCTACAACATTTTGGCATTCACAATATCCTTATTTCAACACGAGTAATGGTTTGTATTCACCCGGTCAAGCGGCTGTAGGTACAGGAACACCGTCAGCGGGATCAACACTTCCCACGACTGAACTTGTTTCGGGGCATCAGGGTGAGTGGATCTCAATCGAACTTCCTAGCAAGATAAAACTTGATAGGTTGAAGGTCATAGGGGCTACTCGACTCTCAACTGGAATAAATCAATTTCCTAAAGATGTAGTCGTGGCTGTAAGTGAGACTGGTTTAAGTGGAAGCTGGAGTGTTCTTCAAACAGCAAGTCTTATCAGTCAAAATGTTTCTAATCATTCAGATACCATTAATATAACAACACAAACGTCATACTATAAATATTTTGCACTCATCGTAAAGTCTATTAACTCAACTGCTACATTTTCAGCAGTTGAGATTGCCGGACTCGAACTCTATGGCCTCCCTGAATACGACCCTGACGCTGCGGGGATGGATGTGAAGGTGACCTCCTACCCCAATGTGCCCAACACGGATTGGTTGGAGGTCTACTATGATGCGAAAAATTATTCGGGAACTGGTGACGTTCAAGATGAGACGGCTAATAATAGAGACGCTGAGATGAATGCGACGTTTGATAACGGTGAAATAAAAGCGTTTGATTTCAGTGGAGCATATACAAGTAACGTCACTACGAGTGACCACGGTTTAGGAACGGGAGATGTGACCTATAGTATGGCATATTGGTTCAAGAGAACGGCTAAAAGTAATGGAGCTAACAATGACTATATTATTATGATGGGTAACGGTGGCGCCACAAGAAGTTCTATACTCATGCATATAATCAACGATGAACTTCATCTAGATCATTGGAGTGCTTCTATAAAATATCAGGAACAAATTATCCTAAATAAATGGTACCACGTCGTCGCAGGACACAAAGGTGGGGTTACTCCTAGTATTCAAAATGATTTCATATATATCGATGGGAAATTATCATCAATTTTGGGGGGTGGAACTGCGGGTAATTTTACTCTCGCAGGTAGTAAATTAACGTTAGGCAGTGAGCATAATGGAACAACTGAATATTTTAACGGCAAAATAGCAAACTTCCGCCTCTTCAACCGGGCCCTGACCTCCGATGAAGTGTGGCAACTCTACGCCTACCAGAAGGAGTATTTCGGTCATGGGGACTTGTCCATGACCCTCAAGGCGGGGCGCCTAGGGATCGGAACGTCGGAACCTCGGGCGACTTTGGATGTGAAGGGGACTTTCCAGGCTGGTAATTCACCCCTTAGATTTTTTGTGCTGAGTGGCACACATCCAAACCCATTAGCGACTCAATATGTATCTTTACCAACTGACTTAATTGGGAGTAAAATAATTTCTATTACTGGAATGACATTTCAAACAAATGGTGATGGTATTCCATTCGAGCGACATAGTGAATCGAGTTCATGGGAAGTAGACGTGTATTTCAATTCGAACTTAAACCAGTTATTAATGGGTAGTCACGGTAGTGGTTGTCCGGGTAAAAATTGGAAAATGTACGTGGTAACGACTTAATCATAAAAGTTCCCTCATGAATGATTCTTTTCCTCCAAAGTGCAACCCACTTTGTAAGAAAAGCATCCCGATCGAAGTCCGTAGGACTTCCCTCGTATCAAGTGACTCTGTCACTTAAAAAAACCTCCCCTCATAGTAGAAGGTATGTCGCTCAATAGCCCAGACGCCTATTTGAACATCAACAACGCGAATTTGAGGGTGTATGGCAATGTTCACACGAACCAAGTTCATCTGGGAAACATGACAGTCAGGCCGAGTTATGGGTTATCCACCGTCACTGACGTGTCGAACACCACCCCAGATATCATTCAGTTTACCAATACGGACACAGCCTTTACCACGACGGGGAACGTCACGGTGGGGAAGGAACTCACAGTGACGGGGAATGTGGAGGTGGGCACGGCGAACCTCTTTGTTGATACCCAAAATGGGAGAGTTGGTGTAGGAACCACCGAACCCTCGGGGCAACTCGAGTTGGTGGGGGACTCGACGACTCAAGAGTATCCTCCTAGGGCTTTGACGGGCTACGAAACGTTGGTGGAGGGACATGGTGTTTTCGGTTTATATCATACTCCCGGAAGCGGTGCGTCTGGTGCAGTGGTGAATGCATTTAATAAATCTACTGCGGTCGGAGATTCTTGGTATTCGTCTGTTCAAGTGTGGACACCAGGTGGTCAGAATGTTGCAGGACCTTTCAACTACACAGGCACTCATAGCATTGCCGGTATTTCGGGCGAATGGGTATACATAACCTTACCATATCACGCAAATATGGAATATCTTCAAATAACAGCTCGTAATGGTGATGCCGCTAACGCACCTAATTCCGCTACAATTATAGGAAGTTCTGATGGGGGAACGACGTGGGAACAAGTCGGTAGCTGGTCTGATAAAACCTCAGCTAATTTTTGGTTAGATGGAGGTGTACCTTCACCCAATTTTACCATAACTTCTACAAAACCCTTAAATGCAGTCGGTTTTGTCGTAACAGAAGCAAATGGTTGGTACGCATTCACGATAGGTGAAATCAAATTCTTCGGCACCCCCGGTCCCACGACCCTCGATAAGGGTTCGTTGACCCTGGGAAGATCCCTCGATGTGCCCCGCGTTTCGCGGTACGACGTGGATACGGAAACCCCGAGACCCGAGAAGTTGGTGGTGGATTTCGATACCACCGTCAATTCCTCACCCACAGATATCTCGGGGAAGGGGAATCATGGGACGTTTAATGGTGGTGCCTCCTACTCTGCGGCGGATAAGGCGTTTGTTTTTGATGGGACGGATGATTATATTGATATTCCTAGTGTATCCGGTGTAGGTACAGGTGCTTGGGTACACTCCAAAAGTTTTTGGTTCAAATTGCACAGTAGCACCGATGCGGGTGTTCTATTTCTATTGGGAAGAAATGGTAGCACAAAGCAAATAGCTGTCCAGTCCAATGGTTCGGGACAATTTCAATACTATATATACGGGTGTAATTCCAGGGTTCAAGTAAACGGTTCAGACTGGTTTCCAGATGTGAATAGATGGTATCACTGTGTCACAGTATTCAAAAATAACGAAACTACCGCTACCGATGGTGTTATAACGGGTAGAGAAATGTACATAGACGGAGTTAAACAAACTTTGATAGCTATCAATACACAAGTCGCTCTGGATTTAGACTCTTCAGAAGTTAGATTCGGTAATCAGTTCAACACAGTTTACCTAGATTATGAGCTTTCAAACCCCAAACTCTACTCCGTCGCCCTCGAAGCCTCGGAGGTCCAAAAGTTGTACCGGCTCGGCCGAACCGGGCGGTCCATGGTCATCAGCGACACGGCCGTCGGTATCGGGAAAGTCCCTGAAGCTCAGTTGGATGTGAGGGGGTCGGCGAGGTTTGTGGGTGGTGTTATGGTGGGACATACAATCTCAGACGCAAGGAATCCAATGTATGGAATTCAGATAAATCAAAATCCTATTCACGATAATGTTTTTGATTACAGGGATATTCCATTGGTCGTTCATTATAACACAACTGTTACCAGTAATACTACATTAAATGATAACAAACCAGTTTTAATGTTAACACGAGAAGGAACGAGTGGCTTAGCGTATGCTGCGGGTGCACATTTTGGACTTTCAAGATACGAAAACAGTAGCGTAAATTCACGATCACGACTTGATCTCCATCTTACACATGGTCATTTCGCAGCGACGATAACTCGGGTTATGTCATGGAGATCAAATGGATCAGTATATTTATCGAGTGATGCTGCCGTGTCTTCAGATGATAGAATAAAGTTCAATGAAACTGATATACCTGATTCACTCGATTTAATCGATAAACTCAAACCACAAAAATACGAAAAATTACTATTCGCACCAAGTGAAACAGGGGACTGGATTCCATCCGATGAAGAATGGGAAGATTTAAAAAATGATGACGGATATGTATGGAAAAATGAATATGGTTTCATAGCTCAGGATGTTAAGAACATCCCAGAGCTTTCATTTCTTGTAGAAGGAGAAGAATACGAGAATGAAAATCAATCTCCATTAGGACTTAAATATCAAGGATTATTCGTTGTCGCAATTGGTGCCATAAAAGAATTAAAGGCAAAGAACGAAGCTCTTGAAACACAGGTTTCCGATCTCCTGGCCCGTGTGACAGCTCTTGAGAATGCCTAGTCCCGAGTCCCAATCAACTTTGTTGATTGTTCCCTTCCCCCAAACCTTACAAACCCAACCCAAAGGTTTCTAAGGTCTGTATCACTCGTTCTTTTCCTCCAAAGTGCAACCCACTTTGTAAGAAAATACTCTCCCCTCATAGTAGATGAATACCCCCTCAGGCTATCTAAACATAGATAACGCGCACCTCAGGGTCGAGGGAAACATTGTCGCCGAAAACATAGAGCTGGGAAACATCCAAATCGGTCCCACCTACGGTCTCGCCAGTGTCACGGACGTGGGCAACACGACGTCCCAAACCGTGCAGTTCACCAACGCGGCGACCGGACTCGTGACCACAGGAAACGTCACGGTGGGGAAGGAACTCACAGTGACAGGGAATGTGACGATGTCTGAAGAACTCACAGTGACGGGGAATGTGGAGATGACAGGCACAGGTGCCCTCACACTTCCAACGGGAACGACCGCACAACAACCTACAGGTGTAGAGGGGATGGTGAGGTTTAATACGACGACGAATAGAATGGAATTTTATAGCGGAACAGTCTGGAATACCATTTCTGGATATGATTCCGTGACCGCTTCGGGTGGTTCTATAAATGACGTAAATGTGGATGGGAAAATGTATCGCACACACACATTTTCTACTGTAGGAACATCATCGTTCATAGTAACGAATGGCGGAAACGTTGAGTGTTTAATTGTCGCGGGTGGTGGTGGTGGTGGTGGTAGATTTCACGGTGGCGGTGGTGGTGGCGGTGGTGTGATTCAACTTACCAATGTTGACGTCACACCGACCACGTATTCAATTGTGGTCGGAGATGGTGGAACTGCCGGTTTAGCTAGCACCGGGGATCCTGGATCCCAGATTGGTAATAACGGTCAGGATTCATCCGCTTTTGGATACACAGCCATTGGTGGCGGTGGTGGTGGTTCAAATACAAATTCTACCGTTGCGATAGGGAGATCTGGAGGGTCTGGTGGCGGTGGTGCTGGAACTGGTGACAATGCTTCACACCAAAGTGGTGATGGCACATCTGGTCAGGGTCATAGGGGTGGTATTGGACTCGGGCATTCAACGTCAGGGAGTGAACGTGTCGGTGGTGGTGGTGGTGGTGCGGGTGGGCGAGGCATGCACGCCGCAGCTTACAGAACTCGGGATCCGGGTGATGGAGGACCAGGGATCTCATCAACAATTTCAGGAACACTCGCATATTATGGTCCCGGAGGTGGAGGTGGTGGCGAGGCAGAAACTACTAATATGGGCCTTGGAGGTATCGGTGGTGGTGGTGATGGCGGTAGTCCATCTCGCACAGAAACAGCCGGGGAAGATGGTAAAGGTGGTGGTGGCGGTGGATCGAACAGTTCAATTAACGGTGTAGGACATGGTGGGTCGGGTGTGGTCATAATACGTTATCGTTTATAATTACATTTCCTCCAAAGTGCAACCCACTTTGTAAGAAAATACTCTCCTCTCATAGTAGA
>Ga0255777_10001859_pt1 | contig 19480 bp, 12 predicted proteins | sample 101ome_15_FD_179975 | JGI IMG/M metagenome (GOLD analysis project Ga0255777, IMG submission 179975) | Coastal salt marsh microbial communities from the Groves Creek Marsh, Skidaway Island, Georgia - 101402AT metaG (version 2) | ecosystem: Environmental > Aquatic > Marine > Intertidal zone >... | reverse complement strand
GCATACGGATACGAAACGGAGTGTGTATGTTCGTGTTTGGACCGATAGGTATCGACATTAAATTTGTCTTCACTACGTCATTATTTGTAAAGTTATCCTCTTGCTGCTCTTCGACAACGTCTGCGTTGGACTCCTCTTGCTCTTCGACAACGTCTGCGTTGGACTCTTCTAGTTGCTCTTCGGCAACGTTTGCTGCGTTGGACTCTTCTTGTTGCTCTTCGGTAACGTTTGCTGCGTTGGACTGTTCCTCCTGCTCTTCGGTAACGTTTGCTGCGTTGGACTCTTCTTGTTGCTCTTCGGTAATATTTGTTGCGTTAGACTCTTCCTCTACTTTCTCTTCAGCAACGTTCGCGTTGGACTCTTCCTGTTGCTCTTCGGTAACGTTTGCGTTAGACTCTTCCTCTACTTTCTCTTCAGCAACGTTCGCGTTGGACTCTTCCTGTTGCTCTTCGGTAACGTTCGCGTTAGACTCTTCCTCTACTTTCTCTTCAGTAACGTTCGCGTTGGACTCTTCCTGTTGCTCTTCGGTAACGTTCGCGTTGGACTCTTCCTGTTGCTCTTCGGTAACGTTTGCGTTAGACTCTTCCTCTACTTTCTCTTCAGCAACGTTTGCGTTGGACTCTTCCTGTTGCTCTTCGGTAACGTCTGTTGCATTGGACTGTTCCTCCTGCTCTTCGGTAACGTTAGATTGTTCCTCCTCCTCTTCGACAACGTCCGCGTTGGACTCCTCTTGTTGCTCTTCGGTAACGTTAGATTGTTCCTCCTCCTCTTCGACAATGTCTGCGTTGGACTCCTCTTTCTGCTCTTCGGTAACGTTAGATTGTTCCTCCTCCTCTTCGACAACGTTTGCGTTGGACTCCTCTTGTTGCTCTTCGGCAACGTTTACGTTGGACTCCTCCTCCTCCTGCTCTTCGGCATTGGTGTCGGTATTAGGAATATCCTCGTCCATCTCCGAGTTAGCGTTGTACTCCTCATCGTCTTCTATCCCAATGTTGTTGTGGAACATCTTCAAAGAGTGCGTTTTCACAAAGGTCACGAAGGAGTTGAATATGGATTTGTCGGAAGTGTCGCCTGTAGGCAATCCTTCGATACGTGGTTCGTAGCCGATCAGTAGGTTTCGCTCGATCGCGAGCGTGTTGAACACGTCCTGCGTCTCTTTCACGACCATTGGATTGACACGCTCTACCGGAGGATGCACAAAGTCCGTAATCAACTCCATCGCCTTGAAATTCGACACGTACAACGTATCGTACTTGGTCAGTATATCTCCCATCGTCGAGGAGGGACGTGCCGTATCGTTCTCCAATGTGCGCACCAGCTTTTCAAGGTGACCCACGTGCGGATCCACCGGAAACCAAAAGCCTTTGAACTTGCCCTTCTCGAACACGGTGGTGTTCGGAAAACGTTTTTGAAAATCCTGACGAATTTTGGTCTTCGTGTTGAGTTCGTGAAACATCGGATTGTTCGCCATGATCAGAGCGCCCAGTTCGCGCAAAGAGGCGCTCTGCTCCAATGGTTGGTTGATCAGAAACAACAGCTCCTCGAACAACGGTCGAAGCATCACTACGGGACGATCGCGAACCTCCTCGCTCACGTCGATCGGGTCTCCGTCCATGAAACCGTTGTTACGATGGGCGTACCACGGAGACGTTTCCGAGTCTTTGTAGATTACCAAGGTGTCGCACAACGCGTAGATCTTATCGTCTTGAAACGGGTTCACGGTAGAGTTCGCGTATCGAAAGATGTAGTCCACATGCGACAGTTTTTGCTCCACCATGCTCACGAGGAGCATATTGTCGGAGTTGATGATCGACTTCATCTTTTGCAAAGTGTTCTTCGTCAAAAAGACCTTCGTGAGATCGCAACTGTCGACGTGGATACGTAGCAACACCGTCAAATAGCGAACATACTTGGATACGGGCACACTCTCGTACAGTTTGAACATCTCTTGCAGAGCGTCCTTGACGGACATCTTGCACACCGTGTGATCCGTGAGTCGTTGCAAGGTGTACACCGTCAAAAGCAACGCGTCGTAGTTATCCAAAATGGAGCTATGCTTCGTGGACAAATCGGTGATGCTCGATTTGTGAAAGATGGTCGGGTATCGTTCTAGGAATTTCTTCGTCAGCTCCGTGTTCCGTTCCCAAAGAACGTTCAAATACGCGTCTTTCAAGGAGCGATTGAAGAGGGTTCGTAGAATCCAGAACGTGTCCATGTTGTCCGGAGAGAGATCCAAGGACACGTCCGTCTTCACCAGTTTGAAACGCAACAAATTAGACAATTTGATCAAAATGGTGTTTTTCGACACGAACTCCAACTCCATGTCGGTCGATACTCCGGAAACCGCATCGATCAATGCATGAAAAATCTTGCATTGAATGTGTTTTCGGATCGGTATGTCCGGATGCGACAGAGTGTTGTGTTTCTCCAACAGCGTTTCTTCGTCCATGCTGGGAGGCGTGTACTCCGGGTTCGTTAAATACTCGGCGCAATTCGTCGCCGAAGCTTCCAATGCGAGCAACAATTCGATTCGTTTCAGAATCTCTGGACTTACGGCTTCTCCCTCCTGACTCTCCTCGTTCCATGAGGACGTGTTGATGTTGAAATAGGAGGACGCGGTCGCTTTGTTCTCCTTCGTATCGATTTGCGCTTGCGCTTGCGCTTGGGCAGCTTTAACGCGTTTGGGTGTGTTTTTGAACCACATGAATCCACCGACCAACACCGCGATTACGACGATAATGATTACGATCATCGTTTTGGTTAGTTAAGAAACCCGTATATAAAAACTCTCTTGAATTGTGCGCACCGTTGTTTTCAAAAATGTTCGAACTAAGTTAAGAGGCTCACAAACATGAAAGCTCGACTCGCGAGTATTCTCGCAATCCTTTGGATGTCGTGGTTTCTGTCGTCTCGTATCTACAAATGGCAACCGAAAATGAAAGTCAAGGTCGGAGACCATTATCAAGAGAAAACCGATGTCACGATCATATTTGCTCTGAAGTGGATGGCCATTCTGTCGATGAACGTGTGTTTGATATGTTTGATATGGGTGCTAGATCGGGGATTGTGATGTCCACCGAGGTGTCCAAAATCTCTCTATAAATTTGGATATCGAAATGCTCCATCGCGATATCGGGTTTGTTGATCACGAATTCGTGAGTGCGTTTGTACTCCGCGAGTATGTTTTGGGGAATAAAGGGAGCGTCGTTTTGTAAGCGATCGTATTCGTTGATCGCCCACAAACACAACGACTCCGAGGGCTCTCGAGCGTCTCGTGCCAAACTCAACTGAAGCGTGATGCGTCGAAAGAACGACCCGAACATGCGAGCGGATATCATATGCGCCTGTGCTTTCTCGTCGGGCTGATAGTATTTGATCGTACCAACCAAAAAGGACGCCATGATGTTGATCGCTCCGATCGCGTACATCCAATAGTTGGACACATTCGATTCGGCCGCACCGACATTGGCCACCCCGCCTATCGTGGTGAAGAGGATGAGCGGCACGTACAAACGATTCGACGTCTTGGTCCATGCCGCCGATGCGGCCGTGTGCAACTTCCGACAACCGGCCGCTTTCTCACCCCAAGTTTTCATCAGTGACTCTAGCTCGTACGTCCACGACTCCGCATTGATCTGTTCACGTAGCTTCGCGAATCGTGCATGCTCCAACGCCTCCTGTTCGGTCAACGTGAGTACCATTCCTCCTGGTTAATCGTGCATGTACACGAGTATCTCTTAAGTACTCTTTGAATTCATCTTGTTGATGGATCCGATGTCCACCACACGTCGCATGTGCTTCGAAAGGTAGGGGTCGTGAGTGACCACGATCACCGTTTTCTCCGCGAACATCTCGTTCATTTTTTCCACGAAGATCTGCTTGGTGCCTTGGTCCAACGACGACGTGGGCTCGTCCATGATGATGAGATCCGCGTTCTTGAGATAGATACGAACGAACCAAACCAACTGGCGTTGTCCTCCCGACAAAGAGGTCGCGAGCGTGTCCAACCCGTTAGGGAAATGATTCTCGAGTTGGAAACGTTTCAAGATATCTTGCACGGTCTCCATGGTGGTGTCCTTCGCGTAGTAGATCATGTTCTCGAAAACGCTGCGTTTGAACATTGGCGCGCCTTGCGGCATGAACACCATGATGTTGTAGAGCTCGCGCACACTGTACTCCGAGATACAACGTTTCATCAGGAACACGTTTCCGTCGGTAGGAACCAACAAACGTTGAATGACACGAAGCAAGGTGCTCTTGCCGCTTCCAATCTTCCCGACAATAGCGAGTTTCTCTCCGAAATCTACCGATAGATTTACGTTCAGCAAAGTCGGAAAGACCTTGTTCGGATACAAGTACTCCACGTTCGAAAGCTCGAGGAACGCGGTGGGAGAGGACGGCTCGCTGTCGCACGTGTGCTCCCTTTTGGTCACCGTCTCGTACATGCCCGAGTTGTTCAGATGTATGTAGTCGAAAATCATGTCGCGGTGCAAGTTGATCATGTACACCATGTTGCTGATCAGATTCGCCATCATCATCACGATCGAGTAGAACACCGCCTGTTGCAACTTTTGCATGCGGAAAATTTCGAAGCATCTCTTGAAGACTAACGCCATGAACGCGAGCACGATCGTAGACATCAACAAACGATAGTTGATACCACATCGTACGGTGTGGCTTTGCGAGTCCGCGTAGTTTTGATACATCTGCTCAATTTGACTCAATTCGGAGTCCAAACGCTCCTCTTTGTACACGGACACGTGATTGGTGATCACGTCCTCGATGCGATCGTGTATGTCGCTGAGTTTCTTGTCGATGATCTTCTCTTGCCCGTTGCACCGACGTTGACCGTACATCATCAACCACCCGAAGACCATCACCATCGCTCCGACGAGCGACCCTAGTTTGGAGTCGATCCACATGAAGTACCCTACGGTGAACACGGACTGCAGTACGATCGGAATGAAGAATCCGAACAGCTTGCCGAACCATTCGCTCAAAATCTGCTGCGTTTTCTGAAGTTTCGCCATGCTCTCCCCGATGAAAGGCACACTGCCTACCCGTTCGTAACGACTGAAGATCGAACGCACGAAAGTGAGCTTGCAAAACGCCTGGAATTTGACTCCTTGTACCGCGTTGAATTTGTCCGCGCACGCGAATCCGACGAACAAAAACGCCATCATCAACACGATGCTCGAGAAACTACGCATCGTCAACGTGTCGGAACGAATTTTATCGAACAGGCCTCCGTACAGTTTGGAAAGGTAGATCTCGTTCAGCGGCACCAACAACATGAAAAGGACGTTCAACACAGCGTACTTTGGATTTTCTCGAAGAAAAGTCCCGTACACCTTGGAGATCATTCGACTTACATTTATTCCTATAAAATATTTATCAGTAACTAATAAACAACGCGTGGAATCATGCGCATGTACAAGTACACCAACGCGCAATACGGGACGTATTTTACATTTCGTGTGGACAACATGTACGAAGCGATCTACGCAGCCAAGTATCCGTCTCGAGTCGCCAAGATGAAGGAGGACACCTTGTCGACGAATGCGCAAGCCAAAAGGAGCCTCGCGCGTTACGAACGTTTACTTAGAACGAAGACGCTGGAGGATGTAATGGACACCTTGTCCGTGGTGGTCCTGAAGGGGACGACCAAACCGGACCCCCTTTCGGAGGACACGGCGTATATCCGTCACGTTCCGTCGTCGAACACATGGCAACCGATCATCGTGATGCGACCTCAAGCGCGCCAAGACGGTGGCCGTGCGCAAATCGCACAACCGTCGCTTCCGGAAGAGGTCGCGACGTATGCCGAAAAACCGACTTCGCCGAAGAGGTCAATGTCCAAACCGAAGACGGTCGATCCGCTTTCCTTCGAGTCTCGATCCGATCGTTCCGACGGACGTCGGGAGCGCGCGACGCAAATGAAGGATTTGTTGGATCGTATCGATCGTGTTGCGATCCATTTTGGAGTGGACAAGAGACGCTCTCCCTTCGATTTTAACAAGGCGTTGTCCGCGGTGTTCGGAACGCCGGAACTGGACAAACGGCAGATCGCGTCATACGCGAAGTACCTGTACGACACCATGCGCATGACGAACGGCGACGTGCGCGCGGCGCTGGTGCATGTTCCTTGCGAGGAGCTCGTCATTAAGATCGACAAGCTGTTGGATGTCGCGCGTCATTTCAACAAGAAAGAGCCCGTGCGTGTGGGAGGTGCGGACACCGACGAAGGGCGCGCGTTTTACAACGATTGGATGCAAGAGCTCCAAGATCCCAACTTCGAATTCGAAGAAGAGGAAAATGAGGAAGACGAGGAGAACGAGGAGAACGCCGAGAACAGCGACACCGACTACGATGTGGACAACGAGGCCGACGACGGGGAGGACACCGAAGAGGAGCCTGACGAGCCGGAAGACGCCCCGTTCACACGAACCACCTTCGGTCGTCGTCGACGAGGTGTGCGTGAAGAGGCGTTCTTGGAAATGATCGACGTTCCGAGCAGTTCGTCCTTCAAAACGAATTTGCTCGCCATTCTTGCGCTGGTGTGCGCGATCGTTGTCGCACACATCAGCTACGCGCTGGGTTCGGACGTGTATCAGATGTTCGTCGGTTCGCGTGCGAACGAATTCAAACAAATCCAATCAGGAGACGTGAACACCTACGGAAATCTGCAAAACTTCCTCGCGAAGAGCAGCGAGCGCTTGGCCGGCACCATCCTACTACCGGAGGAGTACTTGGAGAACATGACGGACGTGCGTCTTCGTGTGATGCCGCTGGTCGGGGGCGACGAGTTCTCTCAGATTCGGTCCATGGTCGTCAACTACACTAGAGACATCGCCACCGTTCCTCCGAAATGCGTCATCACCGGACGAGGAAAGAAGGTGCTCTTCGACAGAAACGTTCGCGCACTCATCAACGAGTACAATCTGCTCGACTACTACATCGAGTTCGTGCATCGTATCCTCGAGAACGCGAGCGACGAAACGACCCCTTCGCTCGGTACGGACACGGTGGAGACCTTGAACAAGCACCTCGGCGACGATCTCCGCAACCGTATGATCGAGTTCTTCAACACGGGCAAGCAGATCACGAACATCGCGGATTTGATGTCGGAGCAAACCCTACCCTATCTGCTCAAGAGCTTCTTGGATTTGGTGCGCGACGACGCGGAGAAGGTGCAGCTTCTGTTCGACGCGGTGACGCGTCAGTACCAAGACGACGCCAAATTCGTTCGCAACATGCATCGTCTGCACACCGCGATCATCTCCGCGCGATTCGCCTCGCCCGAAACGCTCGACCTTCGTGACGACAAATGCGAACTGCTCTCAGAGTCCTACAGCGACACGCTCGCGCGATGGAGCGGGACGTATCCGGATCGCAAAACGTCCACTGAGGTATCGGTCCATCTGCGATCCTACACCTGGCATTTGCTCTTCGACATCGTGCACAACTTCGAGAGTCTGGGAGAGCGTACCGTTCACGTGTACGACAACTACGTCCCGCTGATGAAGGAGATCATCATGTTACGTCGCGAGGTGAGCCAACCGGAGTGGGCGCTGTTTCCGAAAGCGGACAAATACTACGAGATCATGGTGAAGCTAGAGGAGCTTCCGCAGATTCACCCCTTCGTGGAAATCATCCAAATCATGGACGGCTACCTTCCGATCGACGACAAAAAGGACCTGCGAACGAGTTTGGAGCGCGTGTATAACGTGATGAAGAACAGCAACACCAACTTCGTCAAAACCATCGACGAGTACGAGCGTTCGTTGGAGCACGCCGCCTACATCAACACCTTGTCCGTGTTCGGAGGGTACGCGCGGTTCGCGAACACCACCCTGAGCAAACTGTACGTCAGGAGGCCTAGCTCGCAGATCGAGCTAAGCCTCGGAAAGGAGAAGATCAAGGTGGACTCCATGACCATGTACGACAACCTGCAAGACGTGGTGATGGACATCATCGACAACATCGACCGCGTGTCATATCGTTTCGAAGACAAGGATATGCTTCGAGCCGCGCTGAGCAGTAGCGCCATGCGCGTGATCGGTGACGTGTGGCACATGACCGGCATGGACCGGTTCTTCCCGTCGATCGCGCAGTACACACCGACCACCGGTCTTCTGGCCGAGCACCTCAACGGAATCTTCTCCGAGGTCGACAATCGATTCGCGATGATCCTGCGTTCGAGTATGAATCTGCTCCATTCGGAGTTGACGATCATTCGCACTCGAGAGCGCGACAATATCGGTTACGTACGCACGACGAAGTACGTGATGAGCTTCCTGAAGGACTACGTCTCCAACAACACGATCACCGACAGCGCGATCATGCTCGGATCGGATCTGTTGGAGAGCATGCTGGATCTGTTCGTCAAACGCATCAAAAAAGAGCTCGCGATCCTCACCATCGGTGCGCAGGTGCAATTCTTGGTGGAGAAGGGCATCGAACTGGACGAAGCGCAAACCGCGCTCGTGGCCTCGATCTCGTTGGACGACGTCGATCCCGAACTGTTCCGCAACCCCACGAAAGGAAAGATGAGCTCCTACATCGGTCCGATCATCTCGCGTCTTACAGGGCTCGCGATCTTCCTGCAAGGAAAAGCATGAAACGATTTTGTACATATAATTTAAAAACACGCTTCTTCCCTTCGATGGATTATTTGTTCAGCACGAACGAAATGACGCTCTCCACTCCGCTCCACGACAACGCGTTGGATTTTTTGTTCCCACCCGACGTCGAGGGACACTCCGAGGTAGTCGCTCAGCAAGACGGCGGAGAGACCATCGACGAGGATGTGGTCGACGAGTTTTTACGCCTATCGTTGCAACACCATCGCCCCACCGTGAATCGTTTGGCTCGGAGCAACGAAGTGGACGAGCGCCTCATGCTCAAGCTGTTTCGATCGTTTTTGTCCACCGTGAACAACTCCAAGGTGAAACGGAAACTGCTGCGCGCGTCCTCTAACTTTGAAAAACGTCGTATGCTACGAAGTACGGCACCGCTGCGAATCTAGGGTCGTTCGTCCACATGATCGTACCGAGCGACATGGTGGTGTCCCACAGAAACGCGAAAGCGAAATCCACCGCACGACCACCCAACAACAGAAGAAACACCAGGGTAGACACGCAGGCGTCCATGACGTAGCGTTTCGAGTTGCTTTTGTGCTTCCGATAAAATCGATATCGAAGCAGTTTGAGAACGCCCAAGGGTATCACTCGCGTTTGAACGTACGCGTTGTTTCCCGACGAAGACCCGCCCTGTTGCGATAACGATTCGTTCGAATTCGAGAAGAGCACCCGGTCTTGCAACTCTCGAACCGCCACGCGAAGATTCGAGTCGAACGTAGGTTGATACCATCCCGCTTCGGTCGTCGGAGTGTCTTGTATCGCGAGGCGGGCGATCGGTGCCAAATTGTCGGCTTGCGAAGAGCGTGGACGATCGACCCGTATCTTCTTACTCGCGAGATCCAAATACGCGACGAACACCACGATCCTGTTCGGATCCTCGTCCGTGGGAAACTCCTCGAGACGGAACGCCCCCTTTTCGAAAGCGTCAGCGTATCGCTCTCGTATCCGTCGGAGATGCTTGGCCACACCGAGGTCTTCGGAGGGAGCCTCGTCGTTTGTGTTCGTGGGGGGTATCTCGAACTCGCGCATCACCTTCTCCACCGCAGCGTCGACCGAGGCGAACGCGGATGCGGAAAACACGCGCGGAATCTCGAAAGAGACGCGTTTTTTGGGACCTGTCGTGGTCTTCGGTGTCTCCGTTTCAGAAACGATGTATTTCTCGTAGTTTTCGTGCATCTCTTTCAGATTGTTGTCGATCAGATTCATTTGTTTGATTACGGTTCCACGTTCGGTGTTCAGTTGATGATTCTTCTTGCGAAGTTGACTCTCCTCCTCGTCGATCCGTTGGAGTGTGTTCCTCGCGGCGTTGATCGAGAACGAAGTAGGTCTCGAAGTTTCTTGAACGCGATGCAGCTCTCGTTGCAGCTCTCGTTGCTTTTTCTCGAACTCGTCGATGGCTTGGTCCGTGGTGGTGGTGTTTTCCAAGACGGCTTCGAACTCCGGTAGCAGCTGCTTGGGGAGGGACCCACTCTCGCGAAGGGTGTCGGTGTACTGTTTCGCGGCGCTGATCTGGTTCTGCAATCGCTGCACCTCGGTGGTGTATTTGTTCCACTCCGACTCCATGCTTTGCACCGCTCGCTTGCGCTGCGCGCTCTGTTTCAGCAGCAGCTTGTTTTGATTCAACATGTCTTCGTACTCCTGTTGTAGCAGGATGCTGTCGTTGCGTTGTTGCAGCAGTTGCATCTCCACCTTGCGGAAGTCCTCCGTGTACATCGACCTCAAACGATCGCGTTGCGAAGAGTCGAGGGTCTTGTCGTTCTGCAGGCGTCGCGTACTGTCCAAGCGGGACAGCGTGCGTTGTTGGTCCGAGACCGCGTCGGTCAGTTCGGCCTTGATCTCCTTCATCCGTTTGACTCGATTTTTGTTTTCGAGTTTGCCCTCTCGAATGGCGTCCTCGAGGTCTTGCATCGTGTTCGAGGAGGAGGACGACAACGAGTGAGAAACGATCGCGCGAATCGCGCAGTCGAACACCTCGTGGATCCTCTCCTCGTCGAGATCTTCGATCTCTTGGTTGTTGAGACAGTGTTCGTACGGAATGTCTCGAGCTCGCATGGTGTCGATCATGTTCGAGATAGCCGTGTGGGTGTACCCTCGAAGCGTCTCGTAGTGCGAAGCGACGTCCACGAAGTCTTGGAGGGTGTCGTTGTTCGCTTTGGAGGCGAAGTCGGGTATGATCGGGAAAAGCGGGGTCAAATGGATCTCGATGTCTTCCGAAAGTTTCGCGTAAAAAAACAGTTCCGACACAACGGTATTGTCGAAAGCCTCTACCGCGTGCTCCACACGACCTCGCAGCTCGTCGTGCGAGTCCACGTTGTAGTTCGTGTCGCGTACGCGCAGCAACTCCTCTCGAAGCTCGTTCATGGTGATGTTGTTTTGCTCGATCTCCGTTTCGACAATGCGATACAAATTCTCCGGATACGACGCAATGGTGTCGAAGTGTTGTTTACGATTCTCCTCCGAAACGTGTTGTACGATCGCATCGCGCAACGTCTCGGGATCGAACGACGGAATCAGTCGAGGCGCGTTGATGATCCGTGTTTCGATCATTTCGATCAGCTGATTGATGGCGTTCGAGCGCGTGGTTTGGAGCAACAACCGATCCTGTTCCAACTTACGAGCGTCCTCCTGCAAGTGGACGCAGATCTCCTTTCCCGATTGCATCGACAACAGCTTCTTCTCGTTCGCGTCCGCGGTTTGTGTGAGCCCGTCGATCTCCTCTCGTAGCTCTCCGATACGTTCGCGATACTTGCGATTGATTTCGTCGAAGGCCTCTCGAGGGATGCTGTCGTCTTCCGCGGAGGTCGGGACCGTTTCGGGCGCCGAGACTTCGAGGTCCTTGGGTGTCGGGAACAGTTTCTCTTGTCGGAGCATGTACGCTCCCCCACTCACCGCGAACAGACTCATGAGGATGAGCACGAAGATAAACAGGGCGTTCATTAGCTGATTACTATGAGTCAACAAAAAAAACCACCTCATATCTCGTCATGATTAGCACTTGTCGACGGGATAATGATTTACAAAACCGGTTACGATGTATCGTACACCCGAGTGGATGGGCATCCCCTGATGGAGATTCTGTCCACAAAACACCATCGCGTATCCCACGGCGGGTTTTACCACTCGTTTGTTGATACGTGTGCCACCGCCTTCGAAATCGTCGTTCAGCACGAGGATAAACGAGAACAAGGATCCGTCGCGATGCGTCGCGAGCTGCTGCTGACGATCGTGTGTGTATCGTACCACGAACAGATCGTGGACGTACAGCGAGTCCATCGGGAAGTGAAACAGCTCCTCAATTTTGGGGAACACCTTGAGGTACACCGCGTTCATGACGCGCGCGTACGAAAACGTCAGCTCGGAAAGAGGAATGTCCGTGGTTGGGTACTGCTCGTGTCGCTTGGTGGTCCACCCGTGTTTCTGCGCGTACTGCTCGGCTTCAAAGACGATCTGATTGCACGCATGCGCGTCGAACAGATAGATGCTCTCCACCAGCTTGTACATGAACTTCACCGTGTACTCCACGAGCTGTACGTACTTGTCCTCACGGTGTTCCGCGTCGCGCGCAAAATCGGTGAGATAATACAGACTGTGTCGGTCTTTGATTCGTAACGTGGAAGATTTCGTGAACAGCCAAGCGGTCGCGCACGTCACGATACTGACACACGCCCACACGCTCGCATCGTTACATTTCCACATGCTTTTGAGAATTTACAAATGTAATTTATTTCGATTTCTTACATTCCTGCAAGCGCGTGTGTTGGTACAATTTGCCCGTTTCGGCGTGCTCCTTCTCGCAACGTTTCAGTTGACGTTTGGTCGTGTTTTCGCATTGCGTCACTTTTTTTCTTTGATCGCGCAAAGTCTTACGCGCTTGCTGCATTTCCTTTCGCACGGCGGTCCCTTCGGTCTTGAGATCCTTGAGGACGGCGCGTTTCTCCTTAGACTCGTCGGATCGTGGGACTGCCTTGGACAGGTCGTACTCCGCGCGCGCTACCTTTTCGGCGTGCGTCGCACTCGCGCGTTCGCGTTCTTCGACCTGTGTTTGCATCCGAGACAAAAGATGCTCCTCGTCGTTGCACTGCGAACGAGCGGCCATTCGACAGGTTTCCAACGGAACGTCCGACTGTTTGGACAGCGTCGAGGCCACGGTGTGGAACACCGGCTGCGCGAATCGTCGAGGATCGAACCGACGGTTCAGATAACTGATCAGTCCCTTCGTCTTCTCTTGGAATCGGTTGCTACCCTTCTCGGTGAATCGATTGTCCTTCAAATACTGCTTGTGGAACTCGGTGTAGTCGACCGGGAACGCTTGGTCCGAGGGCATGATGAGATTCATCAACTGAACGAACTCCATCGGATCGTCCGCGACCGGGGTGCCGGTCATCAGGACGAGCTTGCACGACGGCGAAGCCGCTACCGCGCGCTCCACCGCGCTCATGTTTGGTTTCTCCAGCCCGACCAAGTCTTTCCCGTACAGCTTGTGGGCTTCGTCGATGATCACCAAGCAGTTGTTCAGGATGCGCTCTTTCCCGTTTTCGGCGATCAAACGTTTGGACAGTTCGTTCTTGCCCTCCACGAGATTGCTGAACTGGCGATACGACATGGGCGGCAGGAACCGTTTGTTCATCGCCTTTTTGAGCTCGGCGGTGTTCTTCCCTTGCTCGGCCAACTTCCGAAGGGTGTGATCGCAGATCTTTTCGTACATGTTCTTCCAGATGTCTTCGCGCAGTGTGCTGCGAGTCACCCAAACGACCCAATAGTCCTGACGTTCGAACAAGAACGACTTGACGGAGATGGCGGTGCACGTCTTTCCGGTACCCACGGAGTGCCACACGAGCAACCCCTTCATGAAAGCGTCCGGAACGAAATATCTCGTGACGAACTCCTGCGACTCGGTGTATTTGATGATGCGGTCGTCCTTCTCCTCGCCGGCGCTCTCGACGCATTCGTTGGAGACCACCAATTTCGGATAGGCGTATCGCGCGAACACCGTGTTGACGTGCTTCCGATGCTCCTCGAAAGTCATCTCTTCGGGACGTTTCGATTTCGTTTTCGATTTCGATTTCGATTGCGATTGCGGTTGCGACTTTGAGGACGGTGCGTCCAGACGCGTCTCCTTGCCCATTAGTTGTCGAACGTCCGTCGCGAGGTCGATCAGCTCGTTCGGGACCTTCGAGTCGTCCCGTGTCTCCTTCGGAGATCGTTTGTGCATCGCGTTCACTCGCTCGCAGAAACTCGGATCGCTCCGCAGCTTCTTGCACAAGAACCGACGTTTGTCTATGGTGAGCATACGATTGAACGCCTTCGGAAGTGGTTTGTCCGCGGTGTACGCGCGGATCATCAACGACAACGTGAAGGGAACGTCTTTCGTCGAGCGCTTGCCGCATTTGCTTTTGGGATCGCATCCTTGATTCGATTTTCCTCCGAACAGCACCAGCGCACCTTCTTCGGTTTTGTTTTGATAGTTGTGGATCTCCATATTCAGATCGTGGTCCACCGCGGAGAGCACCGCGAGACTCTCCAGGTGATTGCTGAACACGCGTTTGTTGAGATCGACGCCCGCGTAACTCAAATAGTCGTCGAACACCAAGCGCCCGTCGTCGTGCTCCAAGGTGTAGGTGTAGACGTACAACGGCCACCCGCGATTGGGGAGAAAGTCCAAGCCCTTTTGCCCGCAAGAGCGCGTCGCGCGCCCCACCGCTTGTACGAAGTCGGCGGAGTTGCGCTGCGACTCGAAGATGTGCACGTATTTGACGTCGAACAGATCGATGCCCTCTTTGAAACCCGAGTCGAGCACCACGAACCGCATGTTTTCCCCGTACACGTTCGCGGGGCGCGCGTTGTAGAGCGTCAGCACGTCCCTCACCATGGCTTTCGTGAAGGTACGCTCGAACACGGGCGTGGTCGAGAGCAAGCCGAAGGTCTCTTGCTGCGGATGCTTCGCCGGCGTCACCACCTTCCCGGTACGATCGAAACAACTCGAGAAACCATGCGCGGCGAGTGAGGATGCGACGATCTTCGCTCCGTGCCCTCCGCTCTTGATGTCCGAAAAAATGAAGTGCTTGTACCGTTTGCCCTCGGACGCCATATCGGACGCGTCCAATTCTCGAATGGTGCGAAGGAGGGAGTTCATCTTTGGGGATTGGATCGTCATGTCCTCACGCATGCGAGACGCGTCGAAATCCGGCTTGTCGAAACGTTGATGGCGTTGTATCTTGCTCCAGTTCTCGACGTTTCGCACGCACTGCGCCTTCGCCGGGGACGCACGCGCGGATTCGGTTTGAGGAGGGGCGTGTCGAACCTCCGGCGAAGGCGTGGACTTCTTGGAAGATTCGCTCGAGCAGTCCAGTTGGATCTGATTGGTGGACAGCAGGTTGGTCGCGGCGGAGCTGATCTTTTTGAACTGTTCCAAATCCCCCTTCTTGTCCGGGTGATTCGTACGAGCCCATTTACGAAAGTCGGAGCGCGAACGAATGTTCTCATCGCACAATGCGGTTAAATCCTCGTTCATCAGGCTATTTACTCTTTAGAATGATAATAGTTTCAGTTCATAAAACTGTTGAGCAGGCTCTTGGTTTTCTCCATGTCTTGATCCTCGAGGGCGAAATGCAGATCGAATCGATTCTCTAGTTTGTCCATGCGACGGTTCAGCGTGTCCGGGCTCGACGCAGACACCTCTTGGGTGAGCTTCTTTTGGTGTCTCGTCAGCTCCATATCCAAATCCTCCTGCGTGACGTAGTGGTGGTCGTGACGCTTAACGTCCGCCATGAGCTCGTCCAAATGGTTTTTAGACACGTAGTTGTGGTTGTGGCGCTCCAAGTCTTGGTTGATCGTACGCATCTGCTTGTCGAACTCGCTTTGCGACACGAAATCCAACGATCCCTTGCTGTTCAGATAGTCCTCCATGCGTCGGTCGACGGCGGAATCGAAGGTGGACGCGCTCACGTAGTCGTGCGTGTGATTTTCGAGATTGGTCTGCATGGTGTCCAAATTGGTGCCCATCTCCTGCAGGGTCTTGTTGAAGTTCAGGAAGCTGTTCTGATTGTTATCGAATTTGACCTCGAGATCTTTTCGGTACTGAGTGATGTCGGTGCCGCGCTGAAGGAAATCGGTGTTCAACTCGGTTATGTTCTGCGCGACCTCGTCGATTCCGCGCGTGTTCTTCGTAATGCGAGAGGACAACTCCTGAACTTGGTTCTCCATCATATTGTTCACATCCGACAGCATGGCGTTTTTGAAGTCACCCGAGTTGAATCGGTTCTCAACATTCGTCAGACGCTCCCCGTGGGCGTTGTGCTTGAGTTTGAGTTCGTTCAGCTGCGCGTACACATCGTTACGCAGGTCGCCCAGCTCCTTGACGGTCGCGACCGGTTCTTCCGGGTAGGAAGGAGGCATCGTGGGAATACCGATGTTATCCTCGTTGGGGTTTGTAGGGAGATTCAGATTGCTGTTGATCGGAAAGTCTGTCGTCACATCGATGGTGGTGGGTTTCCGGTCCCGGTCGGTCGTCGAAACGTTCCTGCGGTTGTTGTTGTCGTCGGTGGGTTTCCGGTCGCGGTCGGCCGTCGAAACGTTCCAACGGTTGTCGTCGTCGGCGGTGGGTTTCCGGTCGCGGTCGGCCGTCGAAACGTTCCTGCGGTTGTTGTTGTCGTCGGTGGGTTTCCGGTCGCGGTCGTCTTCGAATGCTTCTTTCGTTGTTCGAGAACGGATGTGTTGCACCAAGTAGATGAAGATGATAATGATAAACGAGATCAGAAACAAGAATCCGACCTGTTGAGGTATCATTTTCTTTTATAAAATACGAAGACATAAAAAACAATCACAAGTCGAAGGATTTACCCCGCTCTCTAAACGTGTTTTTGTTTTCCGAATAATGCGATAACAATTTGCTTATTTGTGCGTGTTCATGATGCACGATTACATGATCAAAATGATACGGGTACCTCTCCTCGATCTCTTTTACCATAGATTCCGATTTACATAGCACAATCACATTTTGAATTACACAAGGTATATTTCTCTTGACGTCGTATAAATCGACGACGTCTTGAATAACGTTGTATTGATCGTTAAAATCGAATAAACAAATCAACACACATAAATACTTAAAACTTTTGTAAAGCGTGTTCGCCACCTGCATATCGAATTCATGTGTGTAGTAATCGATATGAAAGATATCACTGAAATAATTTGCGGTTTTTATTGTGAAGTTGTAAAACAAGACCTTGTCTCGTTTGAGGTGAAAAATGTAGCTCGTGATGACACCAACTCCTTTGTGTTCCATTTTGTGGCTGTAGCCTTTCACACACAAATTTTTCGGAAGCTCCTTCTCTTCGATATGCTTCACGCACATTAAGGTTTTTTCGGATATGTGTATTGTATTCGGATTGGTAGAAGACTCTAGACGACTGCATACATTGATATCGTTTCCGTACATTTGATATTTTTTAGGATTGTCCAAATATAATCCGATCACATCTGACAGATGGATTCCGATACGTAGCCCTACATATTTAGACCGAAACATCATCTTGATTGTGTCTATATGGCTCAACAAATCAATCGCAAATTTGATGCACGTAAAGCAATTAGCGTCGTTCGCATTAACATCCTTTGAATAACATCCTACGACCATACAACAATCACCCACCAACTCTATTTTTTTCAAAGTTGGATAATTCTCGAGTAGATCACCTATTAAGTTGTTGTATTCGATCATGGTTTTAGCGATGATGGAAGGTATGTGATTCGAGCACCAAGCGGAGAAGCCCATAATGTCGATCATACATAAACAAACGTTATTCAACACATCGTAGTTGGATAACTCATATTTGTATGGCACATTTTGATCGGTCTCAAAGAAATTCGTGCTCAATCTTTTCGTGTGTGTAAACGAATGTATGTTTTCATTGATAGAATTGTTTACCGAGCTAGAGTTGTCTACCGATACCCGATTACTGACTTTAAACAGCGAACTATCAGTAGAATCCCAAGTGGCGTCTAATCCTTCATCATGCATAGAGTCACCTAATAAATTATTCAACCTTTTTTTGAGTTTATTGAACATTCGCTATTACAATTGAAAACAATTAAATGTTGAACTGATGTTTTCAACTGTTGTATTAACCCAAAATGAAGCAAGAGTCGCAGATAACCATGCCGAAGTCCACCTCGGAACACACCGACAAAGACGAATTGTAGTGAACACCACACGAAGCGCACGACGGGATACACGATTCTATACACAAAGTGTTCCCGAGCATCGGTTTCGTGAGACCTTTACGTTCGCACGAATCGCATACGCACGACCGAATGCGTATGTCGCAAAAATTTCGAATGATTCGATGGCAAGCGTGTAGATCGATGGATCTACGCATCCGTTTTATTGTCATTCTACGCAGATAAGACGTCGACAAGTATCGATTTCGATACGAGATCGAAGTCAATGCGAAACGTACTCTAGAGTCCCCGTCTAGGTTTCGAACGATAAGATCAATGCATTCGAGGGGAAGCGAATCCATCACACTATGGAATCGATATCCGATCGTGTCGTATATACTTATACATTTCAGAATATCGACGAAGTTTATTTGATTGGAGAGGATTTGTACAACTGTAGCACTTGACGAACGAACGCGCTTCGTTGCACGTCCTCCTCTCGAAACTCGACATGATGCCACTCGAATTGCAAATCGTCACCAATTCGTTCGATCAGATCGGCGAGGCCGTTTGTGTCTTCCGGAAGATCGGTCTGCTCCAAATCTCCGGTCAGGAATACGCGCGTACCGACTCCGGCGCGAGTGAGAAGCATTTTCATTTGACTCGCGGTGGCGTTCTGCATCTCCTCTCCGATCACCGTGGCGTTCTTGAAGGTGCGGCCCCGCATCATGGACAACGGCGCCACAACAATGCGTTTCTCGCGAAGGTAGCGCTCGATCTCGTTCGCGGATGCGTAGTCCGCAAGTTGATCCCACACCGGTGCGGTCCACGGCCCCATCTTGTCGTTCAGATCTCCCGGGAGGTATCCGATCGTCTCGCCCTCCACCGGAACGAGCGGACGAGTCACGACGAGCGCGTCGGTGTCTCGATTGCGAAGCGACTCGATCGCGTAGTGACACGCGTGCATCGTCTTCCCGCAACCGGCGGGTCCGGTCGCCACCACCAAAGGAGTGGTGCTTCGAAGCGCATCGTAATATCGACGAGCGCGCGTGTTCAACACGTGAGGGAGCACCGATCGAATGTGCGCCATGGATGGAAAAATGAACCGTTTCGTTTGATGTGGACCTAGTACGATGGTCTTAAATCCGTAAAAAGTTACAGTACCGAGCTGTGCTTCTCGAACAACTCGATGTCGTACTTCGAGATGTAGCCGTTGTTGTTCTTGTCGGCGAAGTGGAACCGCATCCATTCCTCGTTGGTCGGAGGGCGGCAATATTTACGCACGTAGTACGCGTGAAACTCGTTCAGAGAGAGCCTCCCGTCGTGATCGATATCCGCGTCCTCGAAGTCGGGATTGCGAGGACGAACGCATGAGAAGAACCAACCAAAACATGTGCAGAACATGCTTTACTTTATAGTATGCACAAAAGCACACCACTACCGTAATGAAAAATAATGCGATGCGCGACGCACGATCTTTCGACTAAATTTAAATTAAGAACGGAGAGCGAAGTGGAGTTCGCTCTCCGTTCTCCAAGAAAACGGAGGGGTGTTCCCAGTGGGGCTCGAACCCACGACTTCCGGCTCATAAGACCAGCACTCTGACCAACTGAGTTATGGGAACCCAAGTGAACACACGAAAAAGATGCTTAAATAGTTTTTTTCCCACAAGAATAAAA